>UMFD01035261.1_pt1 | contig 12478 bp, 9 predicted proteins | sample 1964901 | NCBI WGS metagenome assembly UMFD01 (sample SAMEA4836035, study PRJEB28245) | human gut metagenome | biome: gut microbiome; material: fecal sample | place: Denmark | collected 2008 | reverse complement strand
CGGTCTTCTTGGAGATGTCGGAACTCTGGTCTGTGACTATACAGAGAACCAGCCGGTGGTCTCTTATTACAGTGATTCTGTAACATTACAGACTGTTACAAGTGACGGTATGAATTATGCATACAGTGACGATATCAGGATGCGAAGCATTCAGACCGCGCTTGGATATACAAATGTTATGCTGGATATGTATGATATTTTCTGGCCCCAGGAAAAAACTGACCGATGGGAAGTCATGCAGAAGCGTTTTTCCAGTAACCTTCTGACATATTGGAAAAATTTCAGAGATTTTGACAGCACCACTCTTTCTGAGAGCAATGCAAGAATCAGAACGTTCCTGAATCTGGCATATAGCCAGTCTCGAGAAGATAATACAATCACGCTTCAGACATCAGAGGCAGGAAGCTGGTTTATCTTAAGGACACATGGTGAAGAAATCGATGAGATTGACGGCGGCAGCCAGACAGAAATAGAAGCGGATGCATATCTGATCTGTGCCGAAGATACTACAGTAAAAATCCGTCTAAAAGAGCAGGAGCTTTACTATGATACCCGCAAAAACTGATGTAGAGAGAGGTAAGAGATGAAGGTTTGCTTAGTGGCAGAGGGCTGCTATCCATATGTGGTCGGTGGTGTTTCCGGATGGATCAACAGCCTGATCAAATCCTTTCCAAATATAGAATTTATCCTGCTTGCAATTGTGGCAAACAGATCTCAGAGAGGAAAGTTTGTGTATGAGCTTCCGGAAAACCTGACACAGGTATATGAACTGTATCTGGATGACTGTGAGTGGGATGAAGGAAGAAAAACGAGAAAGAACAGAAGAAAAGCCCGTCTTTCCAGGAAAGAATATGAAGAAGTCCTGAACATGGTTCTCAACAGAAAGACCGACTGGGGAGTTGTTTTTGATCTGTTTCACCATGGCGGTATCTCTGTGGACAGCTTTCTGATGGGACCGGACTTCTTTGAGATTGCCAGAGAATGCTACAACAGACAGTATCCGAATATTACGTTCTCAGATTTCCTCTGGACACTCCGTTCCATTTATCTGCCACTGTTCTGGGCATTAAAGATGGATGTGCCAAAAGCTGATCTGTACCATTGTGTTGCTACCGGTTATGCAGGTGTACTCGGGAGTATGGCAAAGCATTTCCACGGAAGCTCGCTTCTGATCTCCGAGCATGGAATCTATACCCGAGAGAGAGAAGAGGAGTTGATCAAAGCACAGTGGGTAAAAGGTGTTTACAAAAATATCTGGATCGAACAGTTCAAGAAGATGTCACTTCTGGCGTATGATAAGGCAGATGCTGTTACCTGTCTCTTTGAACGTGCCAGAACGCTTCAGATGGAACTCGGCTGTCCGGAAGAAAAAATTCAGGTGACGCCAAATGGAATTGATGTAGATGGTTTTGCAGATATACCAGGTAAAAATCCAGAAGAACAGATGATCAATATAGGAGCTGTTCTTCGTGTCAGTCCGATTAAGGATGTAAAGACGATGATACAGGCATTTGCTTTTGCCAAAAAAAGTGTGCCGAAGTTAAAACTCTGGATCATGGGGCCGACTGATGAAGATGAGAAATATGCACAGGAATGTTTTGACCTTGTGGATTCTCTTGGAGTATCCGATATCGAATTTACAGGACGGGTCAATGTGAAAGAATATCTCGGGAGGATGGATTTTACGATTCTTACCAGTATCAGTGAGGGACAGCCGCTGACAATTCTGGAAAGCTATGCGGCACATAAGCCGACGATCGCGACAGATGTCGGAAACTGCCGGGAGCTGATTTATGGCAATGATGATGGATTGGGGGCAGCAGGTATTCTGACTCACATCATGAATCTGGAAGAAATTGCTCAGGCAATGATAGATCTTGCCATAGATCCGGAAGGACGGAAACAGATGGGTGAGGCTGGATATAAGAGGGTTACTTCCTTTTACCGGATTGAGCAGATGAAGGAAACTTATAAAGAGATTTACCGTAGATTTGCAGAGGAGCAGCAGGCTGAATGGACAGAAGAACCCTTTCAATTGAAACGATAGAAAACAGGATGGAGACAGGATAATGGCTGGAATCGGTGTTAAATTAAACAATATATATGGAAAAAGAACGCTGACAACAAATATCATCGGCATGGGTTACAGTACGGTCATGACCATTGCTCCAATGCTTACCGTGATTGGTGCACTTTGTATTATGGAGCATTTTCTTGGCTTTGATTCAGTCGGATATGCTACGAGAGAGTTGTTCTCCTGTACAGTACTGTATATCTTTATATTCTCGCTCCTTACAGCATCGCCGTTCAACTCTGTATTATCCAAGTACATGTCGGATATCATCTATGAGGAAACCTTTGAGGATATCCTTCCGTGCTACTATGTCGGGATGATCCTGAATATTACATTCAGTGCACTTTTTGGAATTCCGTTCTGTATCCACGAGTATCTGGTGGGAAATGTGGATATCATCTATGTTTTTACCGGATATTGTGGATTTGTTGCTCTGGTACTGGTGTTTTATTCTATGCTGTACCTGTCGATCTGTAAAGATTATAAGAAAATTTCCTTTTTCTTTATGATCGGTATGACTGTGACAGTACTGTTGTCTTTTCTGTTTGTAAAAGTTATTCATATGAGTATCACTTATGGAATGCTTCTTGCACTGGTCATTGGTTTCTGGCTGATCGCCTGTCTGGAATTTGCTCTGATACGAAGCTATTTCCGGGAGAACAGCGGAAGATATCGAAGGGTATTTCACTATTTCAGAGAGTACTGGCCGCTTGTGCTTACCAATTTCCTGTATACGCTGGGACTGTACATCCATAACTTTGTATTCTGGACGACAGACCTTCATATGGTGATAGTCAGAAGCTTTGTATGTGTGACGACCTATGATATGGCAACCTGTCTTGCGATGTTTACAAATATTCCTGCGAGTGTGATCTTTATCAGCAAGGTGGAGATGAACTTCCATGAAAGGTACAAAGCGTACTCGGAAGCTGTTATCGGAGGCAGGGGAGCCGATATTGAGATCACCAAGAAACGAATGTTCCGGCTTCTGGCAGAGGAACTGTTAAGTCTTGCCAGAATACAGTTCATTATTACGCTGGTTATTTTTCTGTTATGTATGATCTTTCTTCCGCAGGTCGGATTTGGAGGCATGACGCTTCGGATTTATCCCTGCCTTGCAGCGGGATATTTCATTTTGTTTTTGATGTATGCGGAGATTATTTTTCTGTATTATTTCGATGATTTTAAGGGCTCTGTACTTACCGGTCTGTCCTTCTGTATCGGGACATTGATCGGGAGCATAATTGCTACACATCTTTCGGATATCTGGTATGGGATCGGACTGACAGTCGGAAGTTTTATCGGTTTTGCAGTCGCGTATCGCAGGCTTCGGTGGATGGAAAAGAACCTGGATATACACATTTTCTGTAATGGACATCTGCTTCAGAAATCAAAAGGAAGCTGTCCTTCACCTAAAGTATTTGACAGATATGAACAGGATTAGAGGAGGGAAAATATGACATTGGGAGATTTGTTAACGATATTTTTGATAGTGATAGGAATTTTTCTTCTGGTGATGGCAATATTATCACTGGCAAAGAGAAAAATGACGGAACCGTTCTGTCTTGCGTGGGCTATTGTATCAGTGCTGCTGGTTATATGCGGAATTCTGATAGAGCCTTCCGAACTGGAACGGTATGTAAGTCTCAGGATTTTGATCTTAGTTTTTCTTATAACGATTGGAGCGGCATGGACTCTTTGGTTCATAAGCACACAGCTTTCAATCCTGATGAGAAAGAATCAGGAACTGGCGATGCAGATATCCCTTCTTAATCAGGACAGTGAAAGAATGATGAAGAAATTAGAAGAACTGGAAAAAAGGATCGACCAGCATTTTGCAGGAGGTGATGATTTAAAAAAATGAAAAAAGTTCTTTTTGTGATCAATACACTTGGAGGGGCAGGAGCCGAAAAAGCTCTGATCGAGCTTCTGAAACATTTTCCGAGGGAACAGTATGAAGTATCACTATATGTCCTTCTGGATCAGGGAGAACTGATCTCTCAGATTCCGGAATATGTAAAGGTTCTTAACAGGGAATATTCAGATGCTTCTGTTCTCTCAAAAGAAGGAAAAAAAGTTCTTAACAGAAAGATATGGAAACGTCTCTGGATTCGGGGAGCGGTGCTCAGAAATTTACCATTTCTTCTCAGAAATACCTTTGTTATGTTAAAAAAAGGCAAGCTAAGTCCGGATAAGCTTCTCTGGCGTGTAATGTCAGACAGTGGACAGAGTATCAAAGAACATTATGATATGGCAGTCGCCTATCTTGAGGGTGGAGCGACCTATTATGTCCATGATCATATTAATGCTGACCGGAAGTTTACATTTCTCCATGTAGATTATGGATTTGCCGGTTATACCAGAGAGCTGGACAGAAACTGCTATCCGGATTTTGACAGGATTTTTACAGTGTCCGATGAAGTGAAGAAAAGCTTTGTCAAGGTGTATCCGGAGTGCAGCCAAAATACATATGTATTTCATAACCTCATAGATCAGAAAGAAATCCGGAGGAAAGCAGAACTTCCGGGAGGGTTTGAGGATTCCTATGACGGGAAGAGGATTCTTACCGTTGGAAGGCTGACAGCACAGAAGGCATATGAGATTTCGATTGATGCAATGAAAATCCTCAAAGATCATGGTGTAAAAGCCAGATGGTATGTTCTTGGAGAGGGAGAACTGAGAGAAAAGCTGCAGAGCCAGATCAACCGTCTTGGTCTGCAGGAAGATTTTGTGCTTCTGGGAGCAAAGACGAACCCTTATCCGTATTACAGACAATGTGATCTGTATGTCCATGCGACTCGTTTTGAAGGGAAGAGCATTGCAATACAGGAAGCACAGACTCTTGGATGTACGATCCTTGTGTCAGACAGCAGCGGAAACAGGGAGCAGGTCATTCAGGGAGAAGACGGAATGATGTGCAGCCTGACTCCGGAGGCGGTCAGCAGAAACATAGAAGAACTGCTGAAAAATCCACAGAAATGCAGAGAGCTTGGGCAGAAAGCCTCTGTTAAATTATCATCAGAAGATAAAGATGTACTGAAACTATTCCAAATTTGAACAACAAAAGAAAGACTGAGTATATGGAAAAGAAAAAAGAAGTATTGATTATTATTCCGGCCTATAATGAAGAAAAGACAATTACGGCACTTTTGGAGCAGCTTGAAAAACCTGAGATTTCAGAACTTGCAGATATTCTGGTCATGAATGATGCTTCCTCGGATTCAACAAACTGGATCACAAAGAAGAGAAATCATGCAGTGGTAACGAATGTGTTTAATCTGGGTTATGGAAGTGGTCTGCAGCTTGGATATAAATATGCAGTCCGCAAAAAGTATCAGTATGTGATCCAGATGGATGCAGACGGACAGCATGATGTATGTAATATTCCGGCTATTTATAAAGCGCTGACAACACCGGATAAAGACGGAACAGTTCCGGATATTGTTCTGGGATCGCGATTTATGGAAGGAAGCACAGAATTCCCGGTTTCCGCGGCAAAAAAAATTGCCTTCGTGTGGTTTCGCTTCCTGCTTCACAGAGGAACCGGTAAAGATTTTACAGATCCAACCACAGGACTTCAGGGTCTGAACTGGAAAACATTTCTGTTTTATTCCAAATATAATAACTTTGACGATAAGTATCCGGATGCAAATATGCTGATGCAGATGTCTCTTCTTGGATTTCATATAAGAGAAATTCCGGCAGTCATGCATCCGCGTGTTACCGGAGTCAGTATGCATTCCGGACTGAAACCGTTTGTCTATATGTTTCGAATGACTTTCTCACTCATGGCGGTGTGGATACGGGAAAAAATCCTCAAAATGGATGTAGACAAAGGATATGATCTGGAAAAACATTAAAAACGAAAACTTTTACCATGCAGATGATTTTTAACTGGGGTACATATACAAGGGAAAGGATAAGTAGAGCTTGAAACAGAAATCGAGGACAGAATATTCTGTTATGAATACAAGCGTTGCATTTGTGGCGCAGATATCGGCAATCCTGATGGGATTCTTTACGAGAGTAGTTTTTACCAGAATGCTCAGTGAAGGATACGTTGGAATCAACGGACTGTTTACCGACATCTTAAATATACTGTCATTGTCGGAACTGGGGGTTGGAACAGCAATCACCTATGCCCTTTACAGACCGATTGCGGAAAATGACATTTCAAAGCAGCAGATCCTTATGCGTATGTTCCGGATGTTCTACCGGATAACTGCCGGATTTGTACTGGTAGCAGGGATGTGCCTTATCCCATTTTTGGATATTCTGATGAAAGATCGTCCGGATGTAGATCATCTTGTGCTGATCTATCTTTTGTATCTTTTGAATTCTGTGGTCTCATATCTGCTGATCTATAAAAAAACACTTATAGATGCACATCAGATGAATTATATCACAGTGTTGTATCATAATGGGTTTCTGGTGCTGCAGGATATCTGCCAGATTATTATACTGATCACGACCAGGAATTTTGTGCTGTTTCTGATTGTTGCGGTAGTGTGCACGATCACAGGAAACGTCTTCATGTCCAGAAAAGCAGATGCACTGTTTCCTTACCTCAAAGAACCCTGTTATGAAAAACTGCCACAGGAAGAACGACAGGATATCTTAAAAAATGTCAGAGCCATGCTTATGCATAAGCTTGGAAATGTTGTGGTCAACAATACGGATAATCTGTTGATCTCCAGTTTTGTTGGCGTAATTACTGCGGGAATTTACTCGAATTATTATCTGGTGATAGGTTCCATCCGACAGGTTCTGGATCAGGCACTGCAGGGTGTGGCAGCAAGTGTCGGAAACCTTGGAGCTACAGAAGATTCCGAGAAAGTGAGCAGGATTTTTGACCAGTTATTTTTTATCGGTTACTGGATATATGGCTTTGCCGGGATCTGTCTGTTTGAACTGCTGAATCCGTTTGTGGAGCTGGCCTTTGGAAAACAATATCTGTTTCAGCGGGAGGTAGTGCTTGTTCTGTGCATTAATTTCTTTGTCAATGGAACAAGAAAAGCTGTGCTGATATTTAAGGAATCTATGGGACTGTTCTGGTATGACCGTTACAAAGCAATCGCGGAGGCAGTCCTGAACCTTGGAATTTCGATTCTTCTGGTTACACATTTTGGTGTGGTTGGTGTTTTTGCCGGAACTTTCTGCAGCACAGTGCTTACGTCTGTATGGGTGGAGCCTTACATCATTTATAGATATCGTTTCCAGAAACCGGTTCGGGAGTATTTTGGAAGGTACAGTTTGTATCTTATTGTTATGGCAGCTGCCTGGGCGGTTACAGAATTTTGCTGCCAGATACTCAATGGAAGTGCGGTTTTTAATCTGTTTTACAGAGCAGTGATCTGTATAATTGTTCCGAATAGTTTGCTTTGGCTGATATTTCGAAGAACAGAAAACTGGAAAAAAACATCAGGACTTTTGTGCAGGGTTATTACTAAGGTATATAGAAAAGTTCGGAAATAAAAATAGGAGGCTGATAATTAGAAAATGGGATACTGGATTGGTGAATTTGTGAAGGTCCTTATTGGATATATTTTTCTGATGTATTTATGGCCTACTGTTGTTTTTAGAAAAAAATTAGCGGGCAAGAATCTGACCTATCGATTTGCATTTTGTTCTACAATTTCAATTTTACTGATTAATACGATTATACTGGGTTTGGGATTGTTCCATATATTAAAAGGGCGGATCGTACTCTGTGTCTTTTATGGAGTCTTTTTGTTGTCTATCTTGAAAGAAAGAGATTTATGGAAATATTTTCTTTTACATGTCAGAACCTTTTTTTCTGGGACGCAGGGATGGAAGACCTTAATTCTTTGTTTGATACAAGATATAGTAAGTGGTGTTGGTGGTTTTTTGAAACGAGTAAATAAAAAAGTAAAAGGTAGAAGATTGGAATATGGAATTCTAATTGTCCTTCTTGGTTTTGCTGTTATTTATTTTTCTTATGGTGCTTTTAATTGTCCTTCATATGGCTGGGGAGATATGTATGTTCATCATGCATGGATTTATGGGCTGAAAAAGGGGCAGATTTTTTCTGCGGGAGTTTATCCAGAAGCAATGCATTGCTTTATTTATGCTATAAATATCATGTTTGGAATACCTATATATAGCTGCCTGTTGTTTCTGGGAGAAATTCATGTTGTTACTTTGCTTGTGGCAGTGTATTGTTTGCTGCGAGAAGTAATGAAATCAAAATATACGGCATATTTCATATTAACTGCATTTTTGACGTTAGATGTTGTGTGCATAGATGAGATTTATGGAATATCAAGATTACAGTACACAATTCCACAGGAATTTGGATTGTATACGCAGTTCTTGTGCGCATTATATCTGATTCGTTTTTTGAAAAGAGATTCAGAATCTGACAGAAAATTTAATGATGATTTATTTTTATTTATGACAGCATTGGCATCCTCTCTTGCCATTCATTTCTATGTTACAATTATGGCGTTTTTTCTATGTGCATCTTTTGCAGTTTTTGGCCTCACCAGGGTGTTTAGAAGAAAAAAAATTTTCGCACTTATAATAGCTGTTATTGTTGGTGTTGTGATTTCGACGACGCCTATGGTATTGGCATTTGCATCAGGAATACCACTTCAGGGATCTTTGAACTGGGGTATGAATATTATAAATGGTACCGATACAAAAGAGGGAAGGACTCAGGTGGTACAGAGCGAAGATGAAGAAGAAACGTCAGAAGAAGAGATGATGGAGGATACAACAGAAGAACAGACTGATCAATTAGAACAGATAAAGTCATTAACAGACGCAAAGCAAAATGTACAAAACATAGAAGTTGAGAAAAGAAATCCAATAAAAGAGATTACAGAAAAAATAAAATCTTTTGTACAGCTCACATATAGCTGCGGATATGTACAGCTCTATGGCGTAATGCGGGCAGGATGGCTGATTAAATTTACTTTGCTTGCAGTAATCCTTACACTTATAAATATGACCGTTAAAGTCGTACGTTTTCGGGAATTTCCTTTTGAAATGTATGCAGGAATAACCTTTGCTTCGGTTCTTTTTATGATTCTATATGCGGCACCTTTTTTAGGACTGCCTGAGATTATTGCTGGCTCACGTCTGTGTCTGACAGAACAGATATTGCTTCTGTCGATGATGGCACTTTCTGTTGATGAGATATTTTTCTTATTAAGTAAAACAAAAGCAGAGAGACTGTTTCCCTGTCTGACATTGATAGGAGTAGCAGGAATTTATGCAGGAACAAATTATTTTGGCGTGTACCATGGATATTTATATTATGAACTGACACGATATAATTCAGTTGTAGAACTTACCAACGAAATCATAAAAAAATATCCTCAATATAATTATACAATCATATCCACAACAGAAGAATTATATCAAGTTATAGAGGATGGACGACATGAGGAACTACTTGATTTTCATAATAAATCAAAGCAGGATAAATATATTATCCCTACAGAGTATTTGTTTTTTTATGTAGAGAAAAATCCGATTGAATACGCACAGTATCATTTCTTTGACGGCCCAAGATGGCTTGCACAGGCAAAGTATATTCCGAATTATAAATATTCGACGGCTATTTTGAGTGAGGGAGATGATATTAAGCATTCCAAAATTGCAGAAAAATATGTAGATAACTCACTGGAGATTATGGGGAAAGCATCAGATGCTTATACAAATATTAAAAACAGAAGAATTCTGGAATCAGAAGTGTACTATTGGTGTCAGGAGTTTAAGAAGCGTTTTCCAAATGAAATAAAAGTTTATTATGAGGATGAAGATTTTATATGTTATATAGTAAAACAAAATCCAGAACATTTATATGATCTAGGAATCTAATCCAATGAGGATAGTGTTCGAATATAAAGATGGGAAAATTTCTATGGTGATTTTTAGATGAAAAAGGTTTCAAGTGGAAAGATATCTGTTATTATTCCAGTACATAATGCGGAAAAATATATAGACAAAGCAGTCCAGAGTGTAATGGAACAAAATTATACAAACTGGGAATTACTTTTAATTGAAAATGGATCTGAGGATGCGAGTTTGGACATATGCAAAAAAAATGCTGAGAAAGATTCCAGAATACAGGTGCTAAAAGAAAAAAATAAAGGTGCCGGATCTGCAAGAAATACCGGATTATGCAGTGCAGAAGGAGAATATATTGTCTTTATTGATGCAGATGATTATCTGCCGGACAAGAGTGTATTTCAACGATATATGAATATAGCAAAGCAGATAAGAGCAGATATTATCGTGAGTAATTATGTAAGACTCTGGAGTGGGAAAATATTACCGGCAGCAGGGCATGATTCATTTTCGGTATACAGTCCAGATTCGGAAGAGTTCCGTTTTCGGGGATTTTTTTCCGTAGGAACACTGTCATATGTCTGGGGAAAACTGTATCGGAAGTCTTTTCTGGATCAGAACAGGATTACTTTCTCGGAGTATCCTTATGCAGAGGATAAGCTGTTTAATATGCAGTGTTATGTCTGTGGGGCAAAATATGCATTTATAGAGCAGATCGGAAATGTTTATCGCAAAAATGAGGATTCCGTTTCTTATAAATACAATCCAGAATCCAGCAGATGCTGGTTGGGAATCGCACAGACCTTCAAGAACTGGATGGAAGAAGAGGGGAAAGATGTCGAGCAGTATGAGGGACTGATACAATATACTGTTTTTTTTGCCTCCTTTTTTGACGCCAAGATGGAGTATCAGAAGCGACGGAAATCAATATGGATGATTTGGAAAATACTTAGGATTTACGGTAATGATTCTATTGGAAAAGATTGTTTTGCGAAACTTGCCTGTGATAGAAAGTGCATTCCTCAGTTGAACCAGAAAATATGGAGGATTGTAATAAAGGGATTTTCCAGGGGAATGAAATGGAAGTGTTATCTGGCATTGTCATTTGGGATAAAACAATTGATCGAACATAGGGTAGATGAAAAATTGTCAGATACAGGATTAAGAGAATAAAAAACAGTAACTCCCAGATCAGGAGTCACTGTTATCAAAGATACGTATCAGTTTGGTTTTCTGATTGCTTTTTTTGAAATTATGGAGCGTCTGTCGTAAAGTGGTATTTCGTACTTTGTAAGTATTTCGAATGAAATACAAAAAAGTAACACACCACAAAACCGGCCAGAGAACCGGGCAGCGGCTGGCTTTCGGAAAGCGAATCTTCATCTGCACATGTCCTTCTTTAAAGTAAGTGATCAGATTGACTTTCTGATAGGAAGTGCTTCCGACGAGTTCGCTGGAAACATCCGTGCCCATATCTCCATCTTTAAGAACACGGATAAGAAATTCCTTACAGTCCTGTGGATCATAGTGAACCCTGGAGTCAATATGCTGTGGGAGACCAAAATAGATCCGGCAGGTCTCCAGAACAATCTCATAAAGATGACTGATGCGGGAATCCTGGCACCAGCTATGTATCTTGTGGAAATCAATTTCATCCGCATGCTTCCTGAGGTAAAAGGTAAAATCACACAGCAGACGGATACCGAAACCACTGTACAGATAATGCTTCAGCATATGATGGATCATATAAAAAACATATTCCGAAGGCGGCAGAACGGAGTAGGTAAAATTATTGATCGTCTGTGATATCGGAGCAAGATTTTCAAAGGAATACACCTGATCTACAATCTCGTTTGCACGCTCATACTGGTATATTCCAACTACGCGATAATGCAGTTCAAGCAGGAACTTGCGCCCTGTTTTTGGAAACATATAGTGGTAGGTCAGATGATGGTCACTGAGCTCATTTTCCGCGATATATCCATGGGATTCCAGAAGTTTCTGAGCTTTGGAAATATCGGATTTCCGGCTGATATAAAGATCCAGATCGCCAAGCTTACGATATTCAGGAACAGGATAGCAGGAAGCAAGGCTGATTCCCTTAAGAAGGATGCAGTCGATTCCGTTGTCTTCAAGAAGGGAGACCGTATGACGAGTAAACTGGTCAATCTGATAATAATTCAGCATCATGCTGCGTGTCCGCTGGAGCATGGAAGAGTAAAAAGGTGTGCCTCGAAAAGAAGACAGGACAAAGGGAACCGTGCAGTGCTCTTCGGCAAGTCGTGCAAGGTCGGCCAGTTCTTCAGATGGAATGGTGACAGGTCCTTCATGACCGGTACAGGTATTTTTGATGATCTTTAAATAATGTTTATATGATGGCTGCATGAAAAACTCCTGAAAATAAATGATAATAGATAACTATTCAGCTGGAATGCATTCTGATTCGTAACTGTGAGGATACTGAACAGTTGCGATAATAGAGTATAACGTCAACTACCCATCACCTAAAGGTAATGGGCTTGTAACTGCCCAGTCGTAGTAACGGCTTACGCCTCCGACCTTTTATCCCCAATAGGCATTGCTGTC
>UMFD01019022.1_pt1 | contig 12731 bp, 9 predicted proteins | sample 1964901 | NCBI WGS metagenome assembly UMFD01 (sample SAMEA4836035, study PRJEB28245) | human gut metagenome | biome: gut microbiome; material: fecal sample | place: Denmark | collected 2008 | reverse complement strand
TTTAATAAAAAATGAATATGAAGTATCTGTTTTCTTTTTTATGCTTGTGCTGTGTTTTGTCGGTTTCAGCTCAAAAACCTGTGGTCATTAATTTGGCAAAAGCCATCAGTGAATCCCCTAAAGAGATAATGTTAAACGAGTTGGCTTCAGATATCAGGTATGTGCCTTTGGAGACAACCGATGATTGTCTGATGAATAATGAGTTCTACATCATGCAGTATACAGGGGAAGACATTATTACAAGTGGCATTTTTCATTTTGATAAGAATGGAAAGTTCCTCAATAAGATTGGAAGTAAAGGTCAGGGTCCGGAAGAATACTTGCAAGGTTTATTTGCTTTCGGCGATTGGAAAAACAAGTTATTATATGTTCAGAACTGGACTACTTTGACTTGTTATGGATTTGACGGAACGTTTGTGAGGAGTGTTCCTACACCCCAATTAAATATGGGAGCAGCCGGATTGTTTGACGAGAATCATATTTTGTATAGTAATGATATTTATTATGCTGACAAGGCGAATCCGATACAGTTATATATGGTCGACAGTCAGAATGGAAAGACTGTAAGTAAGTGGCGTGGTCATTTGGAGGAGAATAAGAAATACGGTATGATTCTGACTTCCCGTGATTTTATGTATAATTATGATAATAGTTTGTTCTATAAGCCGGCCTTGGAGAATGTAATATTTAAGATTTTATCGCCCAAAAAACGTCAGTTGGTTTATAAATTCGATTGTTCCGGCAAAGATATTGATGTATCTGCTGATGAAGTTGACCCTAAGAAAAGATTTCAGTTTCTATCGGTGTATTGGGCTAAGGAAACAGCTCAGTATTTGTTTGTGAATTATGGAATGAAGAATATTTCTCGTTTGGGAATATATGATAAAGAGAAGAAAACCTTTACTAATGTTACTATTAAAGACAATCTGGCCGGTGGCTATGATATCCATCCTGCATGGACAAGTGACGACAATCATTTACTGATGGTCTATTATGCCGGTGGACTCCTGCAAGATAAAGAAAAGCGTTATTCAACCGGTCTCTTGCCTGAGAGAAAAAAGGAACTGGATGAGTTGCTGAAAAATATAAAAGAGGATGATAATCCGGTTGTCATTTTAGTGACTTTGAAACCTAAGAAAGATAATAAACAGTAATAACATTTATTGCAAGATGGTCGGACTTGATTTTCCAATAAGGGCAGATATATCGTCTTGTTCACATAATTCACATTTGATGAGCATGAATGATGTCTTTCACAATGATTTCCCATAAACAGGCGGTTTCGGCAGTTGTTATGTGTGAAAGAAGATATGCAATAAACTTTCTATCGGGTTAGTTCTTGCTTTTTTGTGATGAGAACGGACGATAATTCTTCATTAAAAAGACCTTGAGATTTTAAAAAAAGTTCCTGGAGTTTTTTGAAAATACTTCCATCTTTTTGATATGCCGTTGGCATGTACTTATTTATATAGATTGTTTTAAGAAAATAACAGTCCGAAATGATTGCCAAGCAATAGATTTTATTAAATTTGCATTTGCGGTATATTTAAAACAGAAGGGTTTATGAAGTGGAAATCGGATTTATTTAACAATATAGTCCGCATGGGAATATATTTGTTGCTTTGGGGCGTTTCATCAGACATGGTTGCTCAAGAGGATGTGAAACGCATTGTTCGTGACAGTGTGCGGACATCGTCCGAAATACAGGAAGGAAACTCTTTTTCTGTTTCTTTTCTGCATGAAGATTTTTCTGTGTCGGATGAAAAGACTTTAAGTTTTCCTCTGCCCAACCTACTCCAACCGATTCTTTACTTCGTCTTTCTTTAAAGAAGCCACTTGTTCTTCCTTATTATACAAATCCTTCACCTATGTTCAGGGGAGATTACAGCACCGGAGGGATAATAAAAGGATTTGAAAATGGAGTGTTTTATGGTTCGGGAGAGCAGACTGCTTTGCCTGGTATCGGACTGATGAATAAAGCTTCGTTTGGATACATGTACAGGTTCAATCCCCGATGGAGCGTACAGGTGGGTGTCGATGCCATGAAAATGAATATGCCTTTCGCTGTTGGGCAGTCTTTCGGAACTTCGGGTGCAGTGATGTATCGGGCTTCAGACCGTGTTGCCTTTAAAGTATTCGGTTCTTATTATAGAGGTCAGACGTATGGTATGGAATCGCACAGTTATGGTGCCAGCATGACGGTGGATATGAGCGAACGGTTCAGTGTGGAAATGGGAGTGCAGCGCTATTACAATCCTTTGCGTGGAGGTTGGGAAACGGTTCCGGTAGTAGTTCCTTGTTATAAGTTCAATAAGTTTAATTTAGGGATAGATGTAGGCGGGTTGATTTACGAGATTCTTCACAAGGTGGTGATTGACAAGGACAGGAGCAAGATGGGTAATCCTACCCTTGGGCCGCCGTCCCACTTTCAGATGCAGGGACGGTGAAACAAGGGATAGAATTTATTTTATTTTCAATTTATCGAACCCTTCGCCATACACTCCCACTACATTGCTTTGTGAGATGAATGCATTGGGGTCAATATCTTTCACCAAGCGGAATATATCCAGTGACTGGCTTTTTTTTGCCAATACCACTACGACCTTTATGTTTTGCTTGCTGTACCAACCGGTACCGTCCAGCAATGTTACTCCGCGGTCAATTTGTTTGGTGATGCCTTCGGCTATTTCATCATGCTTACGTGAAAAGATGAGGAATTGAACAGACTGACGTGTACTGTTGATTACATAATCAATCACAATACTCATGATGAACAAGACACAAAATCCGAATAATACTCGCTTCCAATCGTGAAAGATAAAATAGCAAGAAGAAATAATGACGATATCACAGTACATCATCATTCGGCCTAACGTTACATCCTTATATTTATTGATAATCCAGGCTATGATATCTGTCCCTCCGGTACTTCCGTTATTGCAGAACACAATGCCAATGCCGAAACCTAACAATCCTGCACCTACTACACAAGCCATGAACTCTTGTCCGGGACCTAATAATTGTGGTAAGTTACCATCCGGCCCTTTTAATATTGCCTGAAAAAGCCAAAGCAGAAATGTCAGCATGAAGATAGCATAAACTGTTTTCAAACTAAACTTGGGGCCGAGTATCTTCAATGCGAATCCTAAGAAGAGTGCATTGATTATGAAATAGGAAACTTGAATTTCCACACCCGTCACATAATAGATGATAGCCGAAATACCGGTTACTCCACCTGTGGTTATTTGATAGGGCAGCAAAAATGCTGCCCATCCCAATGCATAACACATCAGTCCGAAAGTAATGGACAAATAGTCCTTTACATCTCTACCAAGTCTGATTTTTAGAATCTTATCCATAGACGATTATAGTACGATATTTACAATCTTCTTCGGAACGATAATTACCTTCTTCGGGGTCTTGCCTTCAATCCATTTCTGTGCCTGCTCGTCTGCCATAACGGTTGCCTGAATGGTATCATTGTCAGCATCAGCAGGGAATTCCATGGTGAAGCGTGCTTTACCGTTGAATGAAATAGTATATTTCACACTATCTTCCTTCAGGTATTCTTCATTGAATACAGGCCATTGTGCATCGCATACGCTGGTGGTATTGCCCAGTGCTTCCCACAGTTCTTCGGCGAAATGGGGGGCGAATGGTGCCAACAGGACGATCAGATGGCTTAATACTTCCTTGTTGCGGCATTTCAGGCTGCCCAATTCGTTGACGCAAATCATGAAAGCGCTGATAGATGTGTTGTAAGAGAAGGTTTCAATGTCTCCGGTTACTTTCTTAATCAGTTTATGGATGGCTTTCAATTCTTCTTTGGTCGGTTCTCCTTCTACCGGCAGGAATTCATCTGTACGGCTATAGAAGAGGTTCCAGAGTTTTTTCAAGAAACGGTGTACACCGTCAATACCATTGGTATCCCAAGGTTTGGATTGTTCTACCGGACCGAGGAACATTTCGTACATACGCAAGGTGTCGGCACCGTATTTTTCGACAATCATGTCGGGATTGACTACATTGTACATTGATTTACTCATTTTCTCTACTGCCCAGCCGCAGATGTATTTTCCATCCTCAAGGATGAATTCGGCATTGTTGTATTCGGGACGCCATGCCTTGAATGCTTCGGTATCCAGCACATCGTTTGAAACAATGTTCACATCCACATGCAGCGGAGTAGTTTCATACTGGTCTTTCAGGTTCAATGATACAAAGGTGTTGGTATCTTTGATACGATATACAAAGTTGCTTCGTCCCTGAATCATTCCTTGGTTTACCAATTTCTGGAACGGTTCTTCCTTGATACTTATGCCCAGATCATGAAGGAACTTGTTCCAGAAGCGGGAGTAAATCAAGTGACCCGTAGCATGTTCCGTACCACCTACATAGAGGTCTACATTCTGCCAGTAATGGTCTGCCTTTTCCGATACCAACGCTTGGTCGTTGTGCGGGTCCATATAGCGCAGGTAGTAGGCGGATGAACCGGCAAAGCCCGGCATGGTGTTCAGTTCCAGCGGGAATACATGGACGTTGTCAATCAAAGTGTTTTCCACCACTTCGCCTTTTTCCACATCCCAAGCCCATTGGGTGGCATGTCCCAATGGAGGTTCGCCTGTTTCGGTCGGCAGGAACTTGGCCACTTCGGGAAGTTCCAGCGGTAATTTGGACGAGTCAATCATGTAAGGCATACCGTCTTTGTAATATACCGGGAACGGTTCGCCCCAATAACGTTGGCGTGAGAAGATGGCGTCGCGAAGACGGTAGTTCACTTTCACACGTCCCAGGTTGTGGGCTTTTACATATTCTTTGGTAGCGGCGATAGCCTCTTTGATGGTCAAGCCGTTTAAAGAAAGGTCACAGTAAGGAGTAACGTCTTTGCGAGGGGAGTTGCATACGATTCCTTCCTTGGCATCGAAGCTTTCTTCGCTGACGTCGCAACCTTCTACCAACGGAACGATAGGCAGGTTGAAGTGTTTTGCAAAAGCATAGTCACGACTGTCGTGGGCAGGAACCGCCATGATGGCGCCTGTACCATAGCCGGCCAATACGTAATCGCTGATCCATACGGGAACAGCGTCGCCGGTGAACGGGTTGACAGCATACGAACCACTGAATACGCCGGTCACACGGCGGTCGGCGATGCGTTCGCGTTCGGTACGTTTCTTGGTGCGGTCCAGATAAGCGTCCACTTCTTCTTTTTGTTCAGGAGTGGTAAGTTGGGCGACCAGTTCGCTTTCGGGTGCCAGTACCATGAAGGTTACACCGAACATGGTATCTGCACGAGTAGTGAAGATAGTGAATTCGATATCGCTGTCTTTTACCTTAAACTGTACTTCCGTACCTTCCGAACGGCCAATCCAGTTGCGCTGGGTTTCTTTCAGTGAGTCTGTCCAGTCCACCGTATCCAGTCCTTCAAGGAGCCGTTGTGCATAAGCCGAAACACGCAGGCACCATTGACGCATTTTTTTCTGTACGACGGGGAAACCGCCGCGTTCAGAAACTCCATCCACCACTTCGTCATTGGCAAGAACAGTTCCTAGTTGCGGGCACCAGTTCACCATGGTTTCTCCCAAGTAGGCAATGCGGTAGTTCATCAGGATTTCCTGTTGTTCTTTTTCGCTCTTGGCATTCCATTCTCCGGCTGTGAAGCTGAGTTCTTCGCTGCAAGCTACATCGAGTCCTTCGGTTCCTTTCTGTGCGAAGTGCTCTATCAGTTTGCTGATAGGTTGTGCCGATGAACAGGTATTGCAATAAAAGCTGTTGAACATCTGCTGGAAAGCCCATTGTGTCCAATGATAATAACCCGGTTCACAAGTGCGGACTTCACGGTCCCAGTCAAAACAGAAACCGATTTTGTCCAATTGTTCGCGGTAGCGGTTGATATTGTTGACGGTAGTGATGGCGGGATGCTGTCCGGTCTGGATAGCGTATTGTTCGGCAGGAAGTCCGTAAGCATCATATCCCATCGGATTGAGGACATTAAAGCCCTGCAAGCGTTTGTAACGTGCATAAATGTCGCTGGCAATGTATCCCAGCGGGTGTCCCACATGCAATCCTGCTCCCGATGGATAAGGGAACATATTAAGCACGTAGAATTTCTTTTTTGATTCGTCTTCAGTCACCCGATAGGTTTTATTTTCTACCCATCGTTGCTGCCATTTCTTTTCAATCTCTCTGAAATTGTATTCCATGATTTATTTTTGTTATTTAATATCTTTGTTATTAAGTGGTTGCAAAGATAATGAAAGTCGGGGAGATAACAGAAAGAACGGGGAAAGAAAATAATCCGGTACATGGGGCTTCTGTGTCTACATCATTCGGAGCTTCTTTCTACCTTTTCGTAGGTTACGTTGATGCGGGTATAAGTCCATTGATGGTTGAAGAAGTCAAAGTAACGGGCTGTCATTTCTACAACAAAAGTGTCTTTGCCGGTTCTTTCCAGTCGTTCCACCACACCCAGGCGGACCGCACCGGGATTGACCAATCTTAAATCCACTCTCGAATCTTCGGTGAGTGTATATTCGTAATCAGTCAAGTCGTGTGTGTAGAATGCCAGATAAGGTTCTGTTTCTTTCCGGTTCTGAAAAATGATTTCTTGCAAAGGAAGCCTTAGTAGCAGCAGTTGATAATCAGGTTGGTCATCGAAAGCCGGGCGGACTTCGGCGTAGTTGCTCCATTCTTCAAAATGATAGAAAGGAATAGGCGTCTCGTCTTTATTATTGCCGTGTACGGGGGCAGCTATCTCTTCATAAAGATTGGAAGAACTGATGCCGTCATTGTTCAGGTCAAGAGGTTGGTCTGATTCCATGGCGGTAATCTTGTAATGCCCTTTAAAGTTATTTTCAATTACGGTTTCTTCATTGTTTTGGCAAGAGCTGAATGCCAATAGTACTGATAACAGCAGGTAATGGATGTGTTTCATATTGTTTTTAGTTTTCTAATGTTTTTATTGATGGGATAGGTCTGCTTGCCCGAAAAAGTTCACTTTGTGTATTGGTGAATGTATTCGGGCAGGCAGACCCTGCCCCTACAGTTGACGGTTTGATAGACCATCTTAATTTTGACACTCCTGAATGCATAGAGCAACCGGGTGATATTTATTGTTTCAATCCCAAGTCCTTGAATGTTCTCGGAGCCGGAACTTTAGGCAATGGTTTGCGGTCTTTCAGCTCTTGCATAATGACCTCTATGGCTTTATTCAGTTGCTGGTCCTCTCCCATCTGTTCTTTTATCGGGTCATTGTCAATCAGGATATCGGGGTCTACTCCATGGTTTTCCACAATCCATTGACCGGTCTTGGCATCGAAGTTGGTAAAGAAGGGAACACGTACGTCCGTATCGTCCATATAAGGCAGCGGACCACTGATTCCGACAATGCCGCCCCAAGTCCGGGTACCGATTACTTTACCGATTTTGTTTGCTTTGAAGCTCCAAGGGAACAAGTCACCGTCCGAAGCCGAATACTTATTGATTAGCAATACTTTCGGTCCTACCAGTGTGGCATCGGGAATAGTTCCCACTTTTGTGGACGTGCGGCTCATGGTCAGACGATAAGGCCGGCGAAGCAAACGTTCGATAATCATGGGTGAGACATTGCCGCCGCCATTGGCACGGTCATCGATGATGAGTGCTTCCTTGTCCAACTGTGGATAGAAATAACGGGCAAATTCGTTCAGTCCGTCAGGACCCATATCGGGGATATAGACATAACCTACACGGCCGTTGGTGGCTTCTTCTACTTTCTTGATATTGTTTTGCACCCAATTGTAGTGATACAACGGATATTCATTGTCGATCGGGTTTACTACTACTTGACGTGCACCTTTGGCTGATGGAGTACTGTTGATACTTAATTCGGTCAGTACACCTGCTTTGCCTATTAGTAAACTATAAATATTGTCTACAGTGGTAGTCGGGATACCGTCGACGGCAGTGATGTAGTCACCTTCTTTTACGCCAAGACCCGGTTCGGTAAGCGGAGAGCGGAGCTTCTGGCTGTAAATGGCTCCCGGTAAAATCTTTTCGATACGGTAGAATCCACTTTTATCGCGGTTCAGCTCGGCTCCCAGCAAACCCATCTTGATGCGTTCGGGACCCTTGATTTCTCCGGGGTTCACATACGCATGTCCACAGGCTAATTCGGCAATCATCTCACCGATAATGTAGTTGAGGTCTAAACGGGTTTTTGCGTATGGAAGCAAAGCGGCATATTTTGTTTTGATGGCTTTCCAATCTACTCCGTGCATATTTTCCAAATAGAAACCATCGCGGAAAGCCCGCCAGGTTTCATCGAAAATCTGTGCCCACTCTTGTGGATAGTCTATCGGGGCAATCATGTTGTCGAGGTTTACTTTCTTGTCCAAAGAAGCTTTGTTGCAAGGGAAATCACATACATACAAGTCGCCGCCTTTGTAGAAGATGGCTTTTTTGTTTCCTTCGGCTACGCTCATGTTGGCTCCTTCGGCCACGATTTCTTCTTTTTGTTCAGCCAAGTCGAATACTTTGGTGTTGCCGGAGTTGGAATACCATACTTTTTTTCCGTCGGAATAAAGTTGATAATAATAGCCTGCCGCAAGAGGAAGTTTGAGCAAGCGTCCGGGCAATCCTTCGGTATCGATGGTTACTCCGGTTGCTTGACCGGCTTTGTTATCCGCTTTATTTTCTTTGGTTGCGGCTTTGTTTCCGGAAGCATTATCTTCGATGCTGATTTTTTCGTCCGATGGCAGGAAAGGAGATGGGGTATCTTTGGCGAGTAAAGCAATATATACTCCCCCCATACGGTTGTAAGCATGATTCCATTCTGTCTGGCTATAGATGGGGTTGAAATCGCGCTCGGAAGTAAAAATGAGATATTTGCCGTCAGTGCTGAAACAGGGCGATGAAGAGTCATACCATTTCTCTGTTACAGGATATTCTTTACCCGAAGTAAGATGGTATACATAGACCACAGACATGTTGTTCTTGCCCGATTTGGTATAAGTAATCCATTGGCTGTCGGGAGAGTAATTGACTGAATAAAACTCTCCTTCAGGGTTTTGCATGACAGTTTTTTTGGATTTTGAGTTGACATCTACTTCCACGATACGGTTTTTGCGGTCGGTGTAGAGCACTTTTTTGCTGTTCGGACTCCACATCAGTTGGCGGATGTAGGTGTCGTTGTTTTCAGTCAGTTGGATAGGTTCTCCGCCTTCGGAGGGTTGCAGCCAGACTTCAGTTTCTCCGGTCCGGTCGCTGATATAGGCGATGTATTTTCCGTCCGGGCTCCAAACTGCATTGCGCTCGTTGGCCCCCGGAGTACGAGTAATGTCGCGGGTTACTCCTTTATCTGCCGGAACATCAAACACTTCGCCGCGAGCAGTTACCGCTACTCGGTGTCCGTCGGCAGAAAGACTGACTGCAGTCAGATTTCCCCCTACTTTTTTCATTTCCTTGCGGGCAAGGATATTATCAGATTTTAAAGTAATGGATATTTTTTCGGTTTGGCGAGTCTTCGGGTCGAGTTTATAAAGGTATCCTCCATTCTCATATACAATGACTTCGCCGTTCGAGCTGGGGAATTTGACATCGTAGTCTGTATAGTTGGTAACTTTCTCAGTCTGTTTCGTTTGGGTATTGTAGACAAAGATGTTCATGGTCATGTCACGGTCGGAGATAAAGAAAATCTCGTCGCCTATCCACATGGGGACAATGTCTTGCGCCACATTATTGGTAATGTTTTCCACTTTTTTGTTTGCAGGATCGTAAATCCAGATATCGTCAGCCATTCCGCCACGGTAGTATTTCCAGTTACGGAATTCACGCATTACACGGTTGTAAGCCAGCTTCTTACCATCTGGAGAGTAAGAACAGAATCCGCCTTCGGGCAATGGAATGAGTTGAGACATGCCTCCGTCCTTGGATATCGTCCAGAGTTTTCCGTCAAATCCGTCACTGATACGATTCCGATAGACGATGTTCTTACCGTCGGGGCTCCACGTCATGACGATATTGTTCGGCCCCATACGGTCTCCCAAGTCATCACGGCTGTTGGTGGCAGTGTAAGTCAGTCGGGTCGGTTCTCCTCCATCGGCAGATATCAGATACACTTCCGTATTTCCGTCATATTGTCCGGTGAAGGCGATAGATTTGCCATCGGGCGAGAAACGGGCAAACATTTCATAGCCGATATGCGAAGTGAGGCGTTGTGCTTCTCCGCCTTTCAGGGGAGCTTTGTACAAATCGCCTGCATAGGAGAACACAACTTCCTGTCCGTTTGTAGCAGGAAAGCGTAGTAGTCTGGCCTCATCGGTAGCATGTCCGACGGAGGTAGTCCCTGTCAGTAACAGGGTGAATAATAGTTTTTTATTCATTTTACTTGCTGTTTGTAATATGGTTGCTTATAAGAGCAAAGTTAAGATTATTTTTTTATTCATGTTCTTTGTTGTCTGAAATATAATTCATAAATTGCACTGTTTATCAATAATATTAGTTGCTTTTGTATACCTTTGCGTTTAACCTTTAATAGATATATAGAATGAACAAAAAACTTTTATGGCTGGGCAGTGGACTTGCCCTTACTTCATTGGGTGCTTATGCACAAAAGAGTCATGATGTGAAGCCAAATATCATATACATTATGTGTGATGATATGGGATATGGTGACTTGGGTTGTTACGGTCAATCATATATCAGTACTCCTAATATTGATAATATGGCCAAAGAGGGTATGCGCTTTACTCAGGCTTATTCAGGAAGTCCGGTCAGTGCACCTTCCCGTGCTTCGTTTATGACAGGACAGCATACCGGTCACTGTGAAGTGCGTGGAAATAAAGAGTATTGGCGTGACGCTCCCATCGTGATGTATGGTAATAACAAAGAATATTCAGTGGTGGGACAGCATCCTTATGACCCCGAACACATAATCATTCCCGAGATAATGAAGGATAATGGTTATACTACCGGTATGTTCGGTAAATGGGCAGGAGGATATGAAGGTTCTGTTTCTACTCCCGACAAACGGGGTATTGATGAGTTTTATGGTTTTATATGTCAGTTTCAGGCTCATCTTTACTATCCTAATTTTTTAAACCGTTACAGTAAGTCATTAGGTGATACGGCTGTGGTGCGTGTGATAATGGATGAAAATATCAAATATCCCATGTACGGCAAAGAATACTATAAACGTCCGCAATACTCTGCCGATATGATTCATCAGGAAGCTATGAAATGGCTTGATAAGCAAGATGGTAAACAACCGTTCTTTGGTATTTTTACTTATACATTGCCTCATGCAGAATTAGTTCAACCTGAGGATTCTATTTTGGAAGGATATCAGAAAAAGTTCTTCCATGACAAGACATGGGGAGGTTCGGAAGGTTCTCGCTACAATGCTTCTGTTCATACACATGCGCAGTTTGCCGGTATGATTACCCGTTTGGATCATTATGTGGGTGAAGTACTGAAGAAGCTGAAAGAAAAGGGAATGGATGAAAATACACTGGTTATCTTTACCAGCGATAACGGTCCTCACGAGGAAGGTGGTGCAGATCCTACATTCTTTGGACGTGACGGTAAGTTGCGCGGTTTGAAGCGTCAATGTCACGAAGGAGGTATCCGCATTCCGTTTATTGTTCGCTGGCCGGGTAAAGTAAAAGCCGGACAAGTTAATGACCATCAGTTGGCGTTTTATGATTTGATGCCGACATTCTGTGATGTGGCAGGTGTGAAGAACTACGTGAAGAAATATACCAATAAAAAGAAAAAAGGTACTGATTATTTCGATGGAATCTCCATCTATCCTACTTTGACCGGACAGGAAGGACAAAAGCAACATGACTTCCTTTATTGGGAATTTGACGAAACTGACCAGATAGGTGTCCGCATGGGTGATTGGAAGATGGTAGTGAAACGTGGCAAACCTTTCCTTTATAATCTTGCCGAGGATATTCACGAAGACCATGATGTAGCAGCCGAACATCCTGAAATTGTAAAACAAATGAAAGAAGTAATCAAGTCACAGCATATACCGAATCCTAATTTCTCGGTTACTTTACCTGACTTTGATTAATATCAATTCAAGGCTTTTGGTGAGGCTATTGAAGAATGTTGGTATCAGAGCTGATTATCGAATCATTCTAATGGTTTGGTGATTAGTTGGTTTTATCGAAATCACCCTTGCTACAACTACCTGTGGCGAGGGTGATTTTTAGTTTATGAGAGTTTCGATACACCTTCCTTCTCTTTATGGTATTGGAGTGTGGGATAACGGGGTCGCATTGTTTTCTTGGGGATTTAAAGCTCATTCAGAAACAAAGGGAAGAGTAAGCCGTTTCTTAGGGTCAGCCAAGGCTTTTTAAGCAGAAGACTGTAGTAATTCGACTTATAGACAGACGTAATCGAAAGGACGAAAACGCTTAGTCCGGCTAATGAAACGGCTTAGGGGGCTCAAAACGTATGCAGCGTTTGAAAATCGGAGGAGACAACATCCGGTGACAGGTGAATAATGTATTATAAGTAAATTTATCGTTTACTTTTGTATATCACTGAAAAACAATTATCTTTGTCCCCGAAATCTAAAAGCATTCCGATGAGAATCTAAACATCTATTTTTAAACAACTATTTATTTCATGTTGGGACGGCAGGCGAAGTGAATTCGTTTGTTGTGTAATAGTTGTCCTCTATTCCCACAATATACATTTCAGTATTAACATTTTAATTTTATAGAAACAGTATGTGTATACAT
>UMFD01049189.1_pt1 | contig 12769 bp, 8 predicted proteins | sample 1964901 | NCBI WGS metagenome assembly UMFD01 (sample SAMEA4836035, study PRJEB28245) | human gut metagenome | biome: gut microbiome; material: fecal sample | place: Denmark | collected 2008 | reverse complement strand
CCTTTGAAAAGGTTGCAGGGATGGCGCAGTATGCCAGAGAGGAGATCAATGAGATCGGCGGTTATTATGCATATGGTATGGATCTGATCAATGGAACCAGTGTTTTTGATTTTGATGTTACAAAACTCTCCATTTATACACTGGGAAATGGGCTGGCAGGTATTGAAGTTTATGATCTTCTCAGAGATGAATATGATATTCAGATTGAGTTTGGAGATATCTGTAATATTCTGGCTTACATTTCCATCGGAGACAGGCTTCAGGATATTGAGAGACTGGTAGGGGCACTGGCTGATATTGAACGTCTGTATAAGAAGGACAGCACAGGTATGCTTTCCGGGGAATATATCGCACCTGCAGTGGTGGCGTCTCCACAGCAGGCATTTTATGCGGAGAAAGAATCTCTGCCCATGGAACAGGCGGCAGGCAGGATCAGCGGTGAATTTGTTATGTGTTATCCTCCGGGAATCCCGATTCTTGCTCCTGGAGAAATGGTGACACAGGAAATTGTAGAATACATTCTTTATGCAAGAGACAAAGGCTGTTCCATGCAGGGAATGGAGGATCCGAAGGTAGAAAATCTTCAGGTCCTGAAAGGGGGTATCTGATCATGGAATTATGGTATTCCGAGTTCCATACAGGAAATGTAAAGCTTTCTGTCCGGATTAACCGACAGTTATTTTCAGGGGAAAGTGAATTTCAGAGAATCGATGTGTTTGAGTCTGAAGAATTTGGAAGATTTGTGGCTCTGGACGGTGAGATCGTATTTTCTGACAAGGATGAATTTATTTATGATGAAATGGTCACGCATGTGCCAATGACAGTACATCCCAATGTAAAAAATGTTCTGATCATCGGCGGCGGTGACGGTGGAGTTGCCAGAGAACTGATCCATTATCCACAGATTGAGAGCATTGATGTGGTGGAATCCGATAAAATGTTTGTGGATGTATGTGCGGAGATGTTTCCGGATATTGCCCAGGGACTGAAGGATGAGAGAGTCAACATTTATTATGAAGACGGCCTTCGGTTCCTGCGGAATAAAAAGGCCAGATATGACCTGATCATCAATGATTCCACAGATCCGCTGGGACATACAGAGGGACTTTTTACAAAGGAATTCTACGGAAGCTGTTATAAGGCTCTCAGAGATGACGGAATCATGGTTTATCAGCATGGAAGTCCTTTTTATGATGAGGATGAGGTGGAATGCAGAAAGATGCACAGAAAGGTTTTCCGGTCATTTCCGGTGAGCAGGGTTTATCAGGCACATATCCCTACCTGTCCCTCGGGATACTGGCTTTTTGGATTTGCATCAAAGAAATATCATCCACTGGAAGATTTCAGGCCGGAGAGGTTTGATAATCTTAATATAGAAACATGGTATTATACAACAAACCTTCACAGAGGAGCATTTATGCTTCCAAAATATGTAGAAGATTTACTGGAAGAGGAGGAAAACAGTTTATGAGCAGATTATTGGTAATCGGATGTGGTGGGGTAGCTTCAGTGGCAATTCGCAAATGCTGTCAGAACAGCGATGTTTTTACAGAGATTATGATCGCAAGCAGGACAAAGGAAAAATGCGATGCACTCAAAGAGAAGATTGAAAGTACAACGAAGACAAAAATTGAGACAGCAAAGGTAGATGCGGATAATGCAGCAGAGGTCGCAGAATTGATCAGAGCCTATAAGCCGGATGCTGTCCTGAATGTGGCACTTCCATATCAGGATCTTACCATCATGGATGCATGTCTGGAAGCCGGTGCGGATTATATTGATACTGCCAATTATGAAGCAGAGGATACAGAAGATCCCACATGGCGTGCAATCTATGAAAAGAGATGTAAAGAAAAAGGCTTTACTGCATATTTCGATTATTCCTGGCAGTGGGCTTATGATGAGAAATTTAAGGAAGCAGGACTGACTGCTCTTCTGGGAACCGGTTTTGATCCGGGTGTTACCAGTGTATTCAGTGCCTATGCCTTGAAGCATTATTTTGATGAAATCCATACCATTGATATTCTGGACTGTAACGGCGGTGATCATGGATATCCTTTTGCCACAAACTTTAACCCGGAGATCAATCTTCGAGAGGTTTCCGCAAATGGTTCCTACTGGGAAGACGGACATTGGGTAGAAACAGAGCCTATGGAATTTAAATCTGTCTACGATTTTCCTGAGGTAGGCAAGAAGGATATGTATCTTCTTCATCATGAAGAGATTGAATCACTGGCAAAAAATATTCCGGGAGTACAGAGGATCCGTTTCTTTATGACATTCGGACAGAGCTATCTGACACATATGAAATGTCTGGAAAATGTAGGAATGCTTTCCACCGCACCTGTGGAATTTAATGGACAGGAGATCGTGCCGATCCAGTTTTTGAAAGCTCTTCTGCCGGATCCTGCATCTCTGGGTCCGAGAACAGTGGGTAAAACAAATATCGGCTGTATTTTCACAGGTGTTAAGGACGGAAAAGAGAAAAGTATTTATATTTATAATGTATGTGATCATCAGGAATGCTATAAAGAGGTGGAATCCCAGGCAATCTCCTATACAACAGGTGTTCCGGCTATGATCGGTTCCATGATGGTAGTGACCGGACAGTGGAAGAAGCCGGGTGTATTTAATGTGGAAGAATTTGATCCGGATCCATATATGGAAGCACTGAACAAATGGGGACTTCCATGGAAAGTCTGCGAAGATCCTGAACTGGTAAAGGTCTGGAAAGCCAATGAAGATTGATCAACTGCAAACTCCCTGCTATGTGATCGATGAGAAGAAGATGCGGGAGAATCTGGAGATTTTGAAAAAAGTCCAGGAGGATACCGGGTGTAAGATCCTTCTGGCGCAGAAAGCGTTTTCCGGCTTTGCTCTGTATCCCATGATCGGAAAATATCTGGCAGGTACCACTGCCAGCGGTCTGTTTGAGGCAAGGCTTGGATATGAAGAGATGGGGAAAGAGAATCATGTTTTTTCCCCTGCTTACCGTACAGAAGATATAGAGGAACTGGATCGGATCTGTGACCATATTATCTTTAATTCCACAGCACAGCTGAAGAAATTTAAAGAAGTGTGTACCGGAGCCAGTCTGGGACTCCGTATTAATCCGGAATGCTCCACTCAGGGGGATCATGCGATCTATGATCCCTGTGCGCTGGGTTCCAGGCTGGGGGTTACCAGAGAGAACTTTGACGGGGAATGTCTGAAATGGATCGACGGACTGCATTTTCATACGCTCTGCGAACAGAATGCGGATGATCTGGAGAAAACATTGCAGGCGGTAGAGGAGAAGTTTGGAGAATTTCTGTCTGAGGTTTCCTGGCTGAATATGGGCGGCGGACATCATATTACCAGAGAGGATTATGATGTAAAGCTCCTGGAAAAATGTATTCAGCATATGAAGGAAACCTATGATCTGGATATTTATCTGGAACCCGGGGAGGCTGTTGCCCTGAATGCCGGATATCTGGTGACAGAGGTTATGGACATTGTGGAAAATGAGATCAGAACGCTGATTTTGGATGCTTCTGCAGCCTGCCATATGCCGGATGTGCTGGAGATGCCATATCGTCCGCCTCTTAAGGACAGCGGGGAAGCAGGGGAGAAGGCATATACTTACCGTTTATCTTCCTGCACCTGCCTGGCAGGAGATGTGATTGGAGATTATTCCTTTGACAGAGAGATCCGGATCGGGGACAAGCTGTATTTTATGGATATGGCGATTTATTCTATGGTGAAGAATAATACATTTAACGGTATGCCGCTGCCGGATATTGCGGTTATGCATGAGGACGGAGAGTGTGAGGTTATCAGACATTTCGGATACGAAGACTTTAAGAGCCGGCTTTCCTGATATCTGCCGGGCTATCAAAGAAAAGGAGACAGACATGGAAGTTACAGAGAAGAACAGAACAAAATATCGTATGCCCGGAGAATTTGAGCCTCATGAGGGATGTGTGATGATCTGGCCGGAACGTCCCGGTTCCTGGAATTATGGGGCAAGGGAAGCACAGAAAGCATTTGTGAAAGTTGCAGAGGCTATTGGAGAGAGCGAAAAGGTGTATATGCTGGTTTCCAAAGCTCAGATGGAGAATGCAAAGAATCAGCTTGGGAATGTTTCCGGTGTGACTTTGCTGGAATGCGAGACAGATGACGCCTGGGCCAGAGATGTGGGAGCAACCATGGTTCTGGATGAGAAAGGGGCGGTCTGTGGAGTTGACTGGCAGTTTAATGCCTGGGGAGGTACCTTTGACGGGCTTTACCGGAACTGGGAGAAGGACGACAGGGTGGCTGCCTTTATCTGCAGGACTCTTGGTTGTCCATGTCTGGATGCCAGACCTTTTGTACTTGAGGGCGGTTCCATCCATTCTGACGGAGAGGGGACTCTGATCGTCACAGAGGCCTGTCTTCTGAGTCAGGGACGCAATCCTCAGATGAGCAGGGAACAGATAGAGGAACAGTTGAAGTACTGGCTCGGTGTCCACAAGATTATCTGGCTTCCATGTGGAATCTATCAGGATGAAACCAATGAGCATGTGGATAACGTGTGCGCTTTTGTAAGGCCCGGAGAGGTTGTGCTTGCATGGACAGAGGATGAGACAGATCCGCAGTATGCCATGTCTCTGGCTGATCTGAAGGTGCTGGAACAGGAAACAGATGCAAAAGGCAGAAAATTTAAGATTCATAAGCTTCCGATTCCTCAGAAACCGGTCTGCCTTACCCGGGAAGATGTGGATGGCTTTGTGTTTGAAGAGGGAGAAGACGAACGGGAAGCAGGAGAACGGATGGCTGCCAGTTATGTGAATTTCTATATTTCCAATGGAGGAATTATTCTTCCTCAGTTTGGGGATGAAAATGACAAAAGGGCAGTGGAGATTCTGCAGAAGTGTTTTCCTGAAAGAAGGATTTATCCCATTGATGCCAGAGCCATCATTGTCGGCGGTGGAAATATTCACTGTATCACCCAGCAGATTCCCGGAAAAAATATCTGACCTTGATGCAGAAAACTTTGAGAGTCATGTGTTTGAGGGTTATACCTGAAAGTTATGAAAAAACTTACTTATGTAAACAGGAGCAGGAGGAACAGACAGGATGAGAAATGTAACAGTGGCAGCAGTTCAGATGAAATGCAGTAAAAGTGTGGAGAAAAATATTGCCCATGCAGAGGAACTGGTGCGTCAGGCAGCAGCAAAGGGAGCTGAGATTGTTCTTCTTCCGGAGCTTTTTGAACGGCCCTATTTCTGCCAGGAGCGCAGATATGAGTATTATGAATATGCGCAGACTGCAGAGGAAAACCCTGCAGTGCGTCATTTCAGCAGGGTAGCGGCAGAGTTGGGGATTGTGATTCCGGTCAGCTTTTATGAAAAAGAGGTCAATAATACTTATAACAGCGTTGCGGTTCTGGATGCAGATGGGAAGAATCTCGGCGTTTACCGGAAAACACATATTCCGGATGACCATTATTATCAGGAAAAATTCTATTTCACACCGGGAGATACCGGCTTTAAGGTTTTTGATACCAGATTTGGAACCATTGGAGTTGGAATCTGCTGGGATCAGTGGTTCCCGGAAACGGCAAGATGTATGGCACTGCAGGGCGCAGAGCTTCTCTTTTATCCCACTGCCATCGGAAGTGAACCCATCTTGGAATGTGACAGCATGGAACACTGGAGAAGATGTATGCAGGGACACGCTGCCTCCAACCTGATCCCTGTGATCGCTGCCAACAGAATCGGTGAGGAAACAGTGGAGCCATGTCCGGAAAACGGAATGCAGAAATCTGCTCTTAATTTTTACGGCTCTTCTTTTATCACAGACAACACAGGTGCTCTCTGTGCAGAACTGCCCGGAGGGGAAGAGGGGGTGCTTGTAAGCACTTTTGACCTGGATGCATTAAAGGCAGACAGACTGAACTGGGGACTTTTCAGAGACCGCAGACCGGAGATGTATGCAAAAATTGTCGGGAAATGACATACAAGCCAAAATTCCATTGCCGCAGGCAATCTGGAATGAATTTTGGCTCAGTTACTGAGAACGGAGTGAACAGTAACTGAGTTTATAAGAATTTCATAAAAAGTTTATGATTATATTAGTTGCTACCTGCGGTATATATGGTAAAATAAGAGTACGAACGTTACTGATAACGGAGAGAGCAGTAGAGTTTTGATATGTATTTCTGGCAAAATGGAGTGTAGAAGATGAACAGAAAAGAATTTTTGGAAATCCTGAGAAGCCAGCTTGCCGGGCAGATGCAGGAAGGCAAAGCAGCGGCACATATCAGGTATTATGAAGATTATATACAGTCTCAGGTACGTGGCGGACGTTCAGAGCAGGAGGTACTGCAGGAACTGGGAGATCCACATCTGATAGCAAAAACTCTGATCGATACAGATGATGGAAGTACACAGGAAGATTACGGAGAGTATTCTTCTTACGGAAGCAGTTATGGCAATGAGACAGAGCTTCCTCATCAGCAGGAGAAAAGATGGAAAAAAGTAATCGATCTTTCTACCTGGCATGGCAGGGCTGTTGTTATTGCAGCAGCGGCTGTTATAATTGTTTTACTGATACTGATAATCGGAGTTGCGATTCCGTTTTTTATAATTCTTGCAATTATTCTTTATTTTCTTTCATGGCTGAAGAAAAGAAATGATCAATGAAAATCTATGCAGGGTTTCAGAAAAGAAACCCTGCGCAGAATCTTAAAATCTTAAGTGTAAACGTTCTTGTTTCACGATATTAATTCCCCTTGAATATTTATAATCATACATTTCAACTTATTTCTATTCTTTAATCCTGCCTGGTGCAGGGAAAAATCCCACATTTATTTTTATATTTTTTGTTCGGAAAGGAGACGGAAAATGAAACACAATTTCAAACTGAAAGAACGCCTTGGAGCTTTGCTGCTTGCAATGCTTTTTATTCTGCAGGCAATTCTGGGGCTTGTGCCTGTCTGCGTAACTCAGGCGGCACCGTTAACTGTAGAAACATGGGACAGTGACAAGGTGGTAGATTATGGTTATCGCTTTAACATGAAGTTTCAGCCCGGAATTACCACATATGAATCTTTTGGGTGTGATAATCTGGACAGGGAAGCTTTTTCAGACAATGGAAAAAGCGAACGTGACACAGAGTGCGTTCGTGTAGGAGCGGACTATAAAGCCGGAAGCGCAGGGATGCGTTATAACAATGTAGGAAAAGATGGAAATGGAAATATTGTTGATGTCAGACTCATTCTTGTGGGAGTAGAGAATGCAGAACCCCGTTATGATCTGCGCACTGCAGAATCGATTGTTCAGAATAAAGGCGGAGCTACGTTTGCATGGAAAGATAATGAAGCTTATCCAATGGTTGGCTTTTCCAAAAACAGTATCGGTGTATTTATTTATTCTGTAGGATACGCAAAGGTTAAGTTTCAGTTTCTGAAGCATGGAACAGAAGAAACACTGCCGATCAGTGGCCATGGAACCATACGTGATATTGATGCGGGACAGGGAGTCCGTATTCCGTCAGACAGCAGTCTGGATAATGCATATGTTCTGAAAAACAATGATTATCTGACGGTAGATGGAAATTCTGTAAGCTCACCCCTTGGTTCCGTTGAGCCGGATGATCCGAGAGGATGGCTGAATCTTTTTTATAATACAGATAATTTTACGGTAGAATTCTGTCATCAGTTCAGACTGGATAAATGGGATAAAAGTCGTGAAGATGCCATTGCAAAAGCCGGTTCTCAGGAAAGATGGGCAGAGATTACAAGAAATAAATATCTGGATCCATCAGGCAACAGTTATTGTCCGAACTTTAAAGGACAGAAATACTGTAAAGCATATGCATATTTTGATTTTACATCCTATTGTTTCGGCGATGTTGAGATGAAAAAAGCACCTGAGAAACGTGTGGGAGAGGCAAACTGTACATGGGAACAGGCAGCTGCCGCATCAAAAGAAAAACCTTTTGGCATTCGTCAGGGACAGGAATTTCAGTATATGATCCGGGCAGAGGTGACACCCAATAGACTGAAATCCTTTGTAGTGCAGGATATACTTGAGGATTGTCTTACTATAGAGGATGCATCAAAAGTCAGTATTGTGAATGATACAGGGCAGACAGTGACAGACTGGTTTGATGTTGCTGTTGAAGGACAGAAAGTGACCTGCAGGGCCAAAGCAGAGAGCCTTCAGGATGAAGCATTTACAGATAATCAGACTTACACATTTACTTTAAAAGTACGCCAGAGACCGGAATCAGAAATTAACATTTCAAAATACCTTGCAGAGGATGGATACAGTATTCTTGTATCAAACCATGCATCCATGAGTTATGAACGTACAAACGGAAGCGGAGATACAATGGATACGGAAACAGTGTGGGTAAAGGGTGTGATTCCACCGGAACTGGAAGTAAAGAAAAATACTTCTCAGTATGAATGGAAAACGGGAGATATCATAGATTATGAGATTCTGGTTTCTCAGACAAAACAGGATGTAAAAGCAGTAAATGTTGTTATTACAGACGAGCTTCCATCATGTCTGCAGCTTCTGGAAGGGCAGTATGCTGTAGAGACAAGTCAGGGAGGTGAGAACTGTACGCTTACCGGACAGGGAGAAAATGGATGGAAAGCAGAGTGTCCGTCCCTGAAGTATGGGGAGACGATCACAATCCGTTTTAAATGTCAGGCATCTGCGGATTCCAATGGACAGGAATGGGAAAATATTGTGACTGCAACAGCGGATAATCTGATCAATCCTGAGACAGGAGAACAGGAATCCAGAAAGGATATGGCAGAAGTATGGCCGAACAGTCCACAGCTTGAAATTGATAAAACAGCAGACAAATATGAATGGCAGGCAGGAGAGCAGGTAGCTTACCGGATCGTGGTGAATAATGTAACGGCAGGAACAATTGCAAAAGATGTAACTATTACTGATATTGGTCTGCCGCAGGGACTGGTTCTGGCAGGTGGTACACAGAGCATGGAAGTACTGGGAGTTCAGCAACAGGTAAACTATCCCGTACCGGATAAGAAAACAGGACAGGCATATGAAGCGAGACCTGTGGATTCTCAGTTGAATGCAGATGAGAACGGATTTTCCTTTTATTGTTCTTATGTGCCATACAGTCAGCCTGTAACGATTATTTTCCATTGTATCGCACAGGAAGAGGCAAATGGACACGAAAGCGTAAATGCAGCAACTGTAAAAGCTGCTAATACAGATGAGAGATCTGATGATGCAGAAGTATATGTAAATTCAGGAGAATTCTGGATTGAGAAATCTGCAGATCATTATGAATGGCAGGTCGGAGAACAGGTACAGTACAATGTGGTGGTGGAGAATAAAAAAGCAGGTACAGTGGCCCGGAACGTAACTGTCTGGGATACCGGTATGCCGGCAGGACTTGCGCTTTCATCGGCAGAGGATGTATCGGTAAGCGGAATCCCGCAGAATATTACGCAGCTGACAGCAGGGACCAAAGATGTTTTGAACCAGCTCAATCCGGAATTTTATAATGAGACATCAGAGAAACCGGTGAATTATGAATTTCTTCAGGAGGGAAGCGGATGGAGACTGAACATTTCAGATCTTCCGGCAAATACTCCGGTTATGATTTCTTTCCTTTGCACAGTTACGGAAGCGGCAAATGGAATGGAAAGCATTAATGTTGCCAATGTGCAGGCGCAGAATGCCCCTGTTTCACAGGATGACGCAGAAGTGTATGTAAATACAGCAGTTCTTTCTATTGAGAAAAGTTTTCAGAATCCATATCTGGCAGCCGGGGACGGACGTGCGGAAAATGAATTTCGGGTAGGAGAACAGGTGAATTATCAGGTTACGGTTAATAATCTTCAGAAGGGATCTATCGCAAGAAATCTTGTGATCAGTGATCTTTCCCTTCCTGAAGGGCTGGCTCTGGACGGAGCTGAAGATGCTGTTACTGTAAGCGGTGTTCCGGCTGTTATTCAGAATCCGGTGGCAGGAACTGATGATGCAGGAAATCAGCTGAATCCGGAAAATTATAAAGAAACAGTGGAAAAACCGGTCAGCTGTCAGGTTACACGTCAGGGAACCGGATGGATCGTGACGATTTCAGATCTTCCGTATCAGACACCTGTGACTGTTAATTTCCGCTGTACTGCGCAGGAAAGCGTAAATGGGATGGAGATTGTAAATACAGCACAGGCGTATGCAGATAATGCACAGAAAGTAAAGGACTCCTCAAAAATCTGGGTGAACTCGCCTGTTCTTAAAGTAGAGAAGACGACGGACAAACCATTTTACAAATATGGTGATATTATTACATATCGCATTGTCCTGACACAGGAGCAGACCGGATGTGTGGCGCGTAATGTTACTTTGCAGGATGTGATCGATACTCAGGGAGTACGTCTTCTGAAGGATTCGGTGATTCTGATGGATGAGAAAGGAAATGTGGCAGATGCTGATGTACAGATCAATGATGATAATACTTTCCTGATGTCAACAGGCAGGACACTGGTCAGGGATAGTAGATATAGTATCTGCGATAATGATAAAGGCGGTCTTTTTGAGCAGGTAATGTATAATCCTCTGGACTGTCAGGAACAGAAAAGTATGATCGTGGAATATCAGGCAGCAGTGATTGATGCAGCCCTGGCAGGACAGAAAGTGCACAATACTGCAGTTGCAGACAGCAGTGAAAAGATACCTGCAACCGGGGAAGCAGAGACAGAGGTACACAGTCCGATTCTGGAAATTGTGAAGGAATCAGATAAGAAAGAGTATGCGTCCGGTGAAAAAGGATATTATAAACTGACAGTAAGACAACTGCGTGAGGATGTCACAGATCAGAATATTGTTATCGAAGATAAACTGGAAACCCAAGGGGCTTCCATTGTAAAAGACAGCATTTTTGTGAAGAAAAACGGTATAGAACTGAAAGATGCCAAAATAGAGGCAGATGATACAGGATTTGTAATTCAGACAGGAGCATCGTTGTCAGATATGGATAAAATTGAAGTCTGCTATGAAATGGTATTTAAAACAGAAAGCACAGAGCCTGAAAAAATTGTAAACACAGCGAAAGCAAGAGGTGATATTTCACCGGAAATTACTGCACAGCAGGAGGCATATGTGAAAGCAAAAGCAGAACCGACTGCCACACCAACACCGTCTGTAACACCGAAACCAACAGAAACACCAAAGCCGACAGAGACACCAAAACCTACAGAAGTACCGAAACCGACAGAGCAGCCAAAAGCCACACCAACACCATCTGTACCGGGAACCTGCCCGAAAATGACTCCTGTACCGACGAAAGCACCGTTAGCATCTTACAATGGTGGAAATAATGGAGGCACGACTTCCGGAAGCGGAGGCAGCAGTTACGCAAATTCGGGTGGATATTCCGGTGGATACGGAAGCTATCAGGGTGGTTCCATGGCAGGAAGTTCTAAAACAGGAGATGTCAGACCGTTTAAAATGATGGCTGTTCTTGGACTTATCGGAATGGGACTGCTGACAGGAGGTGTGGTGATCTACAGAAGAACTGTTTCCGGGAAAAGAAATATAAAGGGTATGCCGCGGAAATGAAAAAACTCAGAACATTTGCAGTAAGTATGATCATAGCAGCAATTGGGCTTCTTATATATTGTGCCGGCTTCTATATAAAAAGTTATGAACAGAATCTTGCAGCAAGGCAGGAATATGCAGAGCTTTCCCAAATGGCAGGGGTGAAGAACAGAGAAGGTGCCGGATTATTGGCAGATGGCAAAAAAACTGATGAAGACAGCAGTACAAAAAACAGTGAAAAAAAACGCAGGAAAAAACAGAGAAGATCTTCTGAATCAAAAAACAAAAACTGTACAGATGAAATCAGGGAATCCTTCGGGATTTCCTGGGAAAATTTAAGAAAGATCAACTCTCAGACAGTTGCCTGGATTACTGTCCCGGGAGCCGATATTTCTTATCCTGTAGTTCAGGCGGCGGATGATGAATATTACCTGAAACATAATTTCAGAGGAGAGGAAGATCTGTTTGGATGTATTTTTCTGGAACATGACATAAAAAAGAATTTTACAGATTCCCACAGTATTCTTTACGGGCATAATATAGAAGGTAATATGATGTTTGCAAATCTGAACCGTTATGAACAGCCTGAATTTCTGAAAAAATGTCCTGAAATTGAGATCACAACACCAAAAAGAAAGTTTCTGTACAAAATTTTTTCTGTGGAACAGGCATCTTCCCAAAGCCCGGCATTTGAATATGGATACAAGTTATCCAGTCCTGCATACAGGAGACAATTATCTATATTGAAAAATAATTCCATGTATGACACAGGAGTAGAGCCTGATGAAAGGGAGAGAATGGTGACTCTGATCACCTGTAATTCACGTCTGGATAAAGAAATACGTATGGCGGTACATGGGATTTGCCATGAATGTTATGGTATAGAAAAAGCTGAGCCGAAGTGATGTTGAAATCAATCGGATATTGGTAACTTTCGTAAAGGATGAACTGTTACTGTTCACATATCACTATCCCTCGAGGTGTTTTGGAAAAAACTAATGAAAAATCTCTCAATATTTTGTATAATTTATGCATAAAAAACAACTTGTTCGTACGTGCGTACAAGTTGTATCCTAAATACAGGAGGGAAGAAGACATGACAGATAATGGAAAGCCGAAATATTTCTCACTGATGGAACAGCTCAGAAGTGATATTATGTCAGGAGCTATCCGGCCGGGAGAGAAGCTTCCTTCAGAAAATGAGCTTTCACAGA
>UMFD01025928.1_pt1 | contig 12815 bp, 13 predicted proteins | sample 1964901 | NCBI WGS metagenome assembly UMFD01 (sample SAMEA4836035, study PRJEB28245) | human gut metagenome | biome: gut microbiome; material: fecal sample | place: Denmark | collected 2008 | reverse complement strand
CGCACACGTCTAAACAGATTCCACACATCGTACATTTTTCAGGATTATCAATATGAGGCTCATAAAACCCATCCTTGTTAATACGTATTTTAATTATCTTTTTACTACAACTTGCGGCGCATACGCCACAACCATAGCAATAAGAAAACTTCATTATATTTTGACGATTCGACATTGGCTTATTCTATGTTCAATTTTTTGTTTAAAAAAAGACAGGGTCCAAAGCAATAGTTTTGTATATCGCTCCAAGAAACTAGGATAATATTTTTTTAAATAGTATTTTCTATCCCTCAGACTTTTTTTGTAATTAAAAGCATTTGAAACACCGCCATCTGCCATATTTACAATAACGAAGTTTGCAAAAGCGAACTTTTCACCAGCACCATACACTCGATGAAACCAATCTGCATCACCTAAGATTTTGAAATGAACATCAAAACCTCCATATTTGTTATATATGTTTCTAGGAACCAAAGTAGCAGGATGAGGGACTCCTATGTGGTCTTTTTTGAAGCATTTCTCCATATATTTAGGATTTGACTTTAACTGGCTAAAGATCACGCTACCATCCCTTGACACAAAATTTAGTATACCGGAAATAACTGGCAGATTACCACCCCAATTACTGTCTTGTATGAACTTTGCTAATTTTGAGAGAGCGTGAGGGGCTAAATAGTCATCGGCATTCACATTCCAACAATATGCCCCACAAGAACGCTCAATTCCTTTATTAAAAGCATCATAAAGTCCTTTGTCTGGTTCGCTATTCCAAATCATACGTCCCTCAAATAGAGGTTCGTATTTCTTGACTATATCCAAAGTGCCGTCTGTTGAACCTCCATCAACAATAATATACTCGTAATCTTTGAACTCTTGAGACAAAACAGACTTAATTGTACGCTCTATCGTATCTGCACTATTCCAACATGGAGTAGCTATTGAAAATAGTGGTTTTTTGTTATTCATAATTATTGTTTTCGATGTATTGTTGAATATTCGCAAAATCCTTCACACGCTCACGAAGCCATTGTTCCGATTTTTTCCACCAAGGATCTTTAAGTATTTTTTCTATTTGCTCATCATTAAATCTATATCTGATAATTCTCGCTGGTACTCCTGCAACAATAGCATAAGGAGGAACATCTTTATTGACAATAGCCCCAGCTGCAATTATTGCTCCATGACCAATTGTTACACCTCCAAGAATTATGACACTAGAACCTATCCAAACATCATTCCCTATTATTGCGCCAAATCCCTGAACTCTATGATATTCTTCAAATAAATCCTTATCTGTAAAAGTAGTAAGACATTGACAAGCGGTGCTAAAGAAAACTGGACATGTAGAAACAAAATCTTTAGTTGGATGAGGCGCAGACAATACTTTTACATTATCTCCAATGCTGCAAAATGAACCAATCTTACACTTCTCTAATACACAATTGTTTTGAATGTAAGTATAACTTCCAATCATTGTTTCTTTAACATTAGTATGGTGGTGTATTCTTACATATTTACCAATTATTGTTTGAGGATTGAATTCAGCTCCGTAGTCGATTGCAACATTGTTTTTACGATACAAGGTTCGCTTATAATATCGCCAACATCCCACTAAAAACCGTCTGAGCAAATTATTTGTATTCATAATCTTTTAAATAGTAATTTTATAGAATCCTTAATAAATTCTTTCCATCCATATTGATGGATAAACATAGAAATCTCTTCTATATTGTAAAGGTATAAAACAAGTAGTTTACTACGTGAAGTCTTAAAATCTCTTCCCCCTGTATCGTATAAATATATGTCATTCCCAGGTATTCCATTTATTACAGAGGTCTCTATCGGTCGAGATGCTAAAGCAAATGATTTAACTATTGGAAAATTTGCTTTGACTAGCGTAAGCCAATATCTTTTCTTGAGTCGATTACATTGAGTGCCATATAAATCAACACAACAGTCTTCTTCGTTAACACCAAGAGCATTACATATCATCTTGTTCTCGAAGAAGCCATCGTAACATACAGCATCAGTAATTGAATTAGGTAAATGAAAATTGGTTTTTTCTCCATATTGTAGTGGCACTTGAAATCCCCAACTATGACCTACTCCTACATGAACTCCCACGTCACCATTATTTGAGGATAATGACGTGTATGGGAATAGGAAATATTTATTATTTTCTATGCAATATTTTGTATGATATTTTAGCCAAGATTTACTCCAGCTGCAAATGATTTCTGGTAAATGCGGTTCAAAGGGAAAATCTTGATGTGTCAAATACCATTCATAGTACTCTTTCCATTGTGGTTTCATCCATACTTCTCCCCATGACATGGCACAATTCATAAAGAATCCATCATATTGGCTGGACAGTGGAGTAAACGGTGTTCGAGTTTGGTAATTACGAGCGAAACTATATAAACTAATTCCACAGACATCACTATTATTCATATATTTGTCTGAAGCCTGTCGTACATATGAATAAAAACATTGAGAAACAATAATATCATCTTCAAGGATGACAAGAGTGTCAAACTGTTCAAACCATTCCCCAAGGCTCATCATATGGTTTCGGAGACCTAGATTTTGTTCGTGCGTTTTAATAATTTTCTTACCATACGGCCAGATATAATCATTTGCAAATTTTTCAACGACGTCAGTTTTACTCTTATCAATACTTATTATTAAAGTCGGCTTTTCATTTCCGTAATGAGCTCTTTCTAACGATCTTAAAAGTCGTTTAAGAGAATCTGTGCGATTATATGTTACTGCAACAATAGCTATTTCATTCATACCATATCATTTATAAAGTTAAAGCTTATTACAATGTTTCATTTCTTTGCAATTCTACGTATGCAACTATTTAGCGCCTTTCGTTCATTTTTATTTAATCCTAGAAGATAAATCACCAAAAACATAAACGCAATAATCGCAATAGAAGAACCTAACAAAGTCAAGAAACCGGGCTTGGGATTGCCGATAGTATAATTTACAATTACCCAGCATCCACCAACAACCAACATTGAACGCAGCACCACTGAAAATGCATAATATTTAAAACAATATTCAGAAACTTGCCTTGTTAATATATAAAATCTAAAGAACACACCTATAAATTGCGTAACAATAGATGGTAACGCAGCACAATATGGGCTATATCCTCTAGATAATATTAAATAAGAGACAGGAAGTTCACATAAAAAAATCAATGAAATACCTAGTTGAAAATTACGAATATTCCCTGTAGCTTGGATTGCAGTTGTAGTAGAGATTGACAAAGATCCAATTAGTGTGCTTATTAATATAATCTGAAGAAATTCACTAGCGTAATTAGGAACAATGCCCAACCATAATTTCAAAACAAAATCCATATTTATGGAAAATGGTATTATAATAATTGACAATAAAAAAAAAGCACATTTAGCGCTTGAATACACTAGTTTTATACTACCTTCAATATTACCAGATGCATATTGCTTAGTTATTTGTGGAGATACCGCCATAAAGAAATTTGACGCAAACTGATTTACAATTCCATTTACTTGTACAGCGACCCCCCTTGCTGCATTTACGAACGTACCAAAAAATAAATTTAGAATAATGTTTAAAACTTGGTCTTTAAATGTGAATCCTAAAGTTCCAATTGCAGTCCACCCTGCATAAGATGCCATTTTTTTAATCAACCGCTTGTCTAGTAGAAATGCATAATGCGATTCTTCAAAATACTTTCTACAATAATATCGAACAAACGCAACATCAACAATTGAAACTCCAACTAATAAAATTGCATACAAAATTAATTTATCAGTATTAATAAACCAAATGGCAAAAACAACAGCTAACTTTGCAACAGCATCAAATATACTTATGTAAGCGTACACATTCATATGCTCATGTGCAACTATACATGCATTATAAGGCATCCCAGCTATTGTAAACATTAGCGAAAGAACAGAACATTGATATACCCAATTTGCAGCAACTGACCTTGCTGGTTCAATAACAAGTTGTGTGTTCACAACCCATAGTCCCAATGTTTCCGCTATAATAAAAATTACACTTGCCAAAACAAGATGAACTGTAAGTGATGTACAAAACATCTTTTTAAGTTTATCTTTGTCATTTTCTCCAAGAGAATATGAAAGGAATCTTTGAGTAGCTGCAACAAAGACTGTGTTCACGTATGCTATCATTGAAACGAACCCACCAACTACATTATATATTCCATAATCTGATATACCTATTGCTAGCAGTACGACTCTACTTGTATAGAGCCCCACAATCATAAGCAACAACATTCGTAGATATAATAGCAAAGTATTTTTTGCAATACGTTTATTGATAGATATCTTATTATCCATATTAGCCATAAACCACCTTTAATTTGTTATTCTTCTGTTTGATAGGAGATATCCTATGAAGATAAAAAACAGCGGATATTTTACATAAGTATACGAAAATTGTAATGCAAAGAACCCTGAGCAAAGCATTATGTACCAAAATGATATTGCTTCAAGTCTTTTGTCATAAAAGAATCGTTTGCAAATCAGATAGAACAACATAATCAGTAAAAGACCACCTGCGATATAACCAAATTGACATAAAATTTCTAATTCAAAATTATGTACATACATACCATCAGGAGTGAACAACCTGTCTGAAAGCCATCCATGTCCAAATCCATTATCATTTTTTATCTCCTCAATAACACTAGCATAAAAATTATCTCTATTCGACGATTCCTCCATATTCACCATTTTATCATCAAGGATACTATCAAAAACCCGAGTGCTAAAGCCAAGCGTCATGGCAATGGGGAGGATGGCTAAAATAATTAATTCCATATAGTAATAAAATGCGGCAAATAGAGTTATAGCAATTCCTCTTTTTAATAATGCGTATTTATTATACTGTCTGAAAAACACAAAATAACCGACAACAAAAATCGCATACACCACAATAGGCCCTCTTGCTCCCATTAGGAATAATAAAGTTGTTCCGATTATTGCTAGAATAACATCAATTATTTTTTTATCTTTAGTAAGACTATTATATAATATAAAAATAGGAAATAGTAACTGGTAAGCTATTTCCATTTGTTCACCTAAAGAGTCCGCCGTTCCAAGTTCTGTCTGAACCAAGCCTGCCAATAAGCACATTTGCCAGAATAATTGCTCTATGACTCCAATTCGGGCAACAAACCTTAAAAGATACTTGTCTCTTTTATAATCAATCAACAATCCAACAAAAACAAAAGGAAGTACAGAAGAAATGAACGGCCAAAAATTTTCATTAAAGAGCAGTATAGCTCTTGGTTGAAAAATTGGACTAGAGTATAACAATATCAAAACTGTTAAAAAATAAAGGAGTATATGAAGTCCACGAATTGATTTTCGCAAATTACTCCATGCCATGATGATTCCTAAAATAACCATTGCCGGGATAATAACCACGGTATAACTTGCCATGCCTATTATGATAAAAAAAGGAGAGATCAATTTATATATCATTGGCACAAACGCTACAAGGTATAATAGGATGCGCCCTTTCTCAGCCCTTGAAATAGAACGTAAGCCTGTTATTGTACAGAAAAATTTATTCATTAGTATTGTCGAATATTATATAATTCTAGAATCTATAAACCACCGATGCCACTTTCTCACCTTGTCAGTTATTGGCGAGCACCGTATCACATATTCGCTAATAATCCAGCAGCTTTGCACGAAGACTTCGTCACTGCCAACATTAAAACAAGAATAGGAGGTTTTGCCCTCTGCCAACTCACATGATAGAGCTACACCGTGATTTGACCAAAGTTCTTTCTTATCGTTTCTCATCTTTCCCAAAACTCACAAAGAAGGGTATAAGATTTGTCTTTTGGCGTTGTTTTTATGTTTTTCAACACATAAGAAAAGCAACGTTCTACTTTTTATGCTGCATCTTGCAAGCGCCAAACAATGAGACTTCATCGCTGTCGATTTGCAGGCATCCAAGCCCCGGCAGGCCAAACAAGCCTTCTTGCCCATTATCATGTCACGGATAAACCTATCAGCACCCGTGTTGCCTATCGGCATCTCGGGGATAATCAGGTTACGGATCAACTCATTATATTTTCTAAAGAGATGCCTTTTCCCGATATGTATTGTCATTTTATTGTATATTAAGCTCTTTCTCATTAATGTCGACACCCTTAAAGAATCAAAGACGAAAGGTCTAGAACAAAGAAATTGCTCGAGTTTTCACAATTACTTTTGTTGTCTCGTTCATTATACCATTGCCAGCCATATCAAACAGACAATCCTCCGCTTTTGGCCTTGTCTTAGAATCGTAGCCTGCGTAGTGTGTCATTCTTTTAAATAGTTTTTTCAAGTTGCATTCCTTACCCGGTGTTATTTGATCAATACTACAAGAGCACAGATAAACACTAGGGTATTTGTGATAGACATTACCATCATATTCGAAAGCGACAAACTGTTCCTGAAACCGTATAACCGCCTTTATACATGTTTCATCGTTTTCAACTATTAAATTATATTCCTCCGTTCTTACCTTTTCGTAGTCAACAATTATCTTCTTTCGGATTTTTGATAGCAATTCTATCCCCGCCATGGTTTGTTCCAACTCTTGACGATAAAATGGAGTATGGATGTCATCATGCGAAAATGGATTCAGCAATAGCTTACGATCATTTTGAAGAAGTGCAGCCAAAGACTCCAAATGTAATATCTTTGCATATTTTTGCTTAAATATGTCTATCATCATGCTGAGGTTACAATAGCCATGACAAAGTATTATCTGGAAAATGTCATTTGACGTAAGGATTTCTTTCAAGGCACCCTCGGCAGCTTTTCGTAAAGCATTGACAGAAGCAGAGATTTCTAACATCTGCAAATAGAGCCTTGCCTTTTCTAAATGGTTATCATTCTTTACTATGGCAGGCTCTACATCCCCCCTAGAGTTTTTCCTTGTATAAAGGTCTATAGTACACCATTCATCCTTATTTCCGCTTTGTTCGATCTCACTCTTTACTAGATGAAAGAAGGCCCTATCATGAGTAAAAATGAATGTCTGAAAACGATTCGAATATGTCAGCAACTGTTTTATTACCACCCTACGAAATGGCATATCAAGGCTGATAAGTAAATCATCAACAAACAACACCGATGGGAATTCGTCAGTAGTTGCATGGTCTTCCAGTATCGCTAGCCGCAAAGCCAAAGCCATACCTGTAATCTTCGCCTCATTGAAGAAAGATCGAGGATGGTCTATTGTGCTATCATCTACCAACAACGGCGAAGTCATTTTTGCCTTGAGGCAGATCTTGGGGTTATCAAGCTTCGCACTATATTTTCTATAACCAATATTGTTATTGAAAACTGCTTCTGTCATGGTCAGAACGATTTCCGCATCTATATGGAAAACCTCCTTTATTATAGTATTTGCACGTATTACTAACAGCTGCAACTTCTCATTTAGCAACCTATTGAAAAGCAAAATGAGTTCTTGGTAACTATTATATTGTACAGTTCTTCGATTAAAACTGGATGTCTTTTTCGCATTACGCGGGATTAACCCATCTGTCATGGGTACCGCTTTGATGTATTTCCACCATTCTCCAGCATTCAAAACGTCTGTATGTGACCCGTCAATTCTAAAATAAGGTTCAGGAAAATCAATATATGGAAGCACCTCTTTTTCAAAAAGGCCAAAGACCTGATTATCTTCACTATTTCGAAAATCAAACAAGGAAGACAATAACTTGTAGTTGAGAAAGTCACTTGACATGGAAGTTCCTCGCATGAAACGCAACTTTTCAGAATTAGCTGGATAATAATCTTTGCCTGAATCAATTATCGTCTTGGTATCTCCCTCGCCATTGTCAAACTTAATAGCGATATAGGACTTCTTTGATTTATCCACAAACCTATTACGCAAGTTTTGAGGATGTCCAGCAAGAAAATACTTTTGCGCATCGGCTTTTCCTTTAGTATAGGCTTGAAAATGCGTGAAAACGCTCCAGTAAATAGAACTTTTACCAGAGCCATTCTCCCCATATAAAAGAATGTTTTTTCTATTCACCTCTAACGTGAAAGGTGCCTTGAAGAATTTGAAATTTCCAATTTCAATTTTATCTATTCGCCAGCTCATAATTCTGATTTATTTTCTTCCGCAAACCGAAAAAACTCCAACATATAAACACGATATTTATTCATTTCATTTACAATACCGCTTTGATCGGATCCCATAGCGCCAATCAGTTTGTTTATCACTTCTATCTGACTCTTTGGGCTTCTCCCATCAAGATACAAATCTAACATAATGCCATCCGTATCACGCTTCCAAGTTTTTAGAACAGAGAAATTAGCCCTATGGAAAAGTTGAGGCATTAACATCTCCATCACCATCGCATTACGCAATTGGTCAAGGAATCCCGATAAGCCACTCAAAACAGGATACTTCTTTCCAAAACGCTCCTCAAACACATGAACAACTTGAATCAAACTTTCAAGATAGACACTACTTTCCTTGTAAGCATCAATACATCTCACCACCAAACTCTTTAGAGAAACAAGAGTGACACGTCCCTCCAACTTGCTCTTAATTATTCCTTTTTGAAGAAACAATTTAGCTATCGATGAATTTATGTAGAATTGTGCGTACCGTGCTTCGAAATAATTATTATCCTTGAAAAGTAACACATATGCAGTTTGTGACGAAGGGACTGAAGTAGCAAGCATTTTGGACAAAGTGAAGACCCTATCAACATAGACTTTTACACAACCCTCCCACTGATGTTGTGTGTCAAGGTATTTTTTATAAGTCATCACTGTCGAAATTGCTCCCAACTTGACTTTGGAAGGCAGAGACTTTACAAAAGATGATGTTTTGTAATTTATCTTTAAACACCTACCAATATCTGGCTGATCACGTTGAAGCTCATGTACATAAGTATAGTGTTTCTGCTTCAAAACATCATAGAGGGATCTACCTTTAGGATCAAAACATTCCTGTAATTTTTGAAGATAATACTTATTTTTATCTATATGGTGAGGTTTTAAAGTCGCATCGGACGAAATGATGTCTGCTGCAAGTACAGGATCATAGTATATATCCACATCCTCCACACCGTTAATCCTTACAGGGTACACCTCAGTTGACGGAATAGGTACCTTAATATTTCTCAACAAGACACAATCATCGTCTTCTGATTCTACAAAGAAGACGTTTTGTGGTAGATGCAATACAGACTGTATCTCATCAAAATATTTTTGCCTTAAGCGAACTATATCATTTTTTTTAAAAACCATAAGAATTTGCTAAAAACTGATGTTTGCGTAAGCGTCCAAAAAATGTCACAACGCCTTTTATTTACGGGCTTTTTCCAAAGCCAGCAAATTACATTTTACATTATCTTCCACTAAAATAATCATTGTTCCAGGCTAATTATCATCGGATGCAGGCCCTCGTAGTCCGTTCTAGCAGATTTCTCGACCTTGAGCAAAGCCTTGAGGTATTTACCTGCACGACACTCCGACTTACTTGCGACTCTAGACAAATACTGTTCATTGCCGATTTCAATGCTCCTTGAACACTTCCGATTCCACCGAACGACGTAACTGCAGGTTCGCATTCTCATTACAAAGATCGGCACGAAGTAGAGCTATTTCATCCTCCAAGGGCTTGCATTCCTTAGCATTCTTCTTTCGCTCAGCTTCCAACTGATGATTTCTCTCGTTGGTATCAGCCAGCAGGGCCTCAGCAGTTTCCAACCTTCTCTTCGTATCGGCAAGCTCTTGTTTGGTTTCTTGTAATTGCTGAAGCACAACATCCAACTATTGAGAATGAGTGGCACCTAACGCCTTGTTTTTATCATTGTATGCTTGTTGTTGAAGACGAGACAAACGAACCTCATCCGTCAACTGTTTAATATTGGCAGTAAGGCGGCTTATCTCCTCATCCTTAGACTGAACCTGCGAATACAAGAATTTACAAAAGTTATGTAGTTCTTTTTCTGTCATACCATGGGACGGTTCATATTGTCATGCTTCTTGAAACACGGATAAGAATTGCCTGTATGAAGCACTTTGGTTAGCCCAAAAGGAATTAATTGAAATTCCATGTGGCCCCTTCCGCTTTGCAGCGGAACAAGAATGTCTGAACGTTCTTGTCAAAACACAAGTACGTTTTTAGACGTTTACCTTCTAATGGAACAAGTTCCTACATTGTAAGGATAGTTGGCAGACACGCTGACAAGGGTTTTCACATTAATCGCCATTAATCGAACATTAATCTGTCGTAAATACTTTGCAGACACAATCCATTTCTGTAAAGACCCTGAAGGCAGGAATACTACATACATTTTCTCACTATGGCAAAGCTCAAGCAAGCTTGCAATGTTCGCAATTCATCGAAAATGTTCCAACTCTTCGCTGCTGTACATAAATCAATTTTTAAATTTGGCAGCAAAGATACACCTTTCAAAAATGAGCCCTAATTTGAGTGCTTACGTTCCTTCCGGACAACGTAAGTCTTTATACCATTGAGGATTTATCCTTTATTCTTAGCGATAACTTTGCCCAAGGTATTAGCAATCTCATAGAAGAGCATAGGGTCGTCATAATCTATCTCTGAAATGGCGTTATCCATATCATTGACAGTATAACGAATCCACTCAACGGTTGCATCCAGGTTTCTCATATTGATATGAGAGTAGGTTTCCTCGAAACGACGTGTGAAGAAGGTAGCAGCAAGTGATCTCTTTGTCAAGTACTGATGGAATGCCTTGCACACCTTGGCTTGGTCTTTGTAGTCGAGACTACGTATATCATCAAGCATTGGCATGGCACAGGAATAAGATGGTGCAGAAGAAGTTTTCTTCCCCATCTTCTTGCGAACCTCCTTTGCTTCGGGAATCGTATCATCGTAAATGTCTTGAAACTCTTCTGGGAGCATTGAGAGCATTCGCTCTAAAAACTCTTTATCTGACATAATAGTATTTTTCTAAAAACAACCCAACAGCCTGTAGTTTTTAGTCCATTGTTCTATAACTGCTGCTTGCGCCTCTGCTCGTTGACAATCTCTTTTGAAGCTGCCTTCTGGCGCAGTGAGTTGATTTGTTGGAGTTTCTGCTCCCGCGAGTATGGATGCAACAACATGGAAGCTACCTCCCGTTGCGCAGCCATGCTGTTCGCTTGGTGAGTAGCGTTTAAATAATAATTGCTTGTTGAAAAATTGTGCTGCATTTCTGTTTATAGGGGTTATACGTTTAATACGGAGTCTCGACTCAGGGTCAAGAGACGTTGAGGGTATGGTTGGCAGTCAAACTGCCAAGGGTATTCACATTAATCGCCGTTAATCGGACATTAATCGGTCGTTAATACTTTTCCGTCATTCGGACGGTAATACGACATTGTTCCCCATCGCAGTATCGCTCTGCGCTATGCCGCCACTCGAATGGGGATATATTTCCTATTGGTACTGGGAAGAGATGCTACATCAAACATTTGATTTTTTCCTCGGTCATGCCCGTCGCCTTCATGATACTATCAATGGGTGTACCAATTGACAAGAGGTTTTTGGCGACCTCAACAAGAGTTTCTGAACGACCTTCAGCACGGCCTTCAGCACGACCTTCAACAAGACCTTCAGCACGACCTTCGGCTTTTGCAGTATCCAATGAGTTCTTAATATCGCGATAGGCTTTGAGACTATCCTCATATTCGCGGAGCTCGACTTTGGAGAATTGGGCTATCTCGGCTTCGGAGAACAGGCGGTTGAATATCTCATTGCGCAAATAGTCTGGCTGGCTATCAAGGCGGGAGAGGTTGCGAAGGACATAGAGCCATTTGTCATAGTTGGTCTCAAGCTCCTCTAAACTTTTGTTGAATTTCGAAATTTCAACGTACTTGAAAGTCAATTTATCATTGAACACACGATGAGTTTGCTTGTCAAGTAGGCCGATGTCGTGGTTGATGCTTTCAGTAGAGAAGGCTGGATCGCTCATCTCATAGTTGAGCAGGGCCACCACATAGACATGTTTAAGCTGATAGTTCCAAACGTCACCCTTCTCGGCTTGCTCGCGGATTGGGAAGGTTGCGTAGTAGAGAGAACGGTCCTTAAAAAAAGTCTGATAGGCATTCTGCATCTCGACGATAAACTTCTCGCCTTGCTCGTTCTCACAATAGACGTCGAAAATGGCCTTGCGGTCGGAACTGATATCCCCGACGTGTTCGCTGTTGAGAAACGTCACGTCCTTTACGACCTGCTCGCCATCAAAGAGGGAGTTGAGAAAGTCGATGAGCAAGTCCTTATTGGGAACTGTGCCGAAGACACGCTTGAACCCGAAATCGGTCAGCAAACTGATATATCGTTCTTCTGAATTTCGCATAACTTTGATTTTTTACAAAGGTATGGGATTTTTATGACAACGGCAAATTTTGAAGTGAAAATCCGTAGAAAACGTGTTGGGAGACATGGAAGGGTGGAGCCACGGGCGACACAAAACGGCTTGCCGAAGGGTAAACAACACGAGAAGAACTCCACAAGGATTTTCATGCGTTATGCCGCATTTTGTGAACGGTTATGAACGGATTATGAATGGATTGTAAACGGATTGTAAACGGTTATGAATGGATTTGCATTCGGTTGCGCCATTGCATACCTTTGCATAAGACAAGCTGCACTCGGCAATTTGAAAGCACGCTTTCATTGCGCTCATTTGCATTGTCTTTGCACCGTCTTCAGCAGACGTTATCAGCAACGCAGCTGACAAAGAGACTCATTATCAACTTCAAAAACTTTCAAGGCAATGAAAC
>UMFD01017583.1_pt1 | contig 12899 bp, 21 predicted proteins | sample 1964901 | NCBI WGS metagenome assembly UMFD01 (sample SAMEA4836035, study PRJEB28245) | human gut metagenome | biome: gut microbiome; material: fecal sample | place: Denmark | collected 2008 | reverse complement strand
GCTTTTGTCTATTGACTTTTCATAGCTGGTCTCCTTATTTAATTAGTGCAAAATTTGGCATTTTGCCCTGCAGTGCCAACTGGATTTTTTCACCCTTTTATGTTCTCAATAGATGCTAGGATTTTTCTAATGACGCTATTACCATAATCGTTTTTGCAAAGTTCGCAAAATTCACGAACAGTAAAGACGTCATTATCAAGATCAATGCCATGATTTTTGACAAACGCTTGCCGTCCCATTTCACAGCTGAGTGTAAGTCGGTGATGCCAATTGTAAAATAGCTTGGCAGGATATTTGTCTGTAGTATTGAATGTGTCAAGAAACACATCGATGCGTTCTTCTTCAGACATGTTATCGAATAACTTATCTTGCAAAGCTTCACGAGCACAGGTGAGCGTTTCGCCATGTGCAAACGTGTTTCCACATTTTGCGATATAGCATGGTGTTGTTGTCAAATCGATGTTTAGCATAAAGCCTTTTGCGAGGTTAAGCTTGGCATTTGTAATAATGGTAGGAATTCCGTCCACCATATAAACGGAATGACCATCAATAAATGTTATATCATTGCAATCATAGTCAAAGCCATTACCATAGCTATCAACATAGCCATTGCCATTGCCATTACCATTACCATAGCCATAACCATTGCCACAGCCATCACCATAACCATCGCCATAACCATCGCCATAACCATTGCCACAGCCATCGCCATCACCATAGCCATTGCGATCGCCATAGCCATCGCCACCGCCATAGCAATCGTCATTACCATAGCCAAAACCAGAGTCAGAGTCGCAGTTGTAATCGGTTGCTAGGAATTTCTTTATATTCTCCATTCCTTTACTCCTTCTATTGAAGCGATAGCCTTATCGGTGCAGGGAATTATCTCAATTACACCGAGAATTGTCATTTCGGGGACATAGACTGTGAACTTACATTCTTCTGGTTTTGCAACACCGTCAACTGCCAGCTGAGACAAACTGTTGGCTCCTGCCCAGAACCAAAGTCTGCGAACGTTGGTCATTGTGACCTCATTACCGTTCCTTTCTTTTATTTCTCCGTAGAATACGCCTGCACGATCTGCACGGATAATGTATTTTGTTGTATTGTTCATAATAAATTTCCTTTCTGCATGACTGCAATAGTCCTTGTCTTTTACTTAAATTGAGTTTGAATGTTTGCTGCGCTTATCTGCAACAGACGCAATGTGTTTACACAGGTTTCCTGTTTTTGTCGTACTTTATTTAATTATTGCGAAATTTGGCGTTTTGCCCTGCAGTGCCAACTGGATGAAGCTTATAGACGCTTTGATCGTCTTACCAGTCATTTCATCAAGTAGCAGTATCACATACTTACGATTATTCGGACGAAATCCGACCAGCTTATAAGTGGTTGATGTGCCACGGAATCGCTTGCCGAAATCCGATGGTTCAAAGCCGTAGTGAGAGCAGAGACGTTCAAAATTGGCTCTGAATAGGTCCAGACGATCAGTCGCATTCATATCAGAGCGATAAAAACCGATAATTGTTCTGTCGGGATTATCTTCGCAATATGTTTCAAACGCAGGTAGTCTGTTTTTGTGTTCGTATGTTTCACGGTAAATAGCGTTGCTGGGGTCATTGTTTATCGTAAAATACACGTCAAAACTTGTTGTTGAATCATTCATATGTACTCTTCCTTTCGTGTTTGTTATCAGTGTATGTATTAACCATTCCGACGGGCGCAAGCCCGTTTGTTCAGAATGGTTGATACAAAATGACCGGGTCAGACATCGTTTCACATATACTTGGCAGATAACGCTACGAGGAAAAGTGATATTCCGAAGCTGATTTCTTCTTTGTTTGCATCGTATTTGTAGAACAGCGTTTCTGCGAGTTCTCTCGCGATGTCATATGAAACGAAAAGTATTTCCTGCAAGGTGCTGACAATTTCATGCCGCAGTTTGCTGTTCAAGTCCTTGAAAGACTGTCCTTTGGGTCTGGTTAGCGCAGGAACAGCAAGATTTCCGATAGAAACTCGTCTGTGACTTTCAATCTGTTTGTGCAGAGTTTCGTCACTTTTCGCGAGGCGATAAATTTTGAATACGAAATCGGGTATTGTGTAGCGAACGCGGAGCTCATCGTTTTCATGATAAGCTTTGAAGTACAGTGTTTTCACAATGCTTTCGATATCCGCTTCGGACAGGAAATCGCCGCCCAAATCGTAGGTTATGGCGTTACGTGTTTCTTCATCGATACAATCGAAGTCATGTCCGGTAACACCCCACGCCATATTATCAAGTATCATATTTATTTCCTTTCTCCTATCAATTGTGCAAAAGATTATCTGTGCAAGTACATGCATGACAACAGAATTCATCTCCATACACACGGGTTGCAATTAAACGAGAATTATGATTTTGTTCATTGTTCGTAACGAATGACCAGTAATCACAATGATATTTGCCATTGTGGTAGTTAGCGTGACAGCAATCGGCACAACGTAGACCTTCGTGAATACGTATGGTGGTCTCTTCTTTGTATCCTGACTGTTTGCTGTAAAATGCATGCCACTGTTTACCTCGAAAAGTCATTCCGTATGAACTGCATGATTTGACTGTCAGAAAGAACTCAGCGTCAATGTTGTTGTTCTGGATAATGGACGCAAGTATCCGTTCAGGGTACATGTAGCGTGCTTCACGACTCTTGATTTTGTATTTCAGACCGTCATCGGATTTCTTGATATAGGCAGCATTGAGTCCTTCATCTAAAAAATCTTTGATGGTTTTGTAATTCTGAAATGCAGGATCGTTTACCATTGCGGATCTGAACTTACGTTTTTCTTCGGATGATTTGAAAACAAGCATTCCGTTGAAATTTACAAATCTTTTGTTGACGTCCCAATGGCGATGTGGTTCTGTACTTACAATACCGTTTTTCTTGTCATATGATGTATTCCAAACGTCATCGAAATCACCATCAAAGTTTATGGAGAATTGGGCGTCGATGTTGTTCTTGACAAGAATATCAGCAAGCTTACGATCAGGTTTCTTATACGAGGCATTCTGTTCGTCGTAAAGAATGTGAGAAGCGTTGATGTAGTACTTCAGGCTTGGGTCGTCATCATCAAGATCATTCTTAAATCTATTGGAGAGAAGCGATATGAAATCCTCACCTGTATAATATCCAGAGAAACCATCTGTGACAGAGGGATCAGTAATAGCGGCGATAAATCTCTCTTTATCGTTTTCAGATGCGAACGTGATGCTCGCTCTGATGTCTACAAAGCGAGTATGGTGGTAAATAGGCATAGGTCGTCTTTATTCTCCTTTTCTTGTCAATCGGTATCCGTGTCAGAGTTCTGTTCAATTGCGGAGTAGATGTTAGGATACCATGAGAAAAACGGAACACGCGAACCGCCGACATCAAACGTATAAGTCTTCCCTGTTTCGATTTCGGCGTATATGTCTGAAGAATTGAACTGTCCGACAAATATGTTGTCTTCGATTTCCATTACAAGTATTGTTCCGTCGGAATCCTTCGTGTATATCAGATACCGACCATTATCGTTATAGTTCTTGACAGCCTTGTCGGTGACAACAGCTGTGATTGTGTATCTGTTGGCGGTCAAGTCAATCTCACGTCCAACCAGAATAGATAATGACGCAGCAATACTTATTACCATGAAAACGATAATTGCAATTTGTGCTTTCATAGACATTGTCCTTTCATTTTTTATGTTTCGAGGTTCTCAATCAGCATGTTCAGACACCATCTCAGACACCGTCCAATTGCGAATCGTACATCAGATATGCCATAATATCCTTCGTCCCGAAATGCTGATGTTTCTACAATGTCATCAATGATCATGTCCATCATTTTGCAGACTTTGTTCTGATGTGTTTTGATTTCAGAGTTGAGAATAGACATAGAATAGTCAGATGAAGTAGCTTCCGCTAGTGTGGCGTTGATGATTTGTTCCATTTCTTTGCGGAGTTCTATTGTGAGGGTATACATTATTATATTATCGCCTTCTTTTCAACGTGTACATGCCAACCGACAGGATAAGTGTATTGGATTCTGTAAGAATCACCGATCTGCTTACCGTTATAATCTTCCAGAGTCACATACGCTTTACCAAACGGGTCGATGTTGATGTTAATTGAACAGCACTGCTGAAGTTCGTTTTCAGCTTTATAGTATACCGAATACTGGCAATTGTTTCCGATACCATAAGCGTGTGTTACGGTGTCGCCGATTGATAGGTCATAGTCTGAGATAAAATGAGAGAGCTGTTTCTTCAGCTCAGGTCGCTGTACTCTGTCCATGCCATAATCAGGGCGAACGATTGATTTGATGTTGAGATGGTTCGTCATGAAATCAGCCAAGGCTTCTATCATTGTAATAGCCTTAGCATCATCGTAAACAATTCTCATAGGGTATTCTCCTTATCTTAATAAGCACAGAATCTTGTTCCGTCAGGTGCAGTCATAATATTGTTGTATCCAAGATTCGATTCGCCCCAACCGTCCGTCATTTGTGCCGATGTTTGGTCGATAATGGCGTCTCTGTATTTCTGGGTCAGTCTGACACCCTTTTTGAGCGTAAATGTGATGTTCAAAATGAGTTCGCCATTTTCGTTCTTGGGTTTCATCACAGCGCTGACGATGTTGTCTTTCAGAATACCGTCATAGTACTGTTCCATATTCATCTTGTTCCAATTGTCGCATAATGTTTTGGAAATGATGTTTTCATGGGGCAGGTTGAAGTCGTGGTCAGCTATTGACCTGCCCTCGGAATCGAATATGGTTTCGGATACAGATGTCTGGTATGTAAATTTTGACATATTTGTTTTCCTTTCTACAACGGTCCCGTGTTTGATATTGTTATCAGTACGCGAGACCGTTGATGAGTTTTGTTTGATTGCTTAGAACCCGCCTATTTCGTAGTCAGATTCGGATGAACGAGTTTCGTGTTCTCTGCTCTTCCATCTTTTTTCGTATTCAAGCTGATGCAAGTTATCGGGCGGGGTCGCACGATTTGCCGCAACGATATTGATGACCAAGGATTTGTCATTAGCAACGGTTATCATTTCGATTTTGTCAGCAAGATGGTTGAATACCATTTCTTCATCATCACTCATGAGTTCAAGTCTTGTTCCACATCCCAGAAGAGTCTGGTCATTATCGTTTGTCAGATATATGTTCAGAATCTGCTCGTAAGTTACGAGTGTAAGGAAATCGTACAAAGTCATATTTCCGGTTCCTTTCGTCGAAAAAGTCATGCAGATTTTTCTGCAAGTTCTGTCTGGGTTCTTCTCAGAACATAGTCAACGAGATCCTGATAATCGCTGCGCTGTGCTCGCAAAGCTGTCTGTTCTTTCTTGGCACTCTGGCGTGTGCATTCGATAAAGCACTTTTTGATACCGTCTGTCGGGTGGCTTTCTATCATCTTGCAGTCACCACGCATGATATATCTCACAGGTGTGACCGAGATATAGTAGCCTCGCGGTTCGTTTCGATAAGAACACATACTGCAGCCGCCGAGTGAGTAGTAAACATTCACTTCTAGTGCGTTGATTCCACGGTCATTGTCTTTTACAGGAATTGCTTCGATAGTTGTGCTTGTCATGATAAGCTCCTTTCTTTTATGCGTGTGCTATAACACCGTCAGTCCATTTCGATACTATTTCAGCCATTTTATTGGCAGCATCGATTAGTCCAGTATCTGTTAGCACAAATTCGTAGGTATCTGAGTCGATAGTTGGATCGAGGTCGGGGACTTTACAGCCGATATGTTCGATTTCTGTTTTGTAATGAACATTGTATTTGTTGTTCTGAACATAGAAGCCCGCGATTCCCTTATGCAGCCAGATATCTCTATTGTCAGATTTATCGGCGAATTCGCAGTTGCCTTTGAACTGAACAACGATTTCCTGTTTATTTTGCACCATGCCTTTAGCTGTGTTAGACGCATTGCTGAAATCTGAGCGTGAAAGAGGTGCTTTATGAGATTGCAAAGCAATCTCATATGTCTCGAACTGATTATTGATATCAGCTTGATTTATTTTGAAAGCAATTTCCATGTTGGTCAGCATGATTCACCTGCTTTCGGTCTTGTCGAATACGACATCACAGTTTCTGTTTTTCAGCATTTCACCGATAATCAATCTATGACAGGTTGATTCATCATCGCAAAAACATAAAAGAGCGATTTTTCTCCCAGCCTTGCTTTCGATTTCGATCTTGTCGAGCCACGCCTGTGCCACAGTATTGTTGATGATTTCGTCAGTAAATATCGGTCGATATTCGCTGTTGAATTTTTCCAGACCCCACTCCCCTGTTCGCTTCCAGTCAAGATATTTGAAAAACAACGACTTGCTCGGACTAAGGTCAGGTACATGTGTTGCCTTTTTAAGCAGACCACTCTTAGACCTCTCCAACGACGCTATGCTTCTGACGATGAGATACACATCATCGTAATCAGCAGGTCTGCACTTGCGAATGCTTGTTATTCTTATCATAATATATTGATTTCCTTTCTTTTCAATTTTGTAAGCAATCCGACGAAGCGCCAGCTTCGTAACGTGGTTACAAAAAAGTAAAAGAAAACCGCTGGAGTAATACCAGCGGTTTTGAGAGCAAGGCGGTTATGCAAGATATATCCGTCTACCGGTGAGTTCTTCTTCTCTTTTTACGTCTATTGGACAAATTTTTTGAACAGTAGCGCCGACAGGCAGCTCCAATCCTTCGAACTTGATTCTACCGGAGAAGAGTCCGTTCACAGTGTCGATCTGTTCTTGAGTAGGGACAAAAGGGCTAAGTGTTTCTTCACCAACAGGTTTTTCATGAGTATGAAGATAGCCATTCCCTCGTGTCCATGCCCAGCTGCGGAATATGATAGAGCCGTCAATTCGGATTGCAATTTCAAGCCTCAGTGGTATTCCAAAAAATGGGTTGATATAACATATCAAATCGCCAGCCTGATATCCGCCGAATTTTCGGTCAACGTCGATTGTGTAATCGCTTTCTATCAGGGAACATCCAAACGGTTTTTTGTGTATGGTAATTTTTGTCACGTTATTTCCTTTCGGTAGTTCAGACCATATATTGTTCTTCCCAGTTTTTATCCTTATACTTATATACAGTATAAGGTACAATGTCGAATGCAGATGCAAACGTGTTGACTTCAGTTTCGGACGAGAAATAGATATCATAGTTGTTGAAATCGTGTATGCGTACATTCCAAACCTTATCAGCTGTTATTGCACGATTCTCGTCTGTCTCATAATCATTCAGATCACAGAATCGCTTTAACAGCAGGTCAATCACTGCATGATTTTCAATCTGGGACCAGTAGCAGCGATGATGATACTTGTCCGTGTATTCATCGTAATCAGCATTTTCCCAGATATGCAGCAGGTAGTTTGGGATTGTATTGCGTATGCATTCAGCAAAGGCTTTGGTACACAGCACCAATGTTGAAACAGAATCAATCTGTTCAATGCGGTTCTTTACCTCCGCAATTGATCCTCTGTTTATTTCTTTACCATAATGGTTTTCGGCCATGAGGCTGTATTTCTTGACGTTATACAGATGTCCGAAAAAATCCGATTCTTTCAGCATGTTTTTGTCAAGATTGAGCACATCGTCTAAGCATTTGATTAAGTTCATGTGTTTTCTCCTGTGTAAATTATGAATAGTATTTATTCAGTGATTCAATGAGCAAATCCGACGAGCAATCAAAAAGCTCACAGAATATGGATAGTATAACAAGCTGAGTTGCCTCGTCTCCGACATTGACATCGAGAAAGGATTTGCATGTTTCCAGACAATGTTCACCGTCTATGATTGAATTTATCAGTTCATAAGGTTTGTTCATTTAACAGTTCACCTCCTTTTTTTCGGGGTTTTGTTTACAAAGCATTCCGACGAAGCGCCAGCTTCGTATACAGGAAGAACATATAAACAAAAATGACTGTCGGATATTTTTCGACAGTCATTGAAGTTTGTGCTGATATCACGTAAGAGTTCTTATTGTATTTGCCTGTTTTACAGCTGTTATATAATGTTTGTTCGCTTTACCGTATTTGGAAGCAATTGAGTCAAGCCGTTCATCAATCGTTACGTGATTTCCTCTAAAGTCGGTTGTTAAATCAGCCTGATTCAGTATGCGGTCATAGATACTCAGATTTTCAAACTTATGACCGTGTGCTCTGATTGCTTCAACGATACCATCTGTTTCAAGAAAATCTGTTATCATGTCAGCACCAATATATGGGTGTTCTGTTGCATTATCAGGTGTTGTTCGCTCATAACCGATATCGTGCAGGAAACCCATGACAAAGCAAGCTGTTTGTTCCCTTTCGGTCAAGCCGGCTTCTTTGGCAAGTCGTTCGCATTCTCTTGCTACTCCAATTATGTGGAGCAATTTGTTTTCTGAAATTGCCATATTATTCCTTTCTATTAACACATGAAGATTTTCGTTTGCCGTGTCCGTCCAGCTCATAACCAGCCGTAAGGTCATTGTAAATTTCCATTATTCGGGTTTTGCTCGCATGGATATGCATCACGTCTGGTTCTTTATCTTCATGATACGGGCTGGAACGGATGCTATGATTGCTAACACGGTACTTCACTCCGTTCACAGTGAAGTAATAACTATCCTGCGTTCGACTAGCTGAAATACCGTTCTGTTCACAGAATGCATCGATCTCTTTCATCTTCTGTGCAAATTCTCTTGCTTCCGATTTGCTAGGTTTCCATTTTCTGCTATACATCAAGTCACCTCTGCTTTGAAATTTTAAGAGTCGTTACAAAGCAGACCGACGGAGCGCAAGCTCCGTAATATCAAAAAAGACTGACTAAAATAATAGTCAGTCTTTTTATGTTGGGTATCAACTCTTGTGTTGAACGTCTTTTGTAAAGTTAAGACCGTATTTCTCGGCAATAGTTGTTTTAATTATATTGAGCTGGTCGATAGTTATCGGCAATTTTTCGTTTGGTTCATAAGGTCTACCTGTTTCGTCTACATAAAGATGCAGTTGCGTTGTTTGTTCCATCAAAAGTATCTCCTTCTTATAGTTTTTCAATTTTGAAAAATTTATGTTTATCATCGAGTTGGTCATTTGTTTGATATAGAATTGTTGTTGCCAAACGTTTTGCTTCATCTTTGTTGCTAGTGAGTGTCTTGGTTTGATTTAATATTTCATTGTATATAAGTTCAGTTTCAGGTTTGACGTCCAATATACTGTACAATGTACCATCATGACAAGCTATAATAGAAATTCTTATTTGATTATCGTGTAAATATGTTAAAAGATCTTGAATAGAGGGACGACCATTAAGTGAGTGATTGTGAATAAGAGCAATCGAATCGGTACATTCAATGATTTTTTGGTATTCTTGATCATTGAATCCTGTTCCTGTTATACTTCCATTTCTTTCAAAATTATCAACTATAAATTTGCCCGTTCTTGCATTTACAGCAAGCATACGCTCTTGTTCTTGTCCATCGACTTCTTCCAATAATCTTCCTGCTTGAATATACAATGCTTGTTGAACAGTTGTGTTAACGGGTAATTTACTAAATTTATCACGATATTGTTTTGAATTAACAAATACTCTTTCCACACTATAACCATTGCTTCTTTCTTTTTTTGAAATAAGAGCTTGCTCTAATTCAAATTGTTCGGATTTGAATTTACGCGATGGTCTGAAGTACATATCAGATGAAAATTCAATTGTTTCATTTTTAATATTATCCCAAAGTATATCGTCAAAGTCAGGCATATGTTTTCTCTTTCTAATAAGTGATGGTCAGATTGTGTTGAATTGTTAGTTTTATTATATCATATCTTTTTTATAAAATCAATTCATTTTTCATGATTTGATTATTTTATTATTTTATATATTAGCAGCGGAGCGCAAGCTCCGTAATATCAAAAAAAACTGAATATAATAACGGCCATTTTGTTCAGTTGCATATGTTGTTGGTGAAGTACAAGTTTCGTAGTATATATAGCAGTGCGCCATTTTTGTTACAATAGTGTTACAAAAATGGTGTAAATATTGTAACAAAAGTGTTACAATATTGGTGCGATTTTGGCGCAGACAAATATCGCGCCTAGAGAGTGCTCCAAAAGTGTTACATTATTGTTACAATTTTGGAGCACCATAAAATCTGCTGATTTGATATCACAGGCAGATTTTATGAGCCAAAGGTCGGAACGATCTTTGGCTAATCCGGAGAGGCAGCAAAATATGGTGTGACATTTTGCCTCGACGGTGAGGGGTGGTGCGTGACACACTTGATTCATAATCAAGCACCACCCCGAATAGGAGAAATGCTCTGCATTTCGACGCTACATGGATACGGTAGTATCCATGTCAGAGCAGTTTCAGATAGTCCGGTGGACTGTCTGAAACCTGACTGCCGATGGCAGTCAGTAAGAGCTTTCGGCGTAGCCGAAAGTGACTTTCGTTCGCGAAAGTCAGCGGCGTCGGCTATGCCGACCACGCAGCCCACGAAGGAGCTGTGTGTCACCGCCTCTTATGCTCTTCCCCATTTTTAGCCGTACTCCGAAACGTCAGTTGAGGTAAACGGCGTGAACCCGCATTTTAATGCGGATTATTGAGTGTACACGCAGTGTACAAAGCCTAGTTCAAAGCAGTGTACAATTTGTACATTTTGTACACTAGGTGCTACAAATGGCTCTGTTATGCGGCATGTAATGCGGGATTTTGTACACTTTATATGCCGCAGTGTCACACGTGTACAAATTGTACACTCAAGGCAAAATCATGCTGCAATTGTCAGTTTTGCCGTGCCTGACTGTCCGCCGAATTATTGTTCCAAGTTCTCGGAGCAGTCAGTTCCTCTGCATCTGCCAAATGTTGTCCAAGTCATCTGGGCAGATATATAGTTCCCATATCGGCTCGAAAATCGTTTCCTGATTATGTCAGCTTGTGAGTCTATGCTGCTGAGACACTCACAAGATGTGTGCGAAAATCTGGGGGTCTTGAACAGAAAATTTTCGTGTTGGTGTCACACAAAATCGGTTGGTTCATGACACGGATTCACGGTCAATATCGTCTTGCTTGAATGGAACGGCTTGATGCTTCAGATTTTATCTGTGAGTCTGTGCTCCAAAATAGTTACTTTATTGTAACAAAAACGGTGCCGAAATTGTTACAAAAGTGGAGTACGTATTTTAATGCTCCAAAAATGTAACAAAAGTGTTACAATAATGGTGTTAAAAAAGTTACAAAAGTGGTGCTAAAATTGTAACAAAAATGGAGCACTAATTTATGCTTAAGTCTGTGCTCCAGAATAGTTACTTTATTGTAACAAAAGTGGAGCACAATTATTGAGAATTATAATGCCTCGATTATTGAAACGGTCGTTGGCAGCATTGTTTTGTTCATTTTATGGAAGATATTGCTTTTTATCTTGAAATCTGTTCTGGTTGACTGACGGTTCGAAGACGACGATAGTCGTTGTTTTTATTGGTTAATCAGTTAGTGCTTTTTACATAATATGGTTATGAAATGATATATCATTCTTGGCGATGAGTTTTGTTTATATTTCGGTTCGGGTGTATATTGGGATACCCGTAGGGTATAACAATATACACTGCTGCGATCAGCAGCTATTCCCTCTTGACAGGTTACGATGAGGTTCTTTCTGTATGCATGAGGTCAAAAGAAAAAACCGCACGCGTCAGCGTACGGTTTTATATCAGGTGAAACGATAATGCTTTGATTATTTGAGCGTCAATTGCTCCGATTTTGGTTCAAATTGACTCTGATATAAGGGGTGAACCCTTTCAAAATACCAGTCTTTTTCATCTTTGTCTTTGAATATGGCAGCTTTGAATTTTACGCCGACCAGAGGACGACCTTTGCCTGGTCCTCTTAGTTCTTCATAGTCCCAGATATAAGCAAAGTCAGATTTGTTAAGCTCGTCCAATGCTACTTTGATCGTCTTCCTGACCAGATCATAATTTCTGGCATACTCATTCTTCTCAATCTGGAAGAAGTCGCGAAGTTCTTCGCAAGTAAACGTCCACTCCTCTTTCGGATTTCGTGGGTGCTCTCCTATTTCACATACGATGTACTGATACAGTCTGGCAGCATAATAGCTGTTGAACGAGCAAAGAGTTCCAAGAAGAATCTGTGAGTAATGTGATACGAGTTCTATAAGAAACGGTTTCAGCTCATCATTCAGTTTGATAGTGAGTTTTCCGTTTTCATATTCAGCAGCGCTTATCCATTGGAATGCCTTCCATTTGCGTTCGCTTGGATTGTTTGCGTCCTGCACATAGATTTTGACCACACGTTTCAAAAGACTGGTGCAGATGTTCTCCAAATCTCGGTACAAAGCGTTAGGTCCGATTCCCATGAAGGACGCGAGTTCGGATACAGCGATCGAATAAGTCTTGAAATCTTTGTCTTCTTTAACGACCTGAGACATTGTTATGTATAAAAGCTGCGCCTCACGGAGCGTCATCTTCTGCTTTCCTTTTATCAGGTCGTTTGCTGTAACGACATAATAATCAGGATTTAATTGCAGCGGATAAATCTGTTCACTCATTGCCGTTTCACCTCAATGTACATATTAGCACAAAACGACTTCTTTGTCAACAGATGTTTGAAAAAAGCATAATTCGTTTCTTACCAACAAGAAGTCGTTTGAAAGCACCAAAGCTGACCAACAAAAGGTCGTTCTGATGCTCCCCTGCATTGCCAACAATAAGTCGTTCAGAAGTCGAACTGCGTAGAAATGACCAACCAAAAGTCGTTTGAAAAGGTTGATGCAATGATAACTACCAACAATAAGTCGTTGAAAGGCTGCGCTTATTTCGCATAACAGAGCCGTTTGTTGGCATTGTATCAAAAAGTCGTTTAGAACAGGAGTCTG
>UMFD01039884.1_pt1 | contig 13200 bp, 10 predicted proteins | sample 1964901 | NCBI WGS metagenome assembly UMFD01 (sample SAMEA4836035, study PRJEB28245) | human gut metagenome | biome: gut microbiome; material: fecal sample | place: Denmark | collected 2008 | reverse complement strand
GGAATCCACCATATCCGCGATCAGGTTTGTGTTATCAATAACTACCTCCCGCGCTTTATCACTGCCTAAATATTCAAACTCCGCCAGCATTTCTTCCGTGGTGCGCAGATATAACGGAGCCTGGGAATCCGCATCCTTGAAACCGTTTCCCGCCATGATGATGCGACGGTATACCTCATCCTCCGGATCCAGAAAATGCACGTCACACGTTGCACAGACCGGCTTATGAAACTCCTCTCCCAGATCGCAGATCTTTTTATTGATCTCCTGAATATCTTCCATGGAATGAATGTTTTCATGATCTGACTTATCGGAATCGATCATAAATGCATTGTTGCCATTTGGCTGGATCTCCAGATAATCGTAGAAATTCACGATATCGGCGATCTCCGCCTGTGGTGCCCCGCGCAGCAAGGCTCTGTAAAGCTCTCCCGCTTCACAGGCACTTCCAAGGATCAGACCTTCTCTGTTTTCAAGGATCAGGCTCTTCGGTACCTTCGGCCGTCTGTTAAAATACTGCAAATGGGAAGCTGAGATCAGCTTATATAAATTGACACGTCCCACATCATTTTTCGCCAGTACAATGGCATGATAAGACGGTGTTTTACGGACATAATCCGTACTTGTCCTGCCCAGCTCATTAACCGCATCCAGATCATGTGCACCTTTTTCCAGCAGCATCGGAATAAATTTCTCAAAAATTTCAGCCGTTGCCTCCGCATCATCTACCGCACGATGATGGTTTTCCAAAGATACACCGACTGTCTTTGCCACATGATCCAGTGTAAACTTGGCAAGCTGTGGCAGCAGCACTCGTGCCATGGCAAGCGTATCCACATGAGTATATGCATAAGGCAGCTCCAGTTTCCTCGCATTTTCCTTAATAAAACCGGTATCAAAAGAAGCATTGTGCGCTACCAGTACACAGCCTTCGCAAAAGGCAAAAAACTCCGGCAGAACCTGATCGATCGTCGGTGCATCCATGACATCTGCATCCGTGATCGTCGTCAGCTTGGTGATCCGGTACGGAATCGGCTCCTGTGGGTTTACATAAGTTGAAAAACGGTCTACGATTTTTCCATTTTCCACCTTTACCGCACCGATCTCTATAATGTGGTTCGTCACACTTGAAAAACCGGTTGTTTCAATATCAAATACAACAAAGGAATCCATCAGAGATTGTCCCTTCGGATTGACTACAATATTTTTCAGATCATCTACCAAATAGATCTCACAGCCGCAGATCACCTTGAAGAAATCCTGTCTGTCAAGCTGTTTTCCTTCCTTTTCCGCCTCTGCTTTCGCACCTTTATACAGATCCTGCCACGTATGGAATACATCCGCAAGTGCCTGTACCACGCCATGATCTGTGATCGCGATCGCCGGATGTCCCCATTTATATGCCCGCTTTACAATATCGATAACATCGGAAACACCGTCCATATCACTCATTTTGGTATGGCAGTGCAGCTCTACACGCTTCTTTGCACTGTGATCCATTCTGGTCACGGTAAAGTCTTTTGTTTTTTGCAGGCTCTTAATGGAAATCGTCAGATCCTTATCAAAGCTGTCCATGGCACAAAGTCCCCTGACAAGCAGAAAAGCACCTTTTTTGACACCTTCCCGGATATTCGGGAGTTCTTCGTTCGGACAGAACATCTTGCATTTCATCGTATCCGTAAAGTCTGTAATAAAGAAGCTGACGATCGTCTTTTCATTACGGATCTCTCGTTCTTCTACACTCAGCACTTTTCCGCGTATCGTGATCTCACCCATTTCATCCAGGATCTGATCCATCGGAACGATCTCACCTTCCACATCATAGCCATACAATACATCCGGATTGTCCGAACGCCTGCCCTGTCTGCGGAAGCTCTTAAAATCTTTTTTACCTTCTTTTTTAAATTCTTTCTTCGGCGGCTGTGCAGGCTCTGCTTTCTGCACCGGCTGCTTCTGCGGTTGTTCAGTATTTTTTGCATCTGCTCCCTGCATAGGCGATGCGGCGTGCTCAAATTCATTTCCGTCCACACCGCTCATATCCACATATTCACTGTCACTCGTTTGTGAAATAGCCGCACGGTTTCCCGCAATTTCCGCGATCCGGCGTGCAATCTTGATATCGTCCTCTTCCCGGTATTTGCTTTCCTTCGGCTCTTCATATGCCACTTCAAAAAACGCACGTACCCCGCATCTTTCACAGACGATCTTGTCCAGGATCTGCAGAAGCTCTCCGCTTTTCTGATGATACAGTGGAATATCTTCCATCGTCAGAACAACTTTATCATCTGCTTCAAAAGACATCTCTGCGGACTTTAACATGCTGTGCAGCATCGGACTGTATTCCTTCAGCTCCAGCAGCATACTGTTTTTATACGCCCCGAAAACAGCCGGCGCATCATACTGCGCAGACAGATGAAACGTTTCATAAAGCTTGACTTCAGGTCCTTCTTTTCCGCCTTCTAAGGCAGAAAAAAGCTGCTTATGCAGCTCTTTTTCCACTTTATAAATATATTCTTTTTCTATGATGTTGTCACAACTTATGTAAACCTTCAGCAGATCTCTTGCTCTTGTCGTCACAACTCTGTCAACTCTGACATCTTCCATATAGACTTTACAGTCGCCTTCCAGATGCAGCGTTGGAAATACTTCCATAAATGAATGACTCACTACTCATTTCCCCAATTCAATAATTCTTCCCTGAGTGTATTTAATAACTGATCTTCCGGTACTTTTCTGATCACTTCACCTTTTTTGATCAGAAGTCCTTCTCCTTTACCGCCGGCAATACCAATATCAGCTTCTTTCGCTTCGCCCGGTCCGTTTACAACGCAGCCCATAACCGCCACCTTCAGGTCAAGCGGAATATCTGCCACCATCTGTTCCACTGCATTAGCCAGTCCGATCAGATCAATATTCGTTCTGCCGCAGGTCGGACAGGATACTACTTCAATACCACCCTTTCTCAGTCCCAGTGTCCGTAAAATCAGCTTTGCGGATTTTACTTCTTCCACCGGATCGCCCGTCAGGGAAACGCGGATCGTATCACCGATGCCTTCATGCAGCAATATACCAAGTCCTATCGAAGATTTGATATTGCCGCTCATGATTGTACCGGACTCCGTGATTCCGACATGCAGCGGATAATTGGTCTCTTTTACGAGCTTTTCATGCGCTGCTACACACATCAGGACATCCGAAGATTTGATACTGATCACCAGATTGTCATATCCCAGATCTTCTATGATATGCACCTTATCCAGCGCACTTTCCACAATACCTTCTGCCGTTACACCATGGTATTTATCTACCAGATCCTTTTCCAGAGAACCGCTGTTTACACCGACACGGATTGGGATATTCCGCTCCTTTGCCACTTCCACAACAGCCTTCACTCTGTCAATGCTTCCGATATTGCCCGGATTGATGCGGATCTTATCTGCTCCGTTTTCCATGGCAGCGATCGCCATCTTATAATCAAAATGGATGTCTGCCACAAGCGGGATATGGATCTGTTTTTTGATCTCGCCGATCGCTTTTGCAGCCTCCTCGGTCGGAACCGTACAGCGGATGATCTCGCAGCCTGCCTGTTCCAGTCTGTGGATCTGCATTACTGTCGCTGCCACATCCTCTGTATGTGTATTCGTCATGGACTGTATCAGCACCGGATTTCCGCCACCGATCACTCTGTCACCAATATGCACTACTTTTGTATGATCACGATACATAATTATCCTCTTTTCATTGCTCTATCTATATAATAATAATTTAAAAAATCTTTGTCAGATCATTGTACAATACAAATACCATTAAAAGCATCAGGCACGCCATACCGATCATATGCACCAGACCTTCTTTTTCCGGTGGAACCGGTTTACCCCTGACTGCTTCTACCAAAAGGAATACCAGTCTGCCGCCATCCAGCGCCGGGAACGGTAACAGATTCAATACGCCCAGATTAGCACTCAGCAGGATTGCAAAATTGAGCATATTCAGCCAGATATAATAAATGCCGTCCGGTTTTGACTGGTCGTAGATCTGTGTCACAGTCTGTGCCATTCCGACAGGGCCGGACACATCATCCTTTGAAACCTGCCCCTGTATCAGAAGCTCCAGACTCTTGACCGTTGTATTGATCCAGTAACCGACTTCATACAGGCTGTATTTTACAGTACCGAAAATACCGAATTTCTGATAAGAGCCTACGCCATATAAGCCCATATAATAACGCCCTGCTGATTCGTCGTAGATCGGCTTTATCACGGTGTCATACTGCTTGCCGTCTCTTTCATAGGTAACTGCGATATCTTCCCCTTTATTCAGCATGGAAGCAAGACTGATCTCACGATACAGATGGATCTTTTTGCCGTTCATGGAAAGGATCCTGTCTCCATCCTGCATACCCGCAAGCTGCGCCGCGCCGCCATCCGAAACCTGCTGTACGACCGGCAGATCAGTTCCGTAGCTGCCAACAATGATCGTAGACATCAAAAATGCCAGAATAAAGTTAAATACCGGTCCGGCTAAGACAGTGGCAATCCTTGCAAACACCGGTGCATCCGGAAATGCGCCCGGCTTCTTTTTGCTGCCCAGCTCTGTATTGACCACCGCCTGCTGCACATCCTGCTGCGGATCTGCTTCTCCACTTTCTGCTTCTTTTTTTTCGGTATCGCGTTCGATGCCATCCTCACCTTCAAAAATACAGGCACCGCCAAGCGGCAGTAAACGGATCGCATATTTGGTACCGCCCTTTTTCACCGAAAAAATACACGGCCCCATACCGACTGTAAATTCCACAACCGAAATTCCATTTGCTTTTGCAATGATAAAATGTCCGAATTCATGCGCAATGACAACTACGCCGAAAATGACAAAAAACAGGACAATGCCCAATCTTTAACACCTGCTTTCAATATAGTCATAGCATGCAGCTTCCGCCTCTAAGATCTGCTCCACCGTCGGATTTGCGATCACATGATGGTTCTGCATACATGCACCGATCAGCTCCGGAATATCCAGGAAACCGATCTTATCCTGCAAGAAGAGACTGACTGCCTTTTCATTTGCAGCATTAAATACCGTTGGCATACTGCCGCCTGCCCGGAATGCTTCATAAGCCAGCTTCAGTCCCGTAAACACTTCCATATCAGGCTCCTCAAATGTAATTCTGCCCAACTTGAAGAAATCTATGTTGTTTTCCTGCATCGGTCTTCTGTCAGGATAAAAAAGTGCATACTGGATCGGCAGTTTCATGTCCGGTACGCCAAGCTGTGCGATCACCGCGCCATCTACATACTCTACCATAGAATGTATGATGCTTTGTGGTTGTACTACTACAGTTATTTTTTCCGGCGGTACATGGAATAACCAGCCGGCCTCCATAACCTCCAGTCCTTTGTTGACCATTGTCGCGGAATCGATCGTGATTTTGCGTCCCATCGTCCAGTTCGGATGCTTTAAGGCATCTGCTGCTTTTACATTGGTAAGCTGCTCTTTTGTAAACCCGCGGAACGGACCGCCTGATGCAGTCAGAAGGATCTGTCTGATCTTATCCTTCGGTTCTCCGTTTAAAGACTGGAAAATCGCACTGTGTTCGCTGTCAACCGGTAAGATCTTCACGCCATGCTTCTTTGCAAGCGGCATAATGATATGTCCTGCCGTCACAAGCGTTTCCTTATTGGCAAGCGCAATATCCTTGCCTGCCTCGATCGCTGCGATCGTCGGGCGGATTCCGATCATTCCCACGATCGCGGTGAGTACAACATCCGCCTCGGGCAGAACCGAAATGGCAAGCAGACCATCCATGCCCGTCAGTACCTGCACCTGCAGATCACTGACACGCTGCTTTAAATCCTTTGCCGCCTCTTCCGACCACATAACCGCATAAGAGGGCGAAAATTCACGGATCTGCTGCTCCATCTTTTCCACACTGCTGCCTGCTGCCAGTGCAACCACATGCAGATCTTCTTTATAGCTGCGTACCACATCCAGTGTCTGCGTTCCGATCGAACCTGTGGAACCCAGCAATACGATATTTTTCATCTTTCTGCTCCTTCTACCATCTTCCTCCGGATCACGTCTACAGTTCCAGAAGAATGATACATAAATAATAGATCAGCGGTGCTGTTACGATCACGCTGTCAAAACGATCCATAATACCGCCATGTCCCGGGATCAGCCTGCCATAATCCTTAATGTTATGATCACGCTTGATACCGGAAGCCGCCAAATCACCGAGCTGGCTTAAAACTGCTCCGACACCTGAGATCAGCGGAAATGCCCAGATGGCATCATCCGAAATAGCAGTCACGCCCGCCTTCTGCAGTCCCCACGCATATAAAAAGCCGATCAGCGCAGCACCTGCCACGCCACCAACCGCTCCTTCAATTGATTTTTTCGGGCTCAGCACCGGTGCCAGCTTATGTTTTCCCAACAGCTTACCGACTGCATACGCACACGTATCGCAGCCCCAGGATGCGGAAAAGATCAGCCATACCAGAAAGATGCCCTGTGTCAGGTTCCTTGTCATATAAATATAGGACAAAAGCACCGGACAATACAGAAACGAAAAGCCTGCTGACATAACCTGCTGTGCATGATACTTCGGGAATGTCAGAACATATACAAGCATCATGCCCATGATCGTCAGAATGATCGCAAGCAATGCATACGTATCAGAATCCGTCAGATACCGCACAATATAATATGCCACGATGCCAAGATATCCGACGATCTCAATACCGGACGGCTTTTTCTCTTCTTTTCGTACATTCGTTGCTTTCACAAGCTCTGAAAATCCGACAAGCGAAATAAAAAGAGTCAGGGCATACAAAACGATGCCCCCGTTACTCATTGCAAATGCCAGAATGATCAGAAGCAGTATTCCACTGATCAGTCTTGTCAGCATGTTACTCCTCCTTTACAAGCCCAAACCGGCGATCCCGCTGATTGTAGGCTGCAATTGCTTCTTCCAGTTCCTTTTTGCCGAAAGCAGGCCATGGAACCGGTGTAAAATAAAGCTCCGTATAGGCAAGCTGCCAGATCAGGAAATTGGAAATCCTCTGTTCTCCGCTTGTACGGATCATCAGATCCGGTTCAGGGATCCCTTTTGTATCCAGATAGTCAGCGAACTTTTCGATCGTCATGTCTTCCGGCTGGAGCCCCTTCTGAGTATCTGCCATTACCTTGCGGACTGCACGAACGATCTCATCCTGCCCGCCGTAATTTAATGCGATCTGGAAATTCAGACCATCATAGTCTTTTGTTGCTTCCTCAAGCTCAGCGATCCGCTTCCGGATATCCGGTGCAAGCCCCATCTTATCTCCCAGTACGCGGACACGCATATTATTTTTCGCTGCGGTTTTCAGACAGGTCTTCATATAATTGTGCAGAAGCTTCATCAGTGCATCCACTTCGTCCTTCGGTCTGTTCCAGTTCTCTGTGGAAAATGCATAGACCGTCAGGTATTTCACACCAAGGTCGTACGCTGCAGCACAGACTGTTTCCACATTTTTGCTGCCCTGTACATGCCCGTAATTACGTGGCATTCCCTTGCTCTTTGCCCATCTGCCGTTTCCATCCAATATAATGGCGATATGATTCGGTACACTCATTATACAGTCATGATCTCCTTTGACTTTTCTTCTACCATACCATCAATTTCTTTGATGAATTTATCGGTTACTTTCTGTAACTGCTCTTCTAACATCTTGATCTCATCTTCGGAAACATCTTCCTTAGCCAGCTTCTTGAAGGAGTCATTTCCATCTCTTCTGGAATTACGTACCGCAACCTTGCTTTCCTCACCTTTTTTCTTCACTTCCTTAACCAGATCCTTACGACGTTCCTCGGTAAGCTCCGGGAATACCAGACGGATCACAGAACCATCATTGGATGGTGTGATGCCGACATCAGAACATAAAATTGCTTTTTCAATCTCTTTGATCAGGGATTTTTCCCATGGCGCGATCTGGATCATTCTCGGTTCCGGAACTGTGATATTACCAACCTGCTGCAGTGGTGTTGGTGTTCCGTAGTAATCAACCTTGATCTTATCAAGTACATGAGGATTGGCTCTTCCTGCACGGATCGTCATGAAATCCTCTCCTAAAAAGTCAACTGTCTTCTGCATTTTTTCTTCAAATGTTTTTACTCTTGCATCCATTTTATATGTCCTCCCTTATTCTATACTGTAACCTTTGTTCCGTTAAATTTACCGTTCATGGTATTCACAATGCTGTTTTCTTCATTCAGTCCGAATACCCACATCGGCATTTTGTTATCTCTTGCCAGAATAGACGCTGTCATATCAACAACCTGCAGATTCTGTGCAACCACATCATCAATGGAAACCTCATCGTATTTCTTTGCATCTGGATTTTTATGCGGATCATCATCATATACACCATCGATTGCTTTTGCCAGCAGGATCACATCTGCTTCTACTTCAATGGCACGCAGTACAACACCTGTATCTGTTGAGAAGTAAGGATGTCCTGTTCCGCCTGCGAAAAATACTACCATATTCTTGGAAAAGTATTTATTGGCGCGATCCTTGGAAAACAGCTTTGTAAACGAACCACATTCAAACGGTGTCAGGATCGCCGTCATCATTCCCACGCTTCTGAAGATCTCCGATACATAAATACAGTTCATGACAGTTGCCAGCATTCCGATCTGATCTGCCTTTGTTCTGTCGATATTTTCGCTGGAACGGCCACGCCAGAAATTACCGCCGCCGATCACAATACCAACCTGTACGCCGTCATCGACAAGCTGCTTTACCTGCAGTGCCACACCACGTACTGTTTCTTCATCAAAACCGGTCTTTTTTTCTCCTGCAAGCGCTTCACCGCTCAGCTTCAGCATTACTCTTTTCATATCTTTTCTCCTATCACTTTGTCCCTTGGTTTATTTTGCAATCAGATCATTAAAGAAATCTGTCGGATTTACTTCTGCGTAGCACTGGCTGCACATACCTTCGATCACCGCACCGTTGTTGATCTGAACGGATTTGGATTTGATATTCCCCATTACAATGGCGGATGCATCTAAGATAACCGGTCCCTTCACATCAATATCGCCTTTGACAGCGCCTGCGATCACCGCACTGGAAGCTGCCACATTACCGATCACAACGGAATTCTGTCCGATCTTGACAGTTCCTTCCGCAACGATCATACCTGTGATATGTGCACCGTCTGCAAATACCTCCGCAGCTTTGGAATCTCCTTCGATCGTACCGGAAACATTTAACTTGCCGAGCAGCTCAACCTTTCCTTTTACTTTACCGAGAATATCCACATTGCCTTTTGCGCTGATATCACCATTTAATGTCATGCCTGCTGTGATGATCGCTGTTTCATCTAATACTTCTGTATCTTCCAAACTCATTTTCTGTTCTTCCATTGCTTTTCCTACCTCTTTTTCCAATTCTGATTCTTCTTTTTCTGTATGCTGTCCCAGATCCATATGCATGAGCATTTCTTCCGGTGTCTGCATCTGTCTTTCCGCAAAATCGTCTTCTTCCTCATCTGCTTCCGGCTTTACGATACCTGCAATGCTCTGCATCTGCTCCGCTGCCGCTTTCTGCAGCATAACCGCCTCGGATTCTTCTGCCGCCTTTTCTGAAGGTTCTTCCACAGCTTCTGTTTCATCCTTCTGCACTTCTTTGGCTTCGACAGCCTGTTCTTCGTCTTCCGGTGCTGCAGACTCCGCTTCCGGCTCCTCTTCAGCAGCCTGGTCATCCTGTTTTTCTTCCTGCTTTTCCTCATCCGCAGTTTCTGCATCCTTTGTTTCTTCTGCAGCTTCATCCTGCTTTCCGGCTTCTTCGGTGTCAGGGCTTCCGACTTCCGCAGCCAGTGCTTCCTCCACTTCCTTCAGCGCATCATCCAGTGCCTTATCTTCGTCGTCTTTTTTACTTTCCTGTCCCGTCTCTTCTTCCGGCAGAAGTTCATTGACTGCCTGAGACAGGTCTTCTTTCAGTTCCTGAAAAAATCCCATTTTTTCTCCTCCGTTTATTATTACTGCTGCGCAGTTGATTGTTGTAATTTCAGATGCTGCACAAATTCCATGTCATCACTGACCGGCAAAAGGACCGTATCATCCATTGCCTGTATTTCCTCAATGATCGCAGGAAGTGCTTCCACTGTCGTATTTTTATTCGCCGCATCATGCAAAAGGACAACAGAGGTCTGATGCTTCCCCACACCTGTCAGTACATTGTCCACTAGCGTCTGTGCTTTTACCTTTTTGCCTGTTGCATCACCGCTTGACACATTCCAGTCCAGATAATAGATATCCTGTTGCTGCATATACGCTGCAAGCTCACTCATATCCACCGTACTGACCTGATTGGAGCTTCCCCCCGGAAACCTGTAAAAATGTGACCATACACCGGTCGTATCATATAAGAAATCCTGCAGCCTGGAAAGATCCTCTTCAAAGGCTTCCTCCGAAGCATAGATCTCATCGTATTTGTGGCTATAGGAATGCATACCGAGTGTATGCCCTTCCTCTACAATACGCTGATACATTTCCTTGTACTTCTCCTGCGGCTTTCCTGTCACAAAAAAAGTAGCTTTCACATCATACTGTTTTAAAATATCCAGTATGGCATCTGTGTTACTGCTCGGTCCATCATCAAAGGTCAGATAAACCTTTCTCTTCTGTCCATCGTCCGGTTCCGTTTCTTCTGCCTGCCATTTTGCAAGGCTGTTATCTGCCTGCATTCCGCCTGCCTGCTGCCCGGCTTCTGCATCTGCTTCTGCGGAAGCAGTCTGTTCAGCCCCGGCAGTACTTTCGCTCTGCTGCGATGCGATCTGCCGCTGCATCTGATCCAGCTCTTTCTGCAGTCTGTCTACCTTGATAAACAACAAAATACATAACAGGATCGGAATCAGAATCCCTAAAAGTAAATACGCTACTATCAGCCTCTTCATGGAAGAAATCCGGCTGCGTCTCTTTTCCTCTTCACTTTTTGGCATACCAAGACTCCATTCTTTGCATATTCGATTTATTCTATCATAATTTTTATCCGAAATCCAGCGTTATAGATACAAATTGACAGACTGTATTTGGAACATAAACAAAGCTCATCCATACAATCTTTTTCCTGTTGCTGTACAGATAAGCTTTTCTGCTTCTTTATCCCTTATTTTGTTTTCTCAAAAAGCTGTATACCACGGGCAAGGCGCGTAAGCCCGTCTTTAACTGCTGTATGCGGGCATGCGATGTTCATACGCAAAAAGAGATTCCCGTTTCCGTGATAGCCGCTGCCCTTGGACAGATACAGTCCTGTTTCTTTTCGGAGAAATTCCTGCAGATGATCCGTGTCATCCGTTACCTTGGAACAATCCAGCCAGAGCAGATAAGTCGCTGTATTTTCCACCAGATGGATCTGCGGCAGTTTACCTGCCAGAAATGCTGCAACCATATCCCTGCTTTCTTTCAAATAGCTCCGCAGGCTGTCAAGCCATGCATCTCCCTCTGTAAAAGCCGCGATCGTGCCTGCCATGGCAAAGGCATTCGGCTCTGCCACTTCATCGGAATTCAATCCTCTGTCCATCTTTTCCCGGATCGCTTCATCCGGTATCATGACTGCTGCCGACTGCAGACCCGCCATATTAAAGGTCTTGCTCGGTGCCAGACATGTAATGCTGTTATATTTGCAATCGTCCGATACGGAAGCAAACGGTACATATGCATAGCCGGGCATCGTCAGATCACAGTGGATCTCGTCCGCTACAACCAGTACATGGTGTTTTTTGCAAAGTGCACCGACTCTGGCAAGCTCTTCCTTACTCCAGATCTTTCCTGCCGGATTCTGCGGATTACATAATAAGAGCATCGTTGTCTGCGGATTTGCCAGTTTTTTCTCCAAATCCTCAAAATCCATTTCGTATTGTCCTTTTTCATAAAGAAGCCGATTTTCCAGTACATGTCTGCCATGATTTTCAACACAGTTATAAAAAATATTATAGACCGGTGTCTGCACAACAACATTATCTCCTACATTTGTCATGCGTTTGACCGCCACATCGATCGCAGGGATCACGCCTGTACAGAAGATCAGCCAGTCCTCCTGCATTTGAAAATGATGTCTTCTCTGCCACCAGCCGCAAATTGCCCGGTTCCACTCCTGCGGAACAACGGAATAGCCAAAGATACCATGCTCTGCCCGCCGGATCAAAGCTTCCTTGACACAGGGTGCTGTTTCAAAATCCATATCCGCAACCCACATCGGGAGCTCACCTTCTTTGATATCCCATTTATAGGAGAAGGTATTTCTTCTGTCTGTTATCCGATCAAAATCATATGCTTCCATTTTCCTTCCTTTCCACTGTTTGCAGTTTATATAATGTTTTCGTACCACCGGTTACAATTTTTTCAGAAGCCGGATCAGCATAAGGATTCCCCGGCAGATCAGCTCCAGACACATGGCGATCCATACGCCTGTCAGTCCAAACGGCTTTGCCAGTATCCAGGAAAGCGGGATACGCACAAACCAGAGACTGATAAAATTCAAAATGCTTGGGATCATCGTATCCCCTGCCCCGCGCAGTGCACCTGACGCCACAATAGAAGCCGCATACATCGGTTCCGCAAAAACTTCGATCCGAAGCACCTTCGTTCCGAGTGCCTGTACCGCCGGATCCGGGGAAAGCCACAGCATCATGAGCGGTGCCAGAAAATACATCAGGATTCCCGTCACAGTCATAACGCCAATACCGGTCCACGCCGTCATCCTTGAAAAATGATGTACCAGATTTTTGCGTCCCGCGCCTGTACTCTGTCCTACCAGTGTTGCTGCTGCCTCACCGATTCCATAGCCCGGCATGTAACACAGACTTTCCGCCGTTACCGCAAAAGAATTAGCAGCCAGTGCCACCGAACCGAGCGGCGCCACGATCCCTGTCGTTACGATCATGGCAAGACAGACAACAAATCGTTCAAATGTCACAGGGAGCGATAAAGTGATCGCCTTTTTCTGACATTCCGCCGAAAGATGAAATCCTTCTTCCTTCCGGATATGCAGGATCGGACTTTTCACACAGGCAAAATACAGCATGATACTCGCAATGATCAGCTCCGATACACCCGTGCCAAGTGCTGCACCTGCCACACCCATTCTGCAGCCGTATATAAACAGTGCATTAAACAAGACATCCAGAAGACACAGCATGGAATTTAAAATACCGGGCA
>UMFD01056599.1_pt1 | contig 13235 bp, 14 predicted proteins | sample 1964901 | NCBI WGS metagenome assembly UMFD01 (sample SAMEA4836035, study PRJEB28245) | human gut metagenome | biome: gut microbiome; material: fecal sample | place: Denmark | collected 2008 | reverse complement strand
ACCAAAAAGCATATGTGTATAAATGTTTCCCCCTACTAATTGTTTGTCGGGGTTAGTAAGATTTTCAATAAAAAATGAAGTTGATTATATTTCAATAAAAATTGAAATATAATTATATAGATTTTTTATATAATTAATGTTGACAATTTTGATTTTGTGATGTATAATAATTATAGATAAAAATATAGGAGGTTTTATAATATGAAGCACAAGTATGATGGTAATCAAATTAAACAGATGAGGGAGCAGTTGGGACTTTCTCAATCTCAGTTCGCTGCATTAATTAATGCGAACACAGCAACTATTCAGATGTGGGAGCAAGGTGTTAGTAAACCAACGACATACACATTATTCTTATTACAAGAGTATGTTAGTAAATTACTAGTTGAGAAATATTTTGACGAGGAGGTACTGTAATAATGGCATTAAAATTTAAAGCAACTAACAGCGTACAAAATAATTCTAGCACTAAATTAGCTACTAAAAAACCTACATCATTAGAGGCTAATAACCGTAAAGAATATATTAAGTCATTAGTTAAATTAGCCGCATCATTAGATAATAATAAGAGCGATAACCCTACACTTAACGGCATTAGAGGATTAAATAGCTTAATTAAAAAATATAATATAAAACCATATAGTGTTGTATTTGGAGGTCATAAAATAAACAGTAACGCAACAGTTAAAAAATTAGCACAAGCAATTCAGCAAGCCTGGTCAATTAATGGCTACTTTTCATTTAACTACGATGACGAGGTGATGTTGGACACACTAAAAATTAAATTAAAACATAACAAAAATGGTAGTATACAAAAAATTAGTCAAGCTGATGCTTATAAGATTGCTAGGACTCTACTTGGTGCGAGTAAAATAAACTCATTAGTATTATATAGTAGACAGCAGTCAGAGAAAATTAAAGACTTAGAGGCAGAATTTAAGAGAGCCGGATATAATACCGATGACCGTTCAATGTTTGGATTTGTTTCATCTGGACTTGATATAGAGACTCCGTATGGAACTGTTAAAACAATAGACGAAATAAAACGTGACATAATAACAAAAGATAGATGGGCATCAGATTTTCTAAAACCTGACGCATTTAAAGCACCTGACTTAACTGATGATTTGACATTTAGTAACTTGACAGTGTCATTAAACTCTGACACTCCTTTAACAGCAAGCGAACTAAAAGACCAGTATAATATAAACTTGGGTATACATGGAACACGTATACATAACTTGTTATATAGCATGTCAGTATACGGATATGATGACATAAAGAATTTCTTTATTAAGTCATTTAAGGATGGGGCATTAACATCTGATATAGTCATCGACATGTGGGCACATAATGATGATGTCTTTAATTTAGTTTTTAATTATAAACCTGATAACGAGCAGGCTTATAATGATAATAAGAAAAGCATAATTAACTCAATATTCGACTATGTTAGTGCTGATGCTAACGTTTCGACTAGATTAAAACAACTTTGGGAGGATGTAAAACATGACCAGTAAAAAAATGTGTGTACACTTTGCAGTGTATGCGGACCATAAAAACAAAACCGTCGACGTTATTGGTTGGGGCGGTTGTATAGTTAACTCTTATAAAACAATTATTAAAAAACAAGAACAGCATCTTGCAATTGGCAGTGACATTGACAGCTTAATAGTATACTGTTATAATAATAATATTGGACGTATCTATGTACATGATGACTCTTATGAACTGTCATTAATATTAAGTTGGTTACTAAAAAATGAATATAGTCGACTTAATACAGAAGAACAGGTACGTAGAAGTAAAATAGCATCAACATACTCATTATACGAGGAGGCAGCAGGTTCTTGTTACGGCATATATATAAAATATGCCGTAACAAAACCGGATGGTGATGTCGACTATAAATTATTGCAAGTTTGGTCATCAAGATTAAAATTAAGGGCATCAGTTGAGAATATTCGTATCGGATGGGGTTTGACTGATATACAACCTTTAAAAAACATGATGATGCAATTAGACGACAATAAAATTAATGATGATGACTTTGAGTATTTATTGAGCTACTCAATAATAGTTGCAACGGCTCTCAACGATGTGATTAAAGCAGGTTGTACTGAAAGAACTGCATCATCTGATGCCAAAAAATTTTGGCTTAAAACATTGAAGGATGATGACATTGATATAAATTATTACATGCCAAAATTACCACGTATTGTTGAGGAGGATATACGTAATGCTTATAGAGGTGGCATAACTTGGTTAAAAACTGACATGGGGCATAAAAAATTAGGCATAGGAACAAGTTGGGACATGAACTCGATGTATCCTGCAATTTGTTGTCAGTGTGCTCTACCTTACGGACCAGCAATAAAATTTGATGGTTGCGGCGAGGAAAATGCAAGTGACATGTTATATATACAATGTATGTATGTTGAGGCACAAATTAAAAAAGGTCATGTGCCTTGCATAACAACAAAACGTAGTTCTGAAACCGGCATAACCATAGACTCATCGCTTGATGATTATATTAATAGCACTTTGTGGTTAACAAACTACGATGTAGAGCTGTTATTTAGTCAGTACGATGTTAAAACTGTCAAGTATTTTGGAGGGTACAAGTTTAACAGTACTGACATCTTATTTAAAAATTATATGAAGCACTGGTATAATGTAAAAAGCAGCAGTAAATTTGGCAGAAAAGAACATGCAAAAATTATGTTAAACGCACTTACTGGAGGCTTTGGTATAAAGCGTAGTCATACATCAGTCAATATAAATTACGACATTAATGGAAATATAAATAAAACAAGAGGTGATGTTAGTTACAACGATAAATTATTTAATTATTTACCTGTTATTATATTTATAACAGCATTGGGAAGATATAATATAGTACTTGATGCTGAAAAACACTACGATAGATTAATTTATATTGACACTGATTCAATACATTTGCTGGGGGATGATGTACCTGATATTGATGTTGGGGATGGCATGGGTCAATATAAGTTGGAGGCTAAATTTTACGATGCGATATACATAAAACAAAAAACTTATATACATAGAGAGATAGCATCTGATGGTTCTTTTCATGATATAGCAACAATGGCTGGGGCAGTTTCGGAGGTCAGGGATGCATTTAATTTAGATAATTTCAAAATAGGCACAAGCGTTCCTGGGGATTCGAGGTCAATTAGTTATAGAGGTGGGAACGTTCGTGTTGAAAGAAACTACACTATAAGCTAACATTTATAAAAAATATAAGATTTGGAGGAATAAATTATGAGGCAAAAAACAAATTTAAAAAACATTGATATAAGTGAGGTTAATAATAAAAATAAGTATGATGAGGCCATTGATGTATTGTCTAACTTTGTAGATACTTATAACGGTTATATCGGAGGTCATAAGTTAGAGGATAGAAATTATTTGTATAAACTAAACGACTACCAATGCAGAAGCTACATAGATTGTATAAATAAACTCTTTGATGGTTGTATTAATGGACTGTTCGGTGCTGACCTAAATGATTATAAAATTAAGCATGTTATAGAGTCGTTGGGTGTTGTGTTTAACAATGATGATATAATTGATGACTTAGATGAGTTAGGATTTAGAGACTTTGTAAGATATAAAACGCATAAAGATATTGTAACAAGTGCAGATTATAATTACGATAAAGTACTTAGTCGTGAGTACATTGGAATATCTGAAGAAGAACCTATGAATTTTTTATATAATGTCAAGGTTATAGATAGTGTATACATAGATTGGTTTAGTATTATAGCACAAGGTCGAAGGAGATATGCATCAATAAAAAATAAAATAAACAATAATGAAATAATTAAGACAGATATAGATAATTATAGTTCAGAAATATTTAATGAGGACGACTCAGAATAATTAGAATAATGACATTATAAATATATAGAAGTAACCACACGTATATACGTGTGGTTATTTTTTTATTGTCATTAGTATTTAATAGTAATAGTCATTGATATTAAATAGTAATAGTCATTGATATTAAATAGTGATAGTCATTGGTATTAAATGATTATAGTCATTAGTATTAAGTCATGTATATTAAGACATTAAGTGAGTATATAATAAGCAATTTATAATTTTATATAAATTAATAAAATATTATATAACATATAACTAAAATTTTAATTGCATTAATATTGACATCTATTATAATAAAATATATAATATAATATATAGATAGTAAAAATATGAAAGGGGGTCAAAAAATGAATGCATCAGAATATGAGGCTATTATACAAAAAATTTCTAATCCTGATACATTAGCAGAAGGCTTAGTAGAATTGAATGATAAGCTTAAAAATGATGAAAACACTTATAATAGGTTAGTTGAATCAAATAATAACTTAAGAGATACAAACTCAAAATTAGCTTTGAGAATAACAACACCTATAGAAGTAAAAGAAGAACCTGAAGTTAAAGAAGAAACTTATGAAGAGTTTTTATCAAGATTAAAGGAGGATATAAAAAATGGCAATTAGTAACAAAGACCTTATCAGTGGGATAATTAAAAAGTATCCTACAATTAATAATCACTCAAGTCAAGATGCATTAAAGCTATTGACAGATGTTGGTTATGAAGAAGTAACTATGGATGACCCAGAATTTACTAGTGGATTCTTTGGGTTAATGTTTAGAGTTTATTTACAGCAAGTAAATATTAGTCAGGCTAAAAATCCATTAAGTGCTGCAGGTTTTGGTGAATATTATGACCAGCAGTTCGGAGGTATTACACAGCGTATGGCAGTTAATAGTGTTAAACCTATTAACCCTGGTTGGAAAAACCTTAAAAATGGTGATAGTCCTGACCCATTTGTTGTACGTAAACCTGATGTAAAAGAAAGATTCTTCGCTCAGAACTTTGATTATGCATCATTAATCACTGTACCTGACTCTTATGAGATGAAGAAAATCTTTATTAGTGAGTATGGTATGTCAGAGTTTATGGGTGGTATTATGAGAGGTATGGAAAACGGATACACTCTACAGGAATACCTTATGACTAAGGATGCTTTAAATGCTGCAATGCATAGTACTAAGTATCCTATGTTAGATACACAAAAAGTAACAATAGCCTTATCAGCTAACCCTACTCAAGATGAGTTAAAGGACTTTATACTTAAAGTTAAAAATGTTGTAACTATGATGGGTATTGATGCACAGTCTGGTGTATTCAATGCTATGAAGTTTAAGAGTACTCAGGACACTGGACGTCTTAAACTGTTGATTAGAGCAGGTATGATGAATGCAATACAAGTTAATGTACTTGCAACAGCATTTAATGCTGAGAATTTAAACCTTCCAGTAGACGTAATTCCTGTTACAGACTTTGGTGGATTAAAACCTACTAATAGTTCTGGTGATGCATTATATCCAGTATATGATAGTCTTGGAACTCAGATTGGATATAACACAGTAAATGGACAGTCAGTAGTAACTGTACAAAACGATGATGTTGTATGGGTTGACCCTAATGAGAAGGTAGTAGCAATGCTAGCTGATAAAGGTTTAGTATTTACTACAAGACAGAATCCTTATAGAATAGAGCCAATTTATAATCCTAGAGGATTGTATACAAATTATTGGGCAACAAGTCCTAATAATGCAATTAATGTAGATATGTTATATAACTTTGTAACATTTGAAACAGAGGAGTAGTGATTTATTATGATAGCAACTGTAAAATTATACTACAATACAGGACTTACACCATCTAATTGTCTAGACAGTATAACTAAATTGGACAGCTTAGGCTTTGAAAGCAGAAGCTGTCCATCAGTTGCTATACTACAAGACAGAGGTAGAGTTAATATAAAGATTAATATGCAATGGGATAATGTAAAAGATGCAGACTATTGCGTAATTAATAACAATGGATATTGGATAACTGGCATAGGTATGTTAAATGAAAATGCAGCTCAATTAGAATTGCAACAAGATTATTTAACAACTATAGGCATTGATAATATTAATATAGTAGCTGGTTGGTGTACTAGAAGACATGTAACAAATGACACTTTATGGAGTAATACAATAGATGAACCATTTACACCTTCAAGTATATTAAAAGTTGATGGTATGAATGAAATAAACAATGGTGGAGATTCTGGACATATAAATATATTATTATGTAATATAGAGTTAGACTCACTTGAAGATGTAGCTAAAGCATATACTCATGTAGTAACAGATGCAACTGGCTCTATAAGTGAAGACTCAGTATTAGTGCCACAATTACCGTCATCATCTGGAGATTATACAAAATATTATTCTCATCCATTTGGTGTAGCTAATGTATTATCAACAACTATACCAGTAACAACTGCTTATAATCCTAATAGTGAAGAAACAAGAGAACAATTATCTCAAGTAAGGTCATTAGGTATAGAGTCAGCAGTTGGTGCATCATATCAATTACCTAATTATTGGGTTAATGATGTAAGTGAAGATAGTACAAATAAGTATGCAACACTGACAGATAATTGGGGTATAATAACATCTAAGATAAGTCCTACTTGGGGTTCATATAAAAATAAAAAGGTTTACTCAGGACAATTCCAAAAATACATAGCATATAGTATTTGCTCAGGTGATAAAGCTGAGTTTGATGTAGAAGATATAATAAACTCTAGTGGTGGAATATCATGGTTAATGTTTGCTGACTTAAGATATTCTGGATATCCATCATGTAGACCATCAAGTTTTAAAGGCAATACAAATAATTCTATGATAGGTTTAATAAGAGGAGCAAATTGGCAGCAAACACCATTCATGTATACACAAGCATCAGGAACAGCATTAGCTGCAGCTGGTGTAGGACAAAACTCAGTAGAAACTTTAAGAGGTACATTGCAACAAGTTCCAGCACAATTAGGAAATATGGCTATGACAATAGCACCAGCTGCAATGACACTTAATGGAATGAATGCTGCAACTACTTCTGCAGCTGCATCACATTTAGGAATAGCAGGTAGTGGTGGGTTAAGTGCAGTAGAATATTCTAATCTTAGAAATGCTGGGCTTGCATATAATAGCCAAGTTGTAGCTGGTATGTATGGAGCAGGTCTAATGAATATGGGAGCAGGTTTAAATAACACAGTAGCTGGATGGGTTAATACTGCATTTAATTTAGGACATAACACATTAGTAGGAATGCAAAATGCTGTAACTAATTTAATACCACAAATACAATTTCCTATAATACCTCAATTACAGGACTATGTTGGTAATAAATTTTATGAAATGAGATACAGACTATCAGATGCTGATATGACAAGATTTGATAACTTCTTAACTCAATTTGGATATGCAGTATCTGAAAAATTAACATCAGATTGTTTTAAAGGTAGGACTCATTTTAATTATGTTAAAGCTACTGATGTAGATATAAAAGCTGATGCACCAACTTATTTAAGATTGGGAGCAATAACACAAATAGAAGCAGGTGTTAGAGTTTGGCATACAATACCAACTACTGATGCTATGACTAATAACCCTATAGCTTAAGGAGGTTAATATATGTGGCTTAATACATTTTTTCCATTTTTTACACCTAGCCCAGCATCAAATAAGAAATGGGCTAAGTTTGAAAATGATTTAGAATTTCAAAATACATTTATGAACCTATTAAATATAGCTATGTACTCATTCGAATTTGAAGGATTACCAGATACTTGTAATGAAAGATTCTTTAAATTAAATCTTATATTACAAGGTATGGCAGGATTAGTAAAAGATTCTGAAATGGGATACTTAACATTAAAAGTTACACCATCAGGAAATGAATGGAATACATATGGGGAGTGTTCTACAGTACATGGTTATGGTTGGAACGGATTTAATAAAGAATACAAAAATTATATGTATGGTGCAGATAATGAAGGTGCAGAATGTGTAATTTGTAGAGACAATGATATGTGTTATCCATTAGTTGAATATTTAATAATATATGCAAATAGATTAACACAGACAATGAGGACAATAGATGTAACAAGTAGGAAATTAAAAACACCATATTTTATAACTTGTGATGAAGCACAAAAGACAAGTGTTAAAAAAATACTAGAGGACTTAGACTTTAATCAAGATAGTATTATAACAAATAAATCAACTACGCCTAATATGTTCCAAGTATTAACAACAAATGTAAATCCTCAAAGCTTAGTAACTTTATGGAATCATTATAATAATTTAGACAGTGCTGTTAGAACTTTATTAGGAGTTAAATCAGCATTAAACCAAGATAAATCTGAAAGATTATTAGTTGATGAAGTAAATGCAGATAATCAATTGACAGATATAAATCTTAAGTTAAGACTAGAGAGTTATAAGAGATTTTGTAAAACAGTTAATGAACACTTTGGATTGAATATAAGTGTAAAAATAAGAGAGGGGGCATTACCAAATGTCAGTGAAATGGATAGAAATAGAACCAAAAGTAATATGGGAACCGAGAATACCAGAGATAAAGCAGAAACATCAGACTCTTTATGAAATGGCAGTTAGTATTTGGGAGCAATATTATATAGCAAATGACTTAGAACCAGATGAAGAAACTATCCAAACAGATGCAATACCTGCTCTTGTAAACTGGTTATTTAAAGGATATAAACAAATTATAGACACTGAAAAGCAGCCAGTGTGGGACGAGTATATAACTGAGTTTATGTTTAGGTTTATAAATAGAGAGGCATGCTCAAGTAATAATAAAGTATTTCGTGGAAAAATAATATATCCAATGCTTGAATATAAAACATACATTGAAAATGCAGATGGTTTATATGATGAAATAAATAGTGCATTGGGTAATTTAAAAATAACAAGTAATAAAAAAGAATCAGAAGATATTACTAAGAATAGAACAGTTGACAACTCATTAGAATCAACTCAAAATTCTACACAAGAATTATCTCGTTCTGGTGAGAACACTAGAGATGGTAAAGAGAACAATAGTAATACTAGTGCTAAAACAGATACACTTGGTACAACAAGAACTATATCATACAATAGTGGAGAAACAACTGAAGGTAGTACATCAGAAAATAAGACAGTTAATAATACACAATCAGCTACAAATTCTGGAAATGCTAGAACAGTTAATAGTGATTATCCACAGTCTGTAGTAAACGCAGGTACAGTTGGAAATCCAAATGTACAAACTTGGACATATGCATCATTAGCATCTGATAGTAATACAAATGGAACAAATTCTACTACAACTGAAGATACAACAAGCTCAACAAATACAAATAGTATAGAATCATCAAGAACTGGTTCTGACTCATATGCAGACACAGGTACTATAAAAACAGATACATCAGATACAAATACTAGAACAATAGATGATGATATAAAGTATAGTGAGACAAATAATAATAATATTCAGGCTACAAATAGTCAGACAACAAATGCAACAGATAATTATACAAAAGACACTGATGTTATTAAAGAGTCAGTTACTGAACAGCAAGTATTAACTGATATATCATTATTAACAAAGAAGATAGAATTCTGGAAGAAACATAAACTTAGATGTATAGATGACGTAGTAAATATATGTGAGAAGTATTTTATAAGTGAATACGTAGATGAAAGAAGAGATGGATACATTGATTGGATAGGTCATCTAAACTTATTAAAATACATAAATGCTGAGGGGGTATAAGATATGGACATAACAGTAGTATTACAAGCAATAACAACAGTAGGATTTCCTATTGTAATGTGTTTAGTTTTAATGTGGTACGTAATGAAATCAAATGAATCTCATAAAGAAGAGACAAAGGATTTCACAGATGCATTGAATAGAAATACGTTAGTATTGCAAAAACTTTGTGATAAGCTAGATATTGAAATGGAGGAAAAAAATGAGCAATAGCAGTTTAGTAGACTATACTCTAATAAGTCCTAATAAAACAAGTCCACGAAACCATGTAATTGATACTATAACAATACATTGTTTCGTTGGACAATGTTCAGTAGAAAATGGTTGCAAAGTATTTGAAAAGAAATCTAGAAAGGCTAGTTGCAATTATGTTATAGGAACAGATGGAAGAATAGGGTTAGTCGTAGATGAATCAGATAGAAGTTGGTGTAGTTCAAGTAGCTCAAATGACCATAGAGCAATAACAATAGAATGTGCATCAGATAATAAAGAACCATATAAAATAAATGATAAAGTAATGGATTCTTTAATAAAATTATTAGAGGACATATGTAAAAGAAATAATATAAAAGAATTAAAATGGAAAAATGATAAGTCATTAATTGGACAAGTTGATAAACAAAATATGACAGTACATAGATGGTTCGCAAATAAATCATGTCCTGGAACATATATAATGGAAAATATGGACTATATAGCAAACAGTGTAAATAAAAAATTAAACTGTAACAATGAAAGTAATAAGCTATATCGTGTACAAGTTGGTGCATTTAAAATAAAAGAAAATGCAAATAATCTAGTAAATGAATTAAAGTCAAAAGGATATGATGCATTTATTGTATAGGTGGTGATACTTATGTTCGGATATTGGTTTAATCAAAGTAAAGGATACTTTACACCATATGTTACTATAAAACAAAATAGAAGATATTTAGGTATAAAGTTTATTCAATATATACCATTATTACCTTACACAGTAAATAGTGAATATAATATGCCTTATTATGCACTACCATTATTACCTTACACAGTAAGTAGTAAATATAATGTATCATTAAATAAAATACCATTATTACCTTACACAGTAAGTAGTAAATATAATGTATCATTAAATAAAATACCATTATTACCTTACACAGTAAGTAGTAAATATAATGTATCATTAAATAAAATACCATTATTACCTTACACAGTAAATAGTGCATATAACATAAAGGAGGTAACACAATGATTATTAATACAACTGCAGCAACAGGAGGCTCAACAAAAATAACAAATTTATCTATAGATTTAGCTGATATAGATGAAGAATATTATAGTAAAGTGCATGGAAAAATAACAATATATGGAGAAGAAAAATATTATTATTTACTTGTAGGAAAAAAACCTAACATAATAAGTGGACAACAATTATTTATGAGTGACCCTACAAGTGATATAAAATACGTAGATAACTCATTAAATGCAACAGAATATACAAATTATGCATATAAGTTCTGGTGTTATGATGTATTTGATATTGGAGGTATCATAAACAATGCAAATGATACAGGTAAGCAACAACTTATGAAACAGATATTAGTTGAACAAGGTATATTAGAATCAACAGATAATCAACTACATACACTATTTAATGGATTTGTAAATCCATATGAATTTGATTCTAACATAAGTCAAGGATTTGCAACAACTTTTGGTTTTGATTGGTTCTCATCTGTAATAGAAAGACCTGTATCAAATACTACAGCTAATCAACAAAATACAGACATAGTAATTAATAATATAATACAATTTCTAACAAATGCTGGATGTCAAATACCAACAGATGAAGAAAGAGGAAGGACTCCTGAAAATGAATCAATGTTTAGAAAATTAACTAAAACACCAAATAATCTAAACTATAGATTAAACACATATAGAGTATTCAGTGGCTCAGCTGGAAATGATAATGTTTATTCTATATATGGACCATATAGACATAATGGTGGATTAAGATATATAAGAAGTCCATTCTATAGATGTGATTGGTCATCATCAGCAATTAGTAGTGATGGAAAAACAATAACGTTACCTATTTATTGTGAGTTAAGTACAGGTACGGGATATTATAATCCTAGTAAAACATCATATAATATTGTAGCAGTAAATCCATTTATAGATTGGTTATTCTTCTCAGGATATGGATATGAAGGAGTAAGAGGTTCTCAAGGATGTGCAGTAATAGGTGGTATTGAACTTATAGAATAAGGAGGTGAAACTAATGGCACAACAAAATGATAGTATTTATTATTCTTTACAAAAGATATTATCTCATAATAAAATTATGAATTTCATTATAGGAAACCGTGGTGGTGGTAAATCATTTGAAGCTAAGCGTTGGGCTATTAGTGGATTCCTAAAAAATAAAAAGCAATTTGTATATGTAAGAAGATACAAGACAGAATTAGTAGATATCAAAAACTTTTTTTCAGATATTGCGTTCATGTTTCCTAATGTTGAGTTCTTAGTAGAGGGTGGTAGGTTCTATATAAATGGACAAGTAGCAGGATACTATATGCCACTCTCAACAGCTCAACAACATAAGTCTAACTCATATCCAGAAGTTGATAAGATTATCTTTGATGAGTTTATTTTAGATAAAGGTAAGAATACATATTTAAAAGGAGAAGTCCAAGTATTTTTAGATTTATTTGAAACAATAGCACGTATGAGAGATGATGTTAGAGCAGTATTAATAGCAAATGCAATATCAGTAATAAATCCATACTTTACATATTTTAAAATATATCCTAGAGCAAATGATAAGTTTATTGTTAAAGGAGAAACAGTAACAGAGATATATAAGTCAGAAGCATTTATAGAAAAAAAGAAACAGACTAGATTTGGTAAATTAATAGATGGTTCACAGTATGGAGACTATGCAATAGAGAATATGTTCTTAAGAGATAATAAATCATTTATTGAAAAGATGCATGGTAAATCAACAGTATATGTTGGTATGAAATACATGGGAGAAGATTATGCTATATATGTAAATGAACCAACTGATTGCTTATTCTTTATTAAAGGTAAAGTTCCAGATTCATTTACAACATTTGTAATGACAACAGAAGACCATATGCCAAATTTATTAGTCCTTAATAAAGGTTCAATAGTATTTCAAAGATTAAAACAAGCATATGAATTTGGCAAAATAAGATTTGATAATATAAATAGTAAAGCAGCATTTTATGAAATTATGCAAATTATATAATTAAGAATATGAGTACTAATTGTATCTAAGTAACATTTGATGTAGACAACCTTGACCGGTATTCAAATGTTTTCTACTTGTCTAGTAGTGCATAGAACATTAGTATTTTCATAGATATATACCCCAGCAGAAATCTATGGTGACATGGATAGTAGGTTGGGGTATAGTAATATTGGAAGATATGGGGAGTAGGATAAATGGAGTAGTTAATTATAAATTGTGAATATGTATGTGTGTGTGTATGTGTGTATGTGTGTGTATATGTGT
>UMFD01036082.1_pt1 | contig 13319 bp, 10 predicted proteins | sample 1964901 | NCBI WGS metagenome assembly UMFD01 (sample SAMEA4836035, study PRJEB28245) | human gut metagenome | biome: gut microbiome; material: fecal sample | place: Denmark | collected 2008 | reverse complement strand
GCCCCCTGCCGGTGTTGATAAGTATAGCCCCGTGCTTCATCCTCTTTATGGTCTCGGCGTTTATCATCTCCCTTGTGTCGTCGTTGAGCGGGCAGTGCAAGGTCAGTATGTCGCTGACACCGAGAAGCCCTTCCAGCGTAGTCTTCTGTATGCCGTCGGGCAACGAGGCCGAATGCTTGCTTGTGTAAGCAAACACATCCATGCCGAAGTCGCGGGCTATGCGCGCCACTTTCTTGCCGATATGCCCAAGCCCGACTATTCCAATCGTCTTGCCAGCCAGCTCCGTCAGCTGGGTGTCCCAATAGCAAAAGTCGGCATTGCTGCTCCAGCGCCCCTTGCGGTTGGCCTCGGCATAGTGGGCCACACTGTTTGTTATGTTCAGAATGTGGGCAAACACCATCTGTGCCACACTGTCAGTACTGTATGCAGGGATATTAGTGACGCACACACCGTGCTCCTTGGCAGCCTCAATGTCAACCACATTGTATCCTGTGGCCAACACCCCGATATACTTCAGGTTTGGCAACTTGCCCATTGCCTCGGCGTCGATTACCACCTTGTTGGTAAGCAGGGCGTCGGCATCCTTGCTCCGTTCCAGCAACTCATCGGCAGAGGTGCGCGGATATACCACCACCTCGCCCATCATTTCAAGCTCACCCCAAGACAAATCGCCGGGGTTGACCGTGTGTCCATCCAAAACAACAATCTTCATCTTCAAAAATAAAATTAGCGTTATTCCATAAATCGTTCTCCCCAGCAATCAATCATCCTCTTGATTAGCTTGTCCTCGTGAGGATTGTGCTGGCCATGCCACAAGCGTTCACGGCCGAGAGCGTCGGGCAGATACTGCTGCCGGGTGAAGTTGCCGGGATAGTCGTGGGGATATTTGTATCCGTCATGATAGCCCAGGTCTTTCATCAGCTTTGTCGGTGCGTTGCGCAAGTGCAGCGGCACGGGCTGGTTGCCTGTGCGCCTTACCACCTCCAAGGCCTTGTCTATGCCAAGGTATGCAGAGTTGCTCTTTGCGCTCGTAGCCAGGTAGACGGTGGCTTCCGCCAGCGGTATCCTTCCCTCTGGCCACCCTATCTTCATCACAGCGTCGAAGGTGGCGTTAGCCAAAAGCAGCGCGTTGGGATTTGCCAGGCCTATGTCTTCAGCGGCACTTATCACCAGGCGGCGCGCGATGAACTTGGGGTCTTCGCCCCCTTCAATCATCCTCGCCAGCCAATACAGGGCCGCATCGGGGTCGCTTCCGCGTATGCTCTTGATGAACGCAGAGATGATGTCGTAGTGCATCTCTCCGTCCTTGTCGTAAGCCAGCGGGTTTTGCTGCAAGCGATTGACCACAATGTCGTCGGTGATGACCACCTCGTCGGTCGGCGAGGCTTCAACCACAAGCTCAAGTATGTTGAGTAGCTTGCGCGCATCGCCGCCGCTGTATCGAAACATGGCCCCCGTCTCTTTCAGTTCTATCTTCCGTTGCTTCAGCTCCACGTCCTTGGTTATGGCTCGGTTGACAAGCTCCATCAGGTCTGACTCGTCGAGCGGCTTGAGCACATATAGCTGGCAGCGCGACAGCAATGGCCTTATTACTTCAAAAGACGGGTTCTCGGTAGTTGCGCCGATGAGCGTTACCACCCCCTTCTCCACTGCCCCGAGCAGCGAGTCTTGCTGCGACTTGCTGAACCTGTGAATCTCGTCGATGAACAATATTGGCGAGGCCGAGTCGAAGAAACGGCTGCGGCCGGCCTTGTCGATGACCTCACGCACATCCTTAACGCCGCTGGTGACGGCGCTGAGCGTGAAGAAGGGCGTGTCGAGCCGGTTGGCTATTATCTGGGCGAGCGTGGTTTTCCCGACGCCCGGCGGGCCCCATAAAATGAACGACGGCACCCGCCCTGCGTCAATCATCTTGCGCAGCACGGCACCTTCTCCTACAAGATGCTTTTGCCCTATGTATTCATCGAGGGTGCGAGGCCTTAATCTCTCAGCTAATGGTTGTGACATAATCTGTCTACAAAGGTAATAATTTATATCGAATTATAAGCAGCATGAGAATATAAAAAAACGCTAAAAACATGTGACAACTTGCCATCGGCAAGCATGCTCAAACCATGTGGCAGAACAGCAGCCACTGATGAGTAAAGTAATAAAAAGCGATTGGCGCCCTACTTTCTGGCCACTTGCATAACGCGCTGTGCCACAATGTATTGCCACCGGCACGATCAAGCCGCCCGGCGAGGGCCGTTTCGACGGCCCAAACAGCACGTATGGGGGTGCCGAACAGGCCGTTTTGGCCGGTGGCGACGGCCTTGCGGATGGCGGCCGCGGTCAGTGTAAAGTTATGTTACCGCCCTGCCCCGCCCCGCTCACGTGCAGACGCCACCGGCAAAGCTCTGCGACGGGGTAGCGGGAGAACAAAAAAATTTCAAGCAAAAACTTGTACATGACAAATAAAGTATTTACATTTGCAGCATCAAAAACCATACAGTAACACAGACAATGAAACAATCAGGAGCTAAAAAGGCACTCACTCTAAAGACATTGACCAAAAACAACGTTTGGGATTTGCAGGAAAACGACATTTTCCGAATGCTTGATGGCATCGACAAAGATGTCGACATGAAAGACAATCTGCGGCATTACACAGACTTGATGCGCGGAGCTTTCACCATAGAGGAAATAAAAGACGACTCGGCCCCTATAAAGAATAAATATGAAAAAATGGGCTATAAGGTCGGGCAAATCAGACTCGACGACAACTCAACTACTGTTTGGGCTGTGAAAAAGCGCCCGATAATGCGCGTGACCGACCTGACCTACGAGAACATACACCATATCTCCGCCGCCAAACTGATGGAGGTGCTCGACAGAAACTTCGGCGGCGGATGGGAATCATTGTCGCAGAGCATCAAAGACATCATCGAGAGCGGATTCGACATCTCTACGACCACGCTCCCCAAAGACAGGCTCCATAAGCCCGGCGGCATGTTCGACAAGAAGGTGGCCGACGGCTACGAGGTGCTTGAGATAGCCAAAGGCACATGGGTAGAGGCCATTTTCGCGAAGGCCAAGCCCGAGATGGAGAAACCGCGCCTGCAATTCCAAAGCAAGGACGAAGACGAGATACCGGAAGACGACTACGACGACATGGACGAAGATGACGATGAGCCCGATGACCCGGACATGTTTGACGAAGACGACATCAACGAAGACAACTATCGGACGACGTTCGACATTGAGGCCGACCCCGACGAAGAAGCCGGCGACCTGTCGGATTTTGACCCCGAAGACTAAGCCTAACCATACGCCAACACGGGCCGGCAACAGTCCGGCCCGTGTGAAATACTACCTTTAGACAGAACATACCCAATAACTTAAAACATTCACTTATTATGAACATTCCATCGGTATTTTGGATTATCCCGCTGGCATCAATATGTGCACTCGGGATGGCGTGGGTCTTCTTCCGCCAGATGATGAAAGAAGAAGAAGGAACGGCAAGGATGAAAGAGATTGCCGGTCATGTGAGACGCGGTGCCATGGCTTACCTGAAGCAGCAGTACAAAGTTGTGACGCTCGTATTCATCGTGCTCGCTCTCATCTTCGCATTTATGGCTTACGTGCTCCACGTTCAAAATCCATGGGTGCCTTTTGCATTCCTCACTGGCGGATTCTTCTCCGGCCTTGCCGGTTTCTTCGGCATGAAAACAGCCACTTACGCATCGGCACGCACTGCCAACGCCGCACGCTCTGGGCTCGACCGCGGCCTTAAGATTGCCTTCAGGAGCGGAGCTGTCATGGGACTTGTCGTGGTGGGCCTGGGCCTGCTCGACATTGCCTTGTGGTTCATAGTGCTCAGCTATTTCTATAGCGGCGACCACATGGCCCTGGTCACTATAACGACCACGATGCTTACATTCGGCATGGGAGCGTCGACCCAGGCGCTGTTCGCCCGTGTGGGTGGCGGAATATATACCAAGGCAGCCGATGTAGGCGCCGACCTTGTGGGTAAGGTTGAGGCCAACATACCCGAGGACGACCCGCGAAATCCGGCCACCATTGCCGACAACGTGGGCGACAACGTGGGCGATGTGGCCGGCATGGGAGCCGACCTGTACGAAAGCTACTGCGGAAGCATACTGAGCACGGCTGCCATCGGCGCCACGGCCTTTGCCATCAATGCCGACATGCAGCTCAAGGCCGTCATTGCACCGATGATCATTGCCGCCGTGGGCATATTCCTGTCGCTGCTCGGAATATATCTTGTGCGCACAAAAGAAGGCGCGACGATGAAGGAACTGCTCCACTCGCTGAGCCTCGGAACCAACGTGGCGGCAGTGCTCATAGCCATAGCTACGTTCTGCATACTTTACCTCATGCAGATTGAAAACTGGGTTGGCGTTTCGTTCTCGGTGCTGAGCGGACTTGCCGCCGGCGTGGTGATAGGCCAGGCTACAGAGTATTATACAAGTCATAGCTATAAACCTACGCAGAAGATAGCCGAGGCTTCGCAGACCGGCCCTGCAACGGTAATCATCAAGGGCATAGGCACGGGCATGATATCAACCATGATTCCTGTGGTAACAATATCTGTGGCAATAATGCTGAGCTATCTTTTCGCCAACAACTTCGACCTCTCCATGAGTGCAGAAAGCATTTCGAAAGGCCTCTACGGCATTGGCATCGCCGCCGTGGGCATGCTCTCTACGCTTGGCATAACGCTGGCTACCGATGCTTATGGGCCCATTGCCGACAACGCCGGCGGCAACGCCGAGATGAGCGAACTGGGCGAAGAGGTAAGGCAACGCACCGACGCGCTCGACGCTCTGGGCAATACCACCGCCGCAACCGGCAAGGGCTTTGCCATTGGCAGTGCTGCGCTCACCGCTCTCGCCCTGCTCGCCTCTTATGTCGAGGAGATAAAAATAGCCATGCAGCGCGCTGTAAACGAAGGCCAGACCTTCATCGACAATGCCGGCAACATGTTCAACCCGTCTACTGCCAACATGATAGACTTCATGGATTTCTTCCAGGTCAACCTCATGAACCCCAAGGTGCTGGTGGGAGCCTTCATCGGTGGCATGGCGGCATTCCTGTTCTGTGGCCTGACAATGGGCGCCGTTGGCAGGGCCGCCCAGACTATGGTCAACGAAGTGCGCAGACAATTCAGCGAAATAAAAGGCATACTTGAAGGCAAGGCCACGCCCGACTACGGCCGCTGCGTGGAGATAAGCACACGCTCGGCGCAGCGCGAAATGGTTTTCCCGAGCCTCCTGGCCATCATCATCCCAATTGTCGTAGGCGTGCTGCTCGGCGTTGGCGGTGTAATGGGCCTGCTTGTTGGCGGTCTGACCACGGGCTTCACGCTGGCTGTATTCATGGCCAACTCGGGCGGAGCTTGGGACAATGCCAAGAAGATGGTGGAGGAAGGGCATTTCGGCGGTAAGGGAACCGAATGCCATAAGGCCACGATTGTGGGCGACACCGTGGGCGATCCGTTCAAAGACACATCCGGTCCGTCGCTGAACATCCTCATCAAACTGATGTCGATGGTGAGCATCGTAATGGCCGGCCTTACGGTTGCATGCATCTGACGAGCGCCGCAAGCAATAACAAAAGACAATCCCCCTCGCACCATACATGTTGTTTCTGGCGACGAGGGGGATTGCCATTTCTTGATGTAACAAGCCTATTGACAGCCAATGCGGATATGACGTGGCATCCTGAATGGCGCAATCCACGCTGCCTCACAAGGCATGGCAGACAGAAGCGGCTGTGTCATTTGTTTACCGTCAGGTGGAAGCAGCCCTGCTTCACTTCATACTTGATGTAGCAACGGCCCCTCTCCCTGAAGTCGCGCAACACCTCGCTGAGCACCCACTTCAGCGTGTCGTTACGCACCTGCCGGCGCTCAGGGCCATCAGGGTCTTCTATTGTCTTGTATCGATTGTAGCAGATGTCGAAAGTGGTTCCATACAAATGGCAACTGTTTTCGGTTGCATTGCCGTTCCTTGTCCTCAGTTTCCTTACGTCTTCCTTGGTTCGGAGAACGCTCGTCACTATTATCTGGTGCAACGGTATCCCCTTGATGTAAAGGCTGTCGAAATACGCCCTGCCTATATCCTGCAACAGAATAGCCGCCTTGGGCACAAGGTAAGGTATGCTGCTGTTCAACTTGTCTACATAAAAATAGGGATTGCTGCCCACATACACAAGCTCTTCCATCCTGTGCTCCGCTTCAGCGCGGTTGGTAACCGGCGGCACACCATTGTGCCTTGCCGCCACAAGCTGCACGTCATTGTTGTCAGGAAATGTCTCGCGGAACGAAGGAACGCTGTAAATCCTGTTTTTCACCGGGGTGCCGTCCGGCCTCAAATACCGCCTGGCTACGGCTACATTTGTCATTGTGTCGGCCCGTACCACTGCGCTCACGCTGTCGGCCGGTTCGTCCACCTGGCCATAGGCATCGCCCGCCTTAGGCTTGGCGACATCCGGAAAAACACAACGGACAACAGCCAGCACGGCCACAACACTCATAAACCCAAGTAGATATCTGTTTTTAGAAACCTTCATCAGTTGCTCAAACCATTGTTTACCGTGCAAAGATAACATTTTTATTCCAATTGAAATTATGGTTGGGGCAAAAATAGCATACACCATATTAATGCACCGGACAAAACTTGCCGGATGGATTCATTTTAACGGCAATGACACCGTTGCGCATTAAAAAGAGAATAAAAAATAGCAAGATATTAAAAAGTTTCTGTAATTTTGCAGATGGAAATAAAGGAAGCATAAAATTGATAGAGAAACATATCGTACTTGAGGACATTGACCCGGTGATATTCTACGGCGTGAACAACGTTCACCTGCAGATGATCAAGGCGCTTTTCCCTAAGCTTAGGATAGTAGGACGCGACAATGTCATTCGCGTACTGGGCGACGAAGAACAGATGTGCGCCTTTGAAGATAACATCGAGGCAATGCGCAAGCACATCATAAAATTCAACTCTCTGCGGTCGGAAGACATCCTTGACATAGTCAATGGCCACAAGACCCAAGACGAGATACCCGAAGGGGTGTTAGTATATAGCGTAAGTGGCAGACCGGTGAAAGCGCGCAGCGAAAACCAGCAGAGGCTGATAGATGCCTACAACAAAAACGATATGGTGTTTGCCGTAGGGCCGGCCGGTACGGGAAAGACCTATCTCAGCATAGCCTTGGCAGTAAAGGCGCTGAAGGAGAAGGCCATCAAGAAGATTGTGCTAAGCCGACCTGCCGTCGAAGCCGGCGAGAAACTGGGGTTCTTGCCCGGCGACATGAAAGACAAGATTGACCCTTACCTGCAACCACTATACGATGCACTGGAAGACATGATACCGGCGGCGCGCCTGCAGGACATGATGGAGAAGCACATAATCCAAATCGCCCCGCTTGCGTTCATGCGCGGAAGGACACTCAGCGACGCCGTGGTCATATTGGATGAAGCGCAGAACACCACACCGGCACAGATACGGATGTTCCTGACGCGAATGGGATGGAACACCAAGATGATAATCACCGGCGACTTGACACAGATAGATTTGCCACGCGAACAGTCTTGCGGACTGAAAGAGGCGCTCAACATACTGTCGAACATCGAAGGCATCGGGGTCGTGACACTCAACAAGAAAGACATCGTTCGCCACAAGCTCGTAACGCGGATAGTGAACGCTTACGAGGCGTTTGACAAGGCTAAAGAGAACAAAGAAACGAAACTTAAAAATAGCAACAATGAAAGCATTAACAAAAACTGATTTCCATTTTGAAGGCCAAAAGAGTGTTTATCACGGCAAAGTACGCGACGTGTACAATATAAACGATGACTTGATGGTCATGGTGGCTACGGACAGAATTTCAGCTTTCGATGTAGTACTCCCCAAAGGCATACCATTCAAGGGGCAAGTTCTTAACCAAATAGCAGCCAAGTTCCTTGACGCTACAAGCGACATCTGCCCAAACTGGAAACTTGCAACGCCAGACCCTATGGTGACTGTTGGGCTAAAGTGCGAAGGGTTTCGTGTCGAAATGATTATCCGCTCCATACTGACAGGGTCGGCATGGCGCGAATACAAGAAAGGCTGCAGGGAGATTTGTGGCGTCAAGTTGCCTGAGGGCATGAAAGAGAACCAGAGGTTCCCCGAACCGATAATAACCCCGACAACAAAGGCCGACGAAGGCCATGACCTCAACATATCAAAGGAAGAGATCATTGCACAGGGCATTATGAGCGCCGAAGACTATGCCGTTGTGGAAGACTATACAAGGAAACTCTTTAACAGAGGCCAGGAAATAGCTGCCAGGCAAGGGCTTATATTGGTTGACACTAAGTATGAGTTCGGCAAGAGAGACGGCAAAATATACCTCATCGACGAGATACACACACCCGACTCAAGCCGCTATTTCTACGCCGACGGGTACGAGGAGAAATTTGAGAAAGGCGAACCACAGCGCCAACTGTCAAAGGAGTTTGTACGCCAATGGCTCATAGAGCACAACTTCATGAACGAGCCCGGACAGCAAATGCCTGAGATTACCGACGAATACGCAGCAAGCGTGAGCGACAGGTACATTGAGCTTTACGAGCATATCACCGGCGAGAAGTTTGACAAAGCTGCCGAAGAAGGTGATATTGCCGCACGCATCGAAAAGAACGTGAGCGCTTACCTCAAGACCAGATAAGCAGGCTCAGCACCCCTTTCCAAACATTCCCGTATATAATAATGTACAGACAAGAGGAGATAAAGCCGTATAGCGGACGTGAGAGCAAGGGCAAACAGGTCGAACAGATGTTCGACCAGATTGCCCACTCTTACGACGCCCTCAACCACCGCCTGTCATGGGACATTGACAAATGTTGGCGACGCAAGGCCATATCGCAACTGAAGCCTTACGCCCCCGGCACAATACTCGACGTCGCCACAGGCACGGGGGACTTCGCTATACTCTCCGCAAAGATGCTTAACCCGTCGAAACTTGTCGGGATAGACCTGAGCGAAGGCATGATGGAGATAGGCCGCAACAAGGTGAAACAACAAGGCTTGGACGGCACAATATCATTCACAAAGGGCGACTGCATGCATTTGCCGTTTGGCGATGAAAGTTTCGATGCCGTCACGGCAGCCTTTGGCATCAGGAATTTTGAGGACTTGGAACAGGGACTGAGAGAGATGCAACGTGTGCTGAAGAAAGGCGGCGTGTTGTGCATCATCGAACTCACCACCCCGGTGAGCTTCCCAATGAAGCAACTATTCCGCGTCTATTCGCACACAATCCTCCCGATGTACGGAAGGATGATTTCTAAGGACGACAAAGCATACAGCTACCTGACGGCCACGATAGAGGCATTCCCACAGGGGGAGACTATGATTGGCATACTCAAGGGCGCCGGCTTTACGTCTGCGTCGTTCAAGCGACTGACTTTTGGTATATGCACCATGTACATGGCTAAGAAATAAACAACAACGTTATGGATAAATATGGCCTCATAGGGTATCCGCTCGTACATTCGTTCTCAATAAGTTATTTCAACCAGAAATTCATCGACGAGAAGATAGATGCTGTTTATGAGAACTTCGAGATACCCACAATCGACTTGCTCCCGGAAGTCATTGATTCTAACCCTGACTTGCGCGGGCTCAACGTGACAATCCCATACAAGCAGAAAGTCATGCCTTTCCTCGACGCCATAAGCCAGGAGGCTATGGCTATCGGGGCTGTCAATGTAATCAAGGTGACAAGGGAAGGCGGCAAAAGCAGATTGAAAGGCTATAACTCCGATGTGATTGGATTTACCAAGAGCATAGAGTCAATGCTTGAGAAATTCCATAAGAAGGCATTGATACTCGGAACTGGGGGCGCCTCAAAAGCCGTGGACTACGGGTTGAAATCCCTCGGCCTGGAAACAGTGTTTGTCAGCAGATACCAACGTCCGGGCACCATTCAGTATGAGGACATAACACCCGACATAATAAAGGAGTACAACGTAATAGTCAACTGTACTCCGTGCGGCATGTATCCCCACACGGAAGAGTGCCCCAAACTGCCCTACGAAGCCATGGACAACCGCACAATCCTATATGACTTGATATACAATCCCGACACCACTTTGTTCATGAAGAAAGGTGCCGAGCATGGCGCAAACACAAAGAACGGGCTCGAGATGCTGCTGCTGCAGGCCTTTGCCAGCTGGGACTTCTGGCATGGCAAGGAACAGGACTGACCATAAGCCGGCCCGGCCGACAAATAACAATACACAAATTAAGGTATATGGAGAATAGCAACCGATACATGATGCGCGGTGTCAGCGCCGCAAAGGAAGATGTTCACAACGCGATAAAGAATATAGACAAGGGCATCTTCCCACAAGCATTTTGCAAGATAATACCCGACATACTGGGTGGCGACCCTGAATATTGCAACATAATGCATGCCGACGGGGCTGGAACAAAATCGTCGTTGGCCTACGCATATTGGAAAGAGACTGGCGACCTCGGAGTTTGGAAGGGCATTGCGCAAGACTCACTCATTATGAACACCGACGACCTGCTGTGTGTCGGTGCCGTCGACAACATATTAGTGTCAAGCACAATCGGCCGCAACAAGATGCTCGTGCCGGGCGAAGTAATCTCGGCAATCATCAACGGCACCGACGAACTGCTCAAGCAGATGAGGGAGATGGGAATCGGAATATACGCAACCGGAGGCGAAACGGCCGACGTTGGCGACCTTGTGCGCACCATCGTCGTAGACACCACGGTGACATGCAGAATGAAGCGGAGCGACGTGATAAACAATGCCAACATCCGTCCGGGCGACGTCATTGTCGGACTGGCTTCTTTCGGCAAGGCCACATACGAAGACAGGTATAACGGCGGCATGGGAAGCAACGGACTGACAAGCGCCCGCCACGACGTATTTGCGAAATACCTGGCAGAGAAATACCCCGAGACCTACGACCATGCGGTGCCGTCCGACCTGGTGTACAGCGGCCACTACCACCTGGACCAAAGGATAGACGGCCTGGATGTCGACGCCGGGCAGCTTGTGCTGTCGCCAACGCGCACCTACGCCCCCGTCATTAAGAGGATACTCGACAAGCACCGCCACGACATCCACGGCATGGTGCATTGCACCGGAGGGGCCCAAACCAAGGTCCTGCACTTTGTCGGCGACAACTGCCATGTGGTGAAAGACAACATGTTTGCCGTACCACCATTGTTCAGCATCATTAGAGAAGAAAGCGGAACCGACTGGAAGGAGATGTACAAGGTGTTCAACATGGGGCACAGGATGGAAATATATGTAAGCAAAGAGCTTGCAGACGACATCATCTCAATAAGCCGGCAGTTCGGCATAGAGGCACAGGTAGTGGGCCATATCGAAGAGGGAAAGAAGTGCCTTACGATAAAGAGCGAGTTTGGAACATTTGAATACGACTGACATATATGCCAGAAAACAATAGCATACTTGAGAAACTTGACGGATTGGTGAGCAGGTACGAGGAGGTGGCAACGCTCATCACCGACCCTGCCGTCATTGCCGACCAGGAACGATACGTCAAGCTCACACGCGAATACAAGGAACTGGGCGACATCATGGATGCCCGAAGGCGTTACGTGGCGTGCCTTAACTCCATATCCGAAGCAAAAGACATACTGGCCAACGAGAGCGACCCTGAAATGAAAGAGATGGCCAGGGAGGAGCTCTCGGCAAACGAAGCGCTGCAGCCGAAAATTGAAGATGAGATTAAGATGGCCCTTGTCCCAAAAGACCCGGAGGACGCAAAGAACGTGCAAATGGAAATAAGGGCCGGTACTGGAGGCGACGAGGCCGCCTTGTTTGCAGGCGACTTGTTCCAGATGTACAAGAAGTTTTGCGACTCAAAAGGTTGGTCGTTGGCCATAACAAGTGTCAGTGAAGGGGCTGTCGGCGGATTCAAGGAAATAGACTTTGCCGTCAGCGGCGACAACGTTTACGGCACATTGAAATATGAGTCGGGCGTGCACCGCGTGCAGCGCGTGCCGGCCAACGAGACCCAGGGACGCATGCACACCAGCGCAGCCACTGTGGCCGTGCTCCCTGAAGCCGACCGGTTTGAAGTGAACATAAACGAAGGTGACATCAAGTGGGACACGTTCAGGAGCTCGGGCGCAGGAGGACAGAATGTCAACAAGGTGGAATCGGGTGTCAGGCTGCGTTATCCGTGGAAGAACCCGAATACCGGCGAGACGGAGGAAATACTGATAGAATGCACCGAGACGCGCGACCAACCCAAGAACAAGGAGCGCGCCCTGTCGAGATTGCGCACATTCATATATGACCGTGAGCACCAGAAATACATAGACGACATAGCCAACCGCCGCAAGACGCTTGTGTCGACAGGCGACAGAAGCGCCAAGATACGTACTTACAACTTTCCGCAAGGCCGTGTCACCGACCACAGGATTGGATATACCACCCACGACTTGCAGGGATTTTTGGGCGGCGACATACAGGCACTCATCGATGCACTGACTGTTGCCGAAAACGCTGAGCGAATGAAAGACAACGAACTATAAACATCAATATCCGACAAACGCCATGAACAGAAAAGAACTGACAGAGCAGATTTTCAAGAAAAAGACATTCTTGTGTGTCGGCCTTGACACTGACATAAGCAAGATTCCAAGCCATCTGCTGGCAGACGACGACCCTATATTTGCATTCAACAAAGCCATTGTCGACGCTACCGCACCTTACTGTGTGGCATACAAGCCCAACCTTGCATTCTACGAATCGGCAGGGCTGAAAGGCATGGCTTCATTCGAGAAGACGGTGGGCTACATCAAGGAATCATACCCCAACCACTTCATCATTGCCGACGCCAAGCGCGGAGACATAGGAAACACATCGGCCATGTATGCCAGGACATTCTTTGGCGAGTATGATGTCGACGCCCTGACCGTGGCGCCATACATGGGTGAAGACAGTGTCACGCCGTTCCTCACCTACGAAGGCAAGTGGGTGATACTGCTTGCACTGACAAGCAACAAGGGCTCGCACGACTTCCAGATGACACCCTTTGCCAACGGAGAGCGTCTGTTTGAGAGCGTGCTGAAGACCTCGCAAAAATGGGGCAACGACCAGAACATGATGTATGTGGTAGGCGCAACACAAGGCAGGATGTTTGAAGACATACGCAAGGTGGCCCCCACCCACTTCCTGCTCGTTCCCGGCGTTGGCGCCCAGGGAGGCAGTCTGCAGGAAGTGTGCAAATACGGCATGACCAAAGACTG
>UMFD01052017.1_pt1 | contig 13342 bp, 8 predicted proteins | sample 1964901 | NCBI WGS metagenome assembly UMFD01 (sample SAMEA4836035, study PRJEB28245) | human gut metagenome | biome: gut microbiome; material: fecal sample | place: Denmark | collected 2008 | reverse complement strand
TACGTGGTGTGATCGGTGCGGGAACCAACCGTATGAATGTATATACCGTTCGTAAGGCAACTCAGGGTCTTGCCAATTATATTATCAAGCGCGGTACACAGAGTAAGGGTGTGGCAATTGCATTCGACTCCCGCCGCATGTCTCCCGAGTTTTCTGATGAGGCAGCAAGATGTCTGGCAGCCAACGGCATCAAGGCATACATTTTTGAATCTTTAAGACCTACCCCGGAACTGTCCTTTGCCCTTCGGACGTTAGGATGCACCGCAGGTATTGTAGTGACCGCCAGTCACAACCCTCCTGAGTACAACGGCTATAAGGTATACTGGGAGGACGGCGCACAGGTAACCGCTCCTATCGATAAGGATATCATTACCGAAGTACAGTCTATCAAGGATTATCATACCGTGAAGACCATGAGCAGAGAGGATGCTGTGGCAGCAGGACTCTATGAAGTGATCGGCAAAGAGATCGACGACAAGTACATGGCAGAGTTGAAAAAGCAGATCATTCATCCCGATGTTATCAAGGAAATGGCAGATGATATCAAGATCGTATATACTCCGTTATGCGGTACCGGTAACAAGCCGGTAAGACGTATCCTGTCCGAGTTAGGATTCAAGCATGTCTATGTGGTTCCCGAGCAGGAGAATCCGGATCCTGACTTTACTACACTGGATTATCCGAACCCCGAGGATCCCAAGGCATTTACCTATGCTTTACGTCTGGCGAAGGAGAAGGATGCAGACATCGTTCTGGCAACCGATCCCGATGCAGACCGTCTGGGTGTCTATGCAAAAGATACTAAGACCGGCGAGTATGTGGCATTTACCGGTAATATGTCCGGCATGCTGATCGCAGAATATATCTTAAGAGAGAAGACCGCAACCGGTACCATGCCCGAGAATCCTGCCCTGGTAACCACCATCGTTACCACTAACATGACCAAGCCTATTACACAGACTTACGGTGTAAAGCTGATCGAGGTACTGACCGGATTCAAGTTCATTGGCGAGCAGATCAAGCTCTTCGAGCAGACCGGCAGCAACAACTATGTATTTGGTCTGGAAGAGAGCTACGGCTGTCTGGCAGGTACCCACGCAAGAGATAAGGATGCTATTGTAGCGGTAATGTGTCTGTGTGAAGTAGCAGCTTACTGCAAGAAACACAACATGACTCTGTGGGATATGATGGTATCCATGTATGAGAAGTACGGTTACTTCAAGGAGACCCAGTACACCATCACCATGAAGGGTATCGACGGTGCAAGACAGATCGCCGAGATCATGGAGAAGCTTCGTAAGAATCCTCCTAAGGCATTCGGAGATCTGAAGGTAGAGAAGTTCCGCGATTACCAGAACGATGTCATCATTGACATGGAGACCGGCGAGAAGACCACCACAGGGCTTCCCAAGTCCAATGTTCTGTACTTCGAGCTTCCCGATAATGCATGGTGCTGTGCACGTCCTTCCGGAACTGAGCCCAAGATCAAGTTCTACATGGGCGTCAAAGGAACCAGCTTAGAGGATGCACAGGCTAAGGTAGAGAAGCTGACCGAGGATGTAAAGGCAGTATTATAAGTGAGAATTTTATAAATTAGTATAGTTTTTTAAGAGCGAATCGTCCGGACAGGACGATTTGCTCTTTTGTAGCAACGGAGGTATCTGTGGCAAAGCTAAACAAGGCAAACCTTAAGAAAACTCTATATTATCTGCAACGTAACGGCCTGAGGGAAACCTGGATCTCTGTAAGGGAGCGCCTGACAGAGACAGACCGCTATTTTTTTGTACCCTGTTCTGAAGAGGAACTGGAAAAGCAGAGTGACAGAAAATGGGACAATCCCATTACTTTCAGCATTGTGGTACCCCTGTACCGGACTCCGGAGACCTATCTGAAACGAATGATAACAAGTGTTATTGCACAGAGCTATCCCCACTGGGAACTGATCCTGGCGGATGCTACTGAGGATCGCAGTGTAGAGGAGACGTTGAGGCAGCAGGGATTCCTGAAGGAGCAGCCGACGGATGGGGAGACAGAACCTGTCGCAGCAGATCCCAGGATCCGCTATGTGCATCTGAAAGAAAATGCGGGAATTGCTGCCAACACCAATCAGGCACTTCCCTATGCAAAGGGAGAGTATATCGGTCTGCTGGATCATGATGATGTATTGACACCGGATGCGTTGTACGAAATGGCAGACGCGGTCACCAAAGCATATGACAGAGGTGTCAAAGCCGCTTTCATCTATTCCGATGAGGATAAGTGCGATGGAGAAGAGACAAGATACTATGATCCGAACCATAAAGAAAACTTTAATTACGATTTAATTCTGAGTAATAACTATATCTGTCATTTTCTGGTCATGGATGCGGAACTGATGAAGAGTCTGCAATTCCGACCGGAATGTGACGGCGCCCAGGACTATGACCTGGTGTTACGGGCTGTGGCAGAAGTGCTGGCGACGGACGGGCAGGCCGGGGAGAAGAGTATTCTTCATATCCCCAAAGTGTTGTATCACTGGAGATGCCACGAGGCATCCACGGCAGCCAATCCCCACAGCAAAAAATACGCTTACGAGGCGGGACTTCGGGCTCTGCGGGATCATGCCGCACTGCGGGGGATCCCTGCGACTGCCTGTGAGACCAGGCATGTGGGATTTTATCGTTTACAGTATACAGATGTATTACAGAACCGCCCGGATGTGGCAGCCGTGGGGGGCAGAGTACTGTCCGGGAAGACTGGCAAGATCATCGGCGGCAGAATGACTGTGGAGGGAAAGGTGTTCTACGGGGGGCTGAGGCAGGGATTCGGAGGATATCTTCACAGAGCGGAGTTGTCCCAGGATGCGCAGGCGCTGGATCTTCGCTGTATTCGTATTCAGCCTTCCTGCCGGGAAGTATTCGAGAACATTGTGGGAGTTCCGTATACCGAGATACGAAGACACCCGGGAGAGCAACCGGTATTTGATGTAACTGTACTGCCTGCAGGGGTGGACATCCGAACCTTAAGTCTGCGATTGTCCGAAGCATTACGGCAACAGGGAAGATTGCTTTATCTGCCGGAATATCCGGGGGAGTGTAAGACATTATGAGCGAAATAGCAGTTGTTATACCAAATTACAACGGAATGAAATATCTGCCGGAGTGCATGACCTCTCTGTGTGAGAGACAGGAGAACGCTCCGGAATACGAAGTACTGATCATCGATAATGCCTCTGCGGACGGAAGTGTGGAATATCTGGAAAAGGAATGGTGCCGGAAGTCGGGAGTAAGGGTGAGCCTGATCCCGATGCCTGAAAACACCGGTTTCTGTCATGCAGTGAATCTCGGAATCCGTAAGGCACAGAGTCCCTATGTGATCTTGTTAAATAATGACACCAAAGTGGAACCGGGATTTTTGAGGGGATTGTACGATGCCATCCGTGAGGACGAGAGGATATTCTCCGTCAGTGCGAAGATGCTCATGTGGGACAAGCCGGAGCTTATCGATGATGCCGGGGATCGCTACTGTGCCCTGGGATGGGCGTATTCCCGTGGAAAAGGACGCCCGGCAGACAAATATGAAAAAAATGTCAGCGTATTTTCCGCCTGTGGAGGAGCGGCGATTTACAGACGTTCCGTATTTGAAGAGATCGGTTATTTTGATGAAAACCATTTTGCCTATCTGGAGGACCTGGATATCGGTTACCGCGCCCGGATCTACGGTTATGAGAACCGGTATGCGCCTGCGGCAGCTGTACTGCACTATGGCAGTGCATCCACTGGGTCCCGGTACAATATGCGGAAGACAGAACTGTCCTCCGCCAATAATGTCTGTGTCATCGGCAAAAACATGCCGCTTTTTCAGTGGATCCTGAATCTGCCGTTTTTTTTGCTTGGATTTGGCATAAAATTTCTGTTTTTTTGCAAGAAGAGAATGGGAAAACTATACCTGAAGGGACTGCTGAATGGTCTGAAGAGATCTGTCGGACCTGTGGGAAAGCAGACGAAAGTGCGCTTTCAATGGAGTCATCTGTGGAACTATGTGAAGATCCAGTGGCAGCTGTACCTGAACATTTTTCGAATTCTTATGAAATCTTAAGAATTTGCTTCATAAATTCTTAAGTTGAGAAAAAACCACCGTTATTGTAGAATGAAATCGTTAAAAAGAAGCTTTTCAGACTTACAGATTGGGTGACCTATATGATAAAAGACAACCAGAAAGTCTTTAACAGGCTTCTTGTGATAATAGATGCGCTGATCACAGCGGCATCCTTTGTCCTTGCCTATTATATCAAATTTTATATATTGAATGACGGTCCGGGGATCGGTGTCCTGCCGATTCAGGATTACTACATGCTGCTTCCCTTTATTGTACCCGGGTATATGTTTCTGTATTACCGGTGCAACGTGTATTCTCCGAAGCGAACCGTCCGCCGCAGACATGAGATATACAGTATTCTGCAGGCAAATACCATTGGCCTGGCGGCTTTGATCATTATCCTGTATATGATCATCCGTGAGATCAACTTTTCACGATCCGTCATGGCGATTTTTTATGTCCTGAATGTGTTCCTGACCTCCGTATTCCGTATTTTCATGCGCAAAGCCTTACGGTCTATCCGTAAAAAGGGATACAACCTGAAGCATATTTTGCTGGTGGGGTATTCCAGAGCGGCGGAGGAATATATCGACCGGATACTTGCGAATCCTCAATGGGGATATGTGGTGTGTGGTATTCTGGATGAACACATCCCGGGAGGCACCATCTACAAAGGGGTAAAAGTCCTGGGAACACTTGGCAATCTGGAATACATTCTGCCGGAAAACAAGCTGGATGAGATCGCTATTACATTGTCTTTGAAGGATTACGATTATCTGGAGGGTGTGGTAGACATCTGTGAGAAGTCCGGTGTGCACACGAAATTCATTCCGGATTACAGCAGCCTGATCCCCAGCAGACCTTATACAGAGGACCTGATGGGACTGCCGGTGATCAATATCCGTTATGTGCCCCTGACGAATACCGGTAACATGATGATCAAACGGGCAATGGATATTGTCGGTTCCATCTTCGGTATTATCATTACTTCACCGATCATGCTACTTTCGGCTATATTGGTAAAACTATCCAGTCCCGGACCTGTGATCTTCAAGCAGGAACGGGTAGGACTTCATAATAAGTCGTTTTACATGTACAAATTCCGCAGTATGGCAATGCAGTCGGCGGCGGAAGAGAAAAAGGGCTGGACAGTGCGGAACGATCCGCGTGTCACGGGAATCGGCAAGATTTTACGGCGTACCAGTATTGACGAGCTTCCGCAGCTGTTTAATATCCTTAAGGGAGATATGAGTCTGGTGGGACCGAGACCGGAACGCCCCCAGTTCGTGGAGAAGTTCAAGGAAGAGATTCCCCGTTACATGGTAAAACATCAGGTAAGACCGGGGCTGACCGGCTGGGCACAGGTGAACGGTCTGCGCGGCGATTCCTCCATCAAGAAGAGGATCGAATACGATATTTATTATATTGAGAACTGGACAGTAGGGTTTGACATCAAGATTATTCTGATGACCTTCTTCACCGGATTCATCAATAAAAATGCTTATTAAATATTTACGAATGCAAGGAGAAAACAAGATGGCAACAAATTCTAACAATCATGGCGGCAATGGTCAGAGACCTGCCGGAAGCGGAAGAAGACCTTCCGGAAATGGACAGAGACCTGCGGGACAGAGACCTTCCGGATCGAGACCTGCCGGCAGCAGTTACGGACAAAAGAGAGAATCCGCGAAGCAGCGTGCAGCCAAGAAGAGAAGAAAAGTTATCATCTTTGGCATAGAGATCGTAGTGATCCTGGTCATGGTAGCAGTACTGTATCTGGTAATGACACATACCAATAATGAAGGCCCGAAATTCACTGTCTTAGAGACCGAAGAACTCCGGATTCCCGAAGAGGTGCAGCAGGACGAAACCATGAAGGGCTATATGAACATCGCATTGTTTGGTGTGGATGCGACAAAAGAAAGCCAGTTGTACAAGGGCAGCCGAAGCGACAGTGTTATGATCGCCAGTGTTAACATGGATACCGGTGATATCAAGCTGGTCAGCATATATCGTGATACCTACCTGAATATCGGTACCGATTCTTATCAGAAAGCTAACGCAGCTTACTCCTACGGCGGAGCGGAGCAGGCAGTTAAGATGCTGAACATGAACCTGGATATGGATATTACGAATTTTGTAACCGTAGGATATAAGGGACTGAGCGAAGTTATCGATGGTCTGGGTGGTATCTATATCGATGTAGACTCCGAGGAGATCAAGCATATCAACAACTATCAGATCGGTATTGCAGAAGTACTGAAGTGCGACTATACACCGGTAACCGAGACCGGAACGCAGCTGTTGAACGGTCTGCAGGCCACTGCTTACTGCCGTATCCGTTATACCGCAGGTAACGATTTCAAGCGTGCTGCCCGTCAGCGTGAGGTCATTCAGGCAATTGAAGATCAGGCGAAGAAAGCAGATTACGCAACACTTTCCAAGGTATTCAATAATGCGATCGATGATATCTACACCAGCCTGGATTCCAAGGATATCCTGGATCTGTTAAGCAATATTGCAAATTACCGTATTGTGGATGAGGGAGGTTTCCCCGAGGAGACCATGCGTGACACCGGCAACATCGGTGCTAAGGGAAGCTGTGTTATCCCTGTGGATCTGGAGAGTAATGTAGTATGGCTCCATCAGTTCCTGTTTGATGATGCGAACTATACTGTTACCGACAGTGTAAAGGAATACAGCAGAAAGATTAATGCAGACACATCACCGTACCTGAATAAATAAGTGAATTGGAATACAAGGGAGTCTTCCGAATAGATCGGGGCTCCCTTCTGTTTTAGAAAAAAACTTGTGTAACCGACTGCGATAAAGTATAATAAACCAGAGATTGGTAAGTAAGGAGCGCTCTGTCATGGAGATCGATGTGATTATTCCTCTGTATAAACCGGGGAAAGAATTATTTGCATTATTGGATAAGCTTGGCAGTCAGAGCGTGCCGGTACATCAGGTGATCCTCTTAAATACGGAGGAGAAGTATTTTGAACAGCTGATCTACGGGACCAGATTTTTAGAGCAGTATCAGAATATAAAAGTATATCATGTATCCAAACGGGAATTCGACCATGGCGGAACCAGGCGGATGGGCGTGAAAAAGTCTTCCGCCGATGTCTTTGTCATGATGACGCAGGATGCCATGCCGGTAGATAATAAGCTGATAGAAAATCTTCTCAAACCTCTGCAGGGGAGCACAGCAGTGTCCTATGCCAGACAGCTGCCGAGAAAAGATTCCACACCGGTAGAAAGCTATACCAGAGAATTCAATTATCCGGACAAATCCCGGATCAAATCTGCGGAGGATCTTAAGACCCTGGGTATCAAGACTTTTTTCTGCTCTAATGTGTGTGCGGCATATCGCAGGGAGATTTATGAGGAACTGGGCGGATTTGTCAGACATACCATATTTAATGAAGACATGATTTATGCGGCGAAGGCAGTGGAAGCCGGCTATTCGATCGCTTATGCGGCGGATGCTGAGGTTGTACACTCTCATAACTATACCAATGGGCAGCAGTTCCATAGGAATTTCGATCTGGGGGTATCCCAGGCAGAACACCCGGAAGTGTTTGCGGCGTATCCTTCGGAATCCGAAGGAAAACGGATGGTGAAAGATGTGACGGCATATCTGCGGGAACAACATATGACCGCGAAATTGCCCCATTTTTATATACAATGTGCCTGTAAATATGCAGGCTATCTATTAGGTAAGAATTATCGCAGGCTCCCGAAAAAATGGGTTCTTGCTTTTACTTCCAACAAAGAATACTGGAAACAGAACAGAAAGGATGCATGACTATGTGTGGTATCGTAGGATATATTGGAACAGAACAGGCAGCACCGATCATTTTAGACGGTCTGTCCAAACTGGAGTACCGTGGATATGATTCCGCAGGTATGGCCATTTTTGATGGTGAAAAGATCAACACCAAAAAAGCAGTGGGAAGACTGAAGGTTTTAGAGAATCTGACCCATGGCGGTGCAAATATGAAGGGAACTTCCGGTATCGGACATACCCGTTGGGCAACTCATGGCGCTCCCAGTGACATCAACTCCCATCCCCATATGAACAATGCGGGAACGATCGCCGTAGTACACAACGGAATTATCGAGAATTATATTCCCCTGAAGAAAAAGATGCAGGATAAGGGCTATCAGTTCGTATCCGAGACAGATACCGAGGTACTGGCACATCTGTTAGACTACTATTATAAAGGAAACCCCCTGGAAGCCATCACCAAAGTGCTTCACCGTGTGGAAGGATCTTATGCACTGGGAATTATGTTCGCAGACCAGCCGGATAAGATCTTTGCAGCCCGTAAGGACAGTCCTCTGATCGTAGGTAAGAGCGAAAACGGCAGCTTTATCGCTTCCGATGTTCCCGCTATTTTGAAATACACCAGAACCGTATATTATGTAGACAATCAGGAAGTCGTGGAATTACAGCGGGATGGTCTGCGTTTCTTCTCCGTAGATGAAGAAGAATTGGAAAAACAGCCGGTTACCATCGACTGGGATGCCAATGCGGCCGAGAAGGCAGGCTATGAGCACTTCATGCTGAAGGAGATCTACGAGCAGCCTAAGACCATCAACGATACCATTTCTCCCCGTATCAAGGATAATGATATCGTCATCGAAGAACTGAATATGAGCGATGAGGAGATTAAGGAGATCACAAAGATCCATATTGTGGCATGTGGTTCCGCATATCATACCGGTGTTACCGCAAAATATGTCATTGAAGGACTGGCAAGAATCCCGGTAGAGGTGGACGTGGCAAGCGAATTCCGTTATCGAGATCCTATCCTGCAGAAGGGCAATATGGTCATCGTCATCAGCCAGTCCGGTGAGACGGCGGATACTTTGGCAGCATTACGGGAGTCCAAGGAAAAAGGCTTCAAGGTACTGGGTATCGTCAATGTCGTCGGCAGTTCCATCGCCAGAGAGGCTGACAGTGTTATGTACACCTGGGCAGGTCCCGAGATTGCCGTTGCAACGACCAAGGCTTACAGTGCACAGCTGACCGCACTTTACATGCTGGCTATGAAGTTCGCCAAGGTGCGTGGAACCGTTGATCAGGAGAAGTTCGCCGGAATGCTGGCTGACCTGAGATGTCTGCCGGATCAGATCGAACTGCTGCTGGGACAGAAGGAGAAGATCCAGCATTTCGCCAACCGTTATGTGGGCGCAAGAGATATCTTCTTCATCGGACGTGGCATTGACTATGCGATTTCCCTGGAGGGATCCCTGAAGTTAAAAGAGATCTCCTATATTCATTCCGAGGCTTATGCAGCCGGAGAACTGAAGCATGGTACCATTTCCCTGATCGAAGATGGCACCCTGGTAGTGGCTTTGGCAACCCAGCCGGCTTTGTTCCAGAAGACCATCAGTAATATGGTAGAGGTAAAGGCAAGAGGCGCTTTTGTCATGGCGGTTACCATCGAGGGCAACAAAGCAATTGAGAAGGCAGCGGATTATGTGGTATACATTCCCGAGACGAATCCGTACTTTACTAATTCCCTGGCAATCATTCCTCTGCAGCTGTTTGCTTACTATGTGGCAGTGGGACGTGGCTGCGATGTAGATAAGCCCAGAAACCTGGCAAAATCCGTTACGGTTGAATAACAAGAAAAATCCGGAGAGGTGAAAACTTCTTCGGATTTTTTGATCTTTCATAATTGCTTCAGAAAGTTATCACAATTCGGTCACAATTGACGGTTATACTGTGTTCATAAGGTGAGAGGAAGAACTGAAATAACAACGAAGAATGGTAAAAAGAGTTTCTCACTTACAGATAGGATAGGAGGAAGCATTATGTACGAGAATGATAATTTTTCCGGTTACGAAACCGGCAATGAAAATACGACCGGTACATTCAGTGGTGTAAGCGCTGCGGAAAGTGCAAACGGTTACACCACATACCAGATGGGCGGAAGCACCGGCAGCAATACAGAACCTAAGAACTCCAAAAAGCATGGAGGCTATTTCCGGAAAGCTATGGTAAGTGTCAGCCTGGGACTTTTCTTCGGACTGTTTGCCGGTATCGGGTTCTATGCGGTACAACAGGGCACCGGGATGCTTAAGACCGGTACGGATACCGCAGTGGTGGGTGAGGTTGCTTCCGAAGCTGCAACAGAGAGCAGCCAGAGTACACCACAGCTTGCGACCAACGTTACTTATGTAGAGTCTGATGTATCTGATGTGGTGGAGAAGGTCATGCCTGCCATGGTATCGATTGTGAATAACTTTACTGAGACAGCTAATGTCTTCGGCCAGCAGTATACACAGGAAGAAGCGGCCAGCGGTTCCGGTATTATTGTAGGCAAGACGGATGATGAGCTGCTGATCGTATCTAACAACCACGTAGTAGAGAGCGCAGATACGCTGACTGTTACTTTTATCGACGGCAGTGAAGCACAGGCACAAGTCAAAGGACTGGATTCCGATATGGATCTGGCAGTGATCGCAGTATCTTTAAATGATCTGAGCGATGATACCAAGAATGCCATTACCGTTGCTACTTTGGGCAGCAGTGATGACCTGAAGCTTGGTGAGCCGGTAATTGCCATTGGTAATGCTCTTGGATATGGTCAGTCCGTTACCAACGGTATCGTAAGTGCCCTAAATCGTGAGATCACTCTGGAGAACGGCTCTACCGGTCTGGAGAACGGCTCTACCGGTACTTTCATCCAGACCAACGCAGCCATCAACCCCGGTAACTCCGGCGGTGCACTGCTGAACATGAATGGTGAGGTTATCGGTATCAACTCCAACAAGATCGGTGGTACTGCCGTAGAAGGTATGGGATATGCTATCCCGATTACTTCGGCAAGTCCTATCATTGCAGATCTGATGGAGCGTCAGACCAGAACCAAGGTAGCTGAGGATGAAGTCGGTTACATCGGTATCTCTCTGCAGGAAGTAACTTCCCAGATCTCTCAGATGTATAACATGCCGGAAGGCATCTATGTAGTATCCGTAGAGGAAGGCAGTGCAGCAGCGAATGCCGGTATCATGAAAGGTGATATCATTACCAAATTCGATGGCAGCAGCATCTCGTCCTACTCTGATCTTCAGAAGATGTTACAGTACTATGCAGCCGGTGATTCCGTAACCATAACGGTACAGAGACCTCAGAACGGTGAATATGTGTCTATCGAACTGAATCTCACACTGGGCAGCAGACCAGCAGATAAAAAATAAATATAGCGGTTCCCAATATTGAATATTGGAAAGATAGAAGAAACCCCGGAAGATCGTCTGCATCTCCCGGGGATTTTGTTTAGAAAAACTTCACTTGTAGCAGTCATTCGAATTAGATATAATAAGCGTAGGCATGAGCAGTGCCAGAAGAAAGCAGCAGGAATCGTGGATAACGCAAACCGACTGCTTGCAAGCGGGATTACGTAAGACACGATACGTGTAGGGCAAAGCCCGGACATCAAGGTAGAACGAAGAGATACCGAGATGAGCACTGCGAGAAGAAAGTAGCAAGGATCGAGGATTACGAAAACCGCCTGCTTGCAGGCGGGATTACGTAAGACACGATATGTGTAGGGCGAAGCCCGGACATCGAGGTAGAACGAAGTGATACCGAGATGAGCACTGCGCAATAGACAAAGAGGAGAATAACATGACTGATAATTATAATGATGATTATAGAGAAGTAATTCCCGAGGAAGAAAAAACAGAGACCACTCTGAGCGGAAATCGGGATAATGAAAAAAATAGCGAGGACACGCAGGTAGCAGATACTGTGGGTGAAAATTCCGCTGAGAAAAAGACAGAGGACAAAAAGGACAGCAGCGAATATGAGGACGTCTGCTTTATCTGCCGAAGACCGGAGAGCAAAGCCGGCAGAATGTTCAAGCTGCCTAACCATATCTGCATTTGTGATGACTGCATGCACAAGACTATGGAGACTGTGAGCCAGTTCGACTATCAGGGTATGCTGAACAATCCAGGCGATCTGAACCAGTTTGGCGGACAGAACGGCTTCCCCAATATCAGCTTTGTGAACCTGGCAGACCTCCAGGGAGACGGCGGCATTCCCAACAAGCAAAAACTCAAGAAGAAAAAGAAAGCCGAAGGTCCCAAGCCCGTATTCAATATTAAAGATATTCCGGCACCCCATAAGATCAAGGCAAGTCTGGATGAGTATGTGGTAGGACAGGAAAAAGCCAAGAAGGTTATCTCTGTCGCAGTATACAATCATTATAAGCGAGTTGCGACTGATACCATGGATGAGATCGAGATTGAGAAGTCCAATATCCTTATGATCGGCCCCACCGGTTCCGGTAAGACTTATCTGGTGAAAACACTGGCAAGACTGCTGGATGTGCCTCTGGCGATTGCCGATGCAACTTCCCTGACGGAGGCTGGATATATTGGAGACGACATCGAGAGCGTAGTATCCAAGCTGCTGGCAGCCGCCGGTAACGATGTAGAGAAAGCAGAGAAAGGTATTATCTTTATTGATGAGATCGATAAGATCGCCAAGAAGAAAAATACCAATTCCCGGGATGTCAGTGGTGAAAGTGTACAGCAGGGAATGCTGAAATTACTGGAGGGTGCCGAGGTGGAAGTACCGGTAGGTGCCAATAGCAAAAATGCCATGGTGCCCCTGGCTACGGTGAACACCCGCAATATCCTGTTTATCTGCGGTGGTGCATTTCCTGACCTGGATGAGATCATCAAAGAGCGCCTGACCAAGACCGCATCCATCGGTTTTAATTCCGAACTGAAGGATAAATACGATAAAGATACCGATATCCTATCTAAGGTGACCGTAGAGGATATCCGTAAGTTCGGCATGATTCCGGAGTTCATCGGACGACTGCCTATCATCTGTACTCTGCAGGGACTGAGCAAGGAGATGCTGGTGAAGATCCTGAAGGAGCCGAAGAACGCGATCCTGAAGCAGTACCAGAAGCTCCTGGAACTGGATGAAGTGAAACTGGAATTTACGGATGATGCCCTGGATGCAATTGCCGAAAAGGCTATGAAACGCGACACAGGTGCCAGAGCCCTGCGTTCCATTATTGAGGATTTCATGCTGGATATCATGTACGAGATCCCCAAGGATGACAACATCGGAAGAGTCACCATTACCAGAGAATACATTGAAGGAACCGGCGGCCCCATCGTTGATATCCGCAGTAATGAGATTCTGGAGCCTGTGGAGAATCTGAAGCAGATTCCGGCGGAAGAGAAATAAATTGAAAGTTACGCGAGCAATGAGCCGCGCATA
>UMFD01034120.1_pt1 | contig 13557 bp, 17 predicted proteins | sample 1964901 | NCBI WGS metagenome assembly UMFD01 (sample SAMEA4836035, study PRJEB28245) | human gut metagenome | biome: gut microbiome; material: fecal sample | place: Denmark | collected 2008 | reverse complement strand
ATATCCATAATTTAACATATAGATAAAACCATATTGTAGATGTCTTGAACCTAATGGTCTATCGATCTTTAATATTACTTCTTTTTCTAAGTAATCTACTGCATTCATTTTTTTATTTTCCTTTATACACCACATGAATAATTTTCAACATCATCAAAAATTCAGACATTTACATAGCTATTTATACAATAATATTTGTTATTTTAAAACTTTCCAATAACCATTTTTATCTGAACCATTTCTTTCAATATATCCTTTTTCTTGTAATGATTTCAAATATCTTTCAGCTGTTCTTTTTGTTTTATTAATTTCGATTGATAATTTTTCTGCTGTTAAAGTGGGATCATTTAAAATTAATTCTATAATTTGTCTTTCATTTTTGTTAAGGTTTACACCGACATTTACACCGACATTTATTGATTTCATAACTTCTAAATCAAACGGAATGGTGACAATAATATGATTATCGCTTATTTCAAAAGCAACACGTCCATATTTTTCAATAATGATTGGAACTCCATGTCCTGTATGATCAACAATATCTAAATCAGAAAATATCTTCATCAATCTTATATTTCTTGGCTTACTAATTCCACGATAAAAATCTTCTAATGATAAAGTATGCGGTAATCCTCCATGAGATAGTATTTCAATTCTATCATGAAAAAAAGATACTTGTGGTTCTGCAATAGACCAATCATTGTGAACAATTGCATTTACTATTGCTTCATTAACGCTATCATAATCAAATAAATAAGTATCAATTCTAGGCCTTACTGTAGTATTTGAAATACATATATTTTCAGATGCTATTCTGTTCATCATTTGTTTAAAGCCAAATATAATAGACTTATTTCCATAATCACTTCGTTGGGAAATGCTTGCTTTATTGATTCCACTAAATTTAACAAATATGAGTGAATATCTATTGTTATCTGACAATAATTCTGCCATTACATTATAATCCCCATTATTATTAACAAGTTTTAAATTTGTTTCAAAGGTATCATCATTAAGCTTATATCCCATTTCTAAATACGAATTTTTAAGTGTAAAAAAAGATAATGTTTTTAAATTTGTAGGTGAGGAAACAATTATGTCATCATCAAAAAAACGCATTTTATATCTTTCCTTAATCTGCAATTCACTCATTTCTCTACAACTAGAACCTATTCTAATCATACAATCACTTGATGAAAATCCATATTTTTTTATGCAATATAATGGCGAAATGCCCTTTTTAACATTTATAACAATAACGGGTAATCCTTCTATAATTTCTAGTTCAGTTTTTACGCTATCAATTGCATTTGGTTCTATTTGAGTGGTGATAATGTCCGAAATACTTCTTAAAGATTCATCAATTTTTTTGTGCGCCACATACAGTCCCATCATCATTAATTCCAATATAAATTTTCCCGCCATCAGCATTAATAAAAGCTACAATTTCTTTGACAATTTGATCAGTATATTTAGATTTAAGTTCTATTTTATTAGATTCAATGAACATTTTATATCTCCTCGTATCTTATTTTTTCATATTAAAACTATAACATTGTGTGCGACATTTTTCAACTACACAGCGACATTTACACCGACATTTTTTAAAAGTACCTCGAATTTTCTTTCCTTATAATTATGTAGGTTTATAGTCCTGTTAGCTTTTGTTTTCTTACTACAGCTATCATTTTCTAGCAGAGGGCTTTCGTTTTCTTTCTGATACCTTTTATTTTCTAGTTGATTATAAAAAGAAAACAGGGTCTAAAAAATGAAACAAAAATCTTCAAATTTCAAGCAATACGCCTTAAAACATGGTAAAATACCATAAATAAAACTATTTTAAACAAAAAAGGCTTGATACATTATTTTATTTGTATCAAACCTATATTTCTAAAACCAGTGGTGCCCCTAGTAAGAGTCGGACTTACCTTTCAGCCTTACCATGGCTGCGTTCTACCGATGAACTATAAGGGCAAAAAAAGTGCCTTACCCACAACAAAAGCTAAGCTTAAGGCTGCTACCTTCCGATCCTGACCTGATTCACCGCCCCTGCTTGGGTAAAGCAAAATTATTGTATCATAACTTACTATTAAAAGCAAATCCTTTTTATTCTTTTTCCTTGCCTCTTAGCTCTTTAAAAAAGCTTTGTAGCAAGTTTTTACATTCTTCCTCCAAAATCCCCCCTTCATAGTGAATTTGTGGATTAGAAAAATTATATTTAAATAAATCGATATAAGATCCGGCACAGCCACCTTTTTTATTATAAGCTCCAAAATATACATTTTTAAGTCTGGCATTAATAATTGCACCTGCACACATTGGACAAGGTTCTAATGTGATATAAATTGAAGCCTCCTCAAGATGCCAGCATTTCATTTTTTTATTAGCTTTTTTTAAAGCTAATACTTCCGCATGCGAAAGAACATGATTATACCTCTCACGCATATTATGAGCTTTAGCAATTATCTTGTCATTATAAACAACAACACAGCCTATAGGCATTTCCTTCTTTCTATAAGCTTTTTTAGCCTCCTTTAAGGCTTCTAGCATATAATACTCATGACTAGCCACGATGTAATACCTTATGACATCTTCGACATCTTGCTTCGTATGACTCTTTAGCACCAACTAGCACAACAGGATCATCATCATAAGCCTCATGTCCATCAATTATTCTTTGAGTACGAGTAGCCTCTTCACCACAGCACATACAAATAGCTGTAAGCTTAGTAATTCTTTCAGCAATTGCAAGAAGAGATGGAATAATACCAAATGGCTTTCCCTTAAAATCTAGATCTAGACCAGCACAAATAACTCTAAGTCCCTTATTAGCTAAATTAGTTAATACACTAATCATACTCTCATCAAAAAATTGAACCTCATCAACAACAATTGCTTGAATATCATCAGTTATATAAGGAAGAATTTCTTTAGCTTCCTTAATATTTATCGCCTTTTTTTTATATTTAGAATGGCTTACAACCTCATCAATTGAATATCTATTATCGATTAAAGGCTTAAAGACTAAGAAGTTTTTATGAGCGTATTCCATTCTTGTAACTCTTCTAATTAGCTCTTCCGTTTTACCCGCAAACATTGGTCCACAAATAACCTCAATTCTTCCCCCTTGATTATTATAATAATTCACTTAAAACACCTTCCTAACAAACAAAAATATTATACCTTAATCGCAAAAAAGAGTAAAGAAAAAGTGGACCATAAGATCCACCAATTTAAATTACTTCTTTAGATTATAACGCTTGTTGAATTGTTCAACACGACCAGCAGCTGAAGCAAATGCTTGCTTACCAGTATAGAATGGATGACAATTTGAGCAAGTATCTACACGGATTTCATCTAAAACTGAACCAGTTTCGAATTGAGCTCCACAAGTAGTACAAGTACAAATTACCTTCTTATAATCTGGATGAATACCTTTTTTCATAGTCTTTAATCTCCTTCCGCCATAGTTGTAGGTAACTATAGTAAGTTTTACCGATTTATAATACCATAGTTTTTATTTTTGTGCAAGTTTATTTTACAAATTTTATTTATTTCTTCTTTTTTTATCCCCATTATTAATTACAGGCGATTCTACTTCTTTAAGACCAAGCATTTCTTTTAAATGCAAATAAGAATCATTATGAAGCTTAGGATCAATTTTATTAGCTTCTACAAGCATATTATTTTCACTATCAAAATAAAAGCCTGTATAAAAAACATTATCTCCCGTAAAGCTAAAATCAGGTAATCGCTTTAATGACGCTTCTGTTGGACGCAAGAAAAACTCAAAGCCTATAAATTCCTCACATTTATCTATTCCTTTAGTTGGCTTATCATTTGACTGACCTTGATTAAAATATCTATCATCATTTTCAATTAATATAACTTTATATGCTGTTTTCCCTTCTATTTTTATATAGCCTGACCCATATTGCTTAGAGGTCATCTTAAATCCAGCTTTATTAAGCTTAGCTTCTAAGGCTTCATATCCTTGTGCTTCGTAATAGCCCTTAGGATATAATTGCTTACGAGGCTTAAATACAATAAGCTTTGATATCATTGAATTCAATGATACCATTGATACTACTGACATAATCATAATTAGTACCATGAGCCATTTTTCATTTAATTTAAATACATATAAGCAAATTAAACCAATTAAAACCACAAATGAAACAATCGTTATAATAATTGTATTTTTTCTTGAAAGGGGTTTAAATCCAAACATTAGTACGCCTCCTTATCGACACAAGCTAAATCAAAATACATTGCTGTATTATAGCCCTCTATTTGTGTATCAAAATCTTTAAGTTCTCTATATCTTAAAAGCTGAGCATGATTTTCATCATAAATAAAATATTGCTCATAAGACTTTTTAGAAGCCTTAGCATTAATAAAACAATACTTCTTTATTTCTTCTGTTTTTTGTCTAAACACAACAATAATAACTTCATTTTCTGTATCAAAATCATCCATAGACGCTTCTTCTAAATAACCCTTAGCTATAGCATATTGCTTTAAAGATTCATTATCAAGCTTATAATTTTTAAACATTTCAAAATTATGCACTAAGCATATTTTAATTAAACATTTTTTATATTTACGAGTAGCTATAATAATATTATCGTCATCAACAAGTAATTCATCATGAGCATATATTAAATTATATTTTATATCATCATAAGGCTTTATATCATATCTTTCTTGAACCTTAATAGGTGAATCCTTATCTAATTCATCAACTATTTTTTCTGTTTTTTTATGATAAAAATTATATATTTTTTTTAGTAACATGAAATCAATCCTTCCGAGCCAATTATACCATTTATTTAAGTATTTAAAAAGACCAATTTGACATTCAAATATTTGATTGTTATAATTTTTTTAGGTGATAAAATGAAATATCCACAGTTTTTAAATAAAAAAGAAAATAATATAACCCTTATAGCCCCAAGCTTTGGTTGCACAACCGAGCCATATAATTCAAGGCTTAAGCTTGCAATAAAGCATTTTAATGATTTGGGCTTTAATATCATCAAGGGACCTAATATTTTTAATACAATTGGCTTTCGTTCAAATACAAACCTCCTATGTGCCAAGGAATTTATGGACAGCTATTTAAGTAATACTAACCTTCTTATGTCTGTTGGTGGTGGAAATCTAATGAATGAAATCCTTGATGATATTGATTTTAATCTAATTAAAGATAGTCCTCCTAAATGGTTTATGGGATATTCTGACAACACAAACCTAACCTTCACTCTTACAACCTTATGTGATGTAGCAACTCTTTATGGACCATGTGCACCTGAATTTGGACAAACAAAGCTTGATTTAAGTCTTTTAAAGGTAATTGATTTATTAAAAGGTAAACAGCTTGAATTCAAAGGTTATTCTCATTTTGAGCTTCAAAGCCTTAAAACAGAAGATAATCCTTATGTTGGTTATAATTATGATACTGTTAAAAAGCTTGTTTTAAATCAAAATAAAATTGAAATGGAAGGTCGTCTTCTTGGTGGTTGTATCGATTGTCTTACATATATTATTGGAACACCCTACGATAAAGTTAAAGAATTTAATGCCAAATATAAGGACGATGGTATTATTTGGTTTTTAGAAGCTTGTGATCTTGAAGCATGGAATCTAAAGCTTGCATTACTTCAAATGAAACGCTGTGGTTGGTTTGAAAATGCTAAAGGCTTTATCTTTGGACGTCCTCTTAAATACAATACTGATTTTATAGGACTTACAATGGATGATGCGGTTTTAGATGTTTTAAATGACTTAAATGTACCAATTATAATCAATGCTGATTTTGGTCATTTAAAGCCCCAAATTCCTATTATTTGTGGAAGCATTGCTAATATTAAAGCTAAAGATAATAATTTAAAAATTAGTTATAAGTTAATATAAACATAAAAGAGTCACTATAGACTCTTTTATTTGCTTTTTTATAACAAATTCAATGACATCATGATCAAGTTTATTCATATCCTACAAATAAAACTAATCAACACATTTTCCTGAGACTCTCCACGAGTACTTAGAGCTAGACAACGCAGATGTAAAGCCATATTTAAAGGTATATGTATATGACGATCCCTTTCATCAAGTCACTTTTAGAAATTGTATCAGAATAAACAATATTTTCCTTAGAATCTAAAAGTTTAAACTCAATCGTACAAGTATTCATCTTAACCCTTGGAGTAATAGTAAAAGAAATTGATGTCAAACCTTCTGATTTTGTAATATCATAATCAGAACTAGTAATATTTCTTTCAACAATTTTATCAACTATATTTCCTGAAGAATCACTATTACTACTAATTTTATAAATTATGAAAACACTTAGTGGAAAAATCACAAAAACAATGAGTAAAGCAATTAAAAATGGTTTTACACCACTTTTCTTTTTCACTGGTTGTGTACTATAACTATAAATTATCTCTGGCTCATCATCGACTATTTCTTTACTAATTGAAGATTCTACTATTGCCTGCGTTAAAGCATTTCCACAAAATTTACAAAATTTCGAATCACCTTCAATTTCCTTACCACAATACTTGCAAAACACAACAATCCCTCCAAACTAATAGGCTTAATAAAACTAGGCCCAACTTCTAATCTAATTATAACACACTTTTATTATGTTTAAATTATTTTGTCAAAAATTGTTTTTTATTTTATCAAAATTAAATGGAGCTTATAGGTAAAATCAAAGCTCCATCACTTATAATAGAAATTTTATCAGCTTTACAAATAATAGCGTTCTTGCCTTTTTCATACCTAATATTTTGAAGCATCCTAAAGCCTTTAGTATTACTTGCGTTAAACATATGCAAAGCCTTAATTTCAACACAGGAAAGAACTCCATTTTTTAATAATATTAAATCGACCTTATTTTGTTCGCTATCCCTATAATAATATAGCTGTTGCATTTGGCCATCATTCATATAACTTTTTCTTATTTCATTAAAAATAAAAGTTTCAAAGAATCTTCCTTTTAAAAAAAACTTTTTTGTAACGTCTGTGCACTATCAATACCACATAAATATGCTGCAAATCCAGTGTCAAAAAAATACATTTTAGGTCTTTTAACTACTCTTTTAATGATTGATTCTTCGTTATATGTTTCAACTAGATAAACAATGCCCGTTTTAACTAAAACAGAAATCCATGCTTTTATTGTATTTGTTGAGACACCAACCTGCTTAGAATAATTATCATATACTAATTCTTTTAAATCTTTTTCCAAATATGTTGTTAAATATGATGAATAAAATAGCTGTGTTTTCATATTCAAATCATCATATAAAACATGGAAAAATCCTCTTACAATATATTTAAAAGCTTTTGTCTTTGAAATCCTGATAATATATATAATCCATTACTTTTTTATTCCCATTTTTGAGTCTTGATTCATTTACTATTTTTTCAAGCTCGGGAAAAAGCTCTGGAGTCTTTTGAACATCATCTATTATAACGGGAGTAGATGCATTTCTAAAAATATTTTAGGATCTGTAATTGCAGCTGACAGCTCTAATGAATCATCTAATGAAACATAAAAATAGCCTTTATTTACAAATGCATTATATAGCAAAGTATATTTGCCAATAGCTCTAGGACCTATTAGTAAGGCTATTGAATAGTGCTTAATTGTATTTTCAAATATACCTTCAATATTTCTTTTTATCATAAAAAAACCTATTTTTTAAAATTTGCAATCATATTTACGTATTTTCTACAATGCAATTGCAAATTTTACTGAAATTTATTTACCTAAGCAAAATTTAGAAAATAACTCGTTAATTAATAATTCTGGTGATTCCTCCCCAATAATGCTTCCAAGCTTATACCAAGCATCCTTAATATCAATTTCAATCATATCAACATCAATGTGATTTAGACATGCATTATATGCTGATTTTAAAGAATCTAAAGCTTTACTCATTAATGCCACATGTCTTGTATTTGACAGATAATTATTATCATTAGCATTAAATTCATTTATTTTAGTTATATCTAATAAAGCCGTCTCAAGCAAAGCTATTCCCTCAGAATGAAGAGCCGAAATATCTATATGTGGTATATCTAAATTAATTTTTCTTGGTAAATCCGTTTTGTTAAAAATAATGATTCTTTGTTTAGACTCGGTTAGCTTTAAAAGCTCCTTGTCCTCTTCCTCTAAAGGGTGTGATGAATCTAACACTAAAAGACATACCTCACATTCATCAATAGCCTTCTTAGAACGCTCAATACCAATCTTTTCCACAACATCCGTACTTTTTCTAATACCTGCTGTATCAACGAGCTTCAAGGTCACATTTCCAAGAGTTAACTCACCTTCGATAATATCTCTTGTTGTACCAGCTATATCAGTAACAATAGCCTTATCCTCTTCAAGAAGCATATTTAATAGCGATGACTTTCCAACATTAGGACGACCTACAATAGCAGTCTTAACTCCGTTAACAGCCATAACACCTAAACGTGAATGTTTTAAAATATCCTTCATTTCAGTAATTAAATCTTTTACGACAGGTTCAATAATTTCATCTGTCATAACCACTGCATCATCATATTCTGGATAATCAATATTTACTTCTATTTTAGCAATTAAATCTAAAAGCTTTTCTCTTAAAGCTTTAATAAGATTTGTTGTACCCTTACGAAGCGAATGAATTGAAGCTTTCAAGGCTAATTCATTTGATGAGCTAATTATATCCATAATCGCTTCTGATTGTGCAAGGTCAATTCGACCATTTAAAAAAGCTCTTTTAGAGTATTCACCTGGTTCAGCCATTCTAGCACCATTTTTCAAAATTACCTCAAGTACTCTATTAGTATTATAAATACCACCATGACAGCTTATTTCACATGAATTTTCACCCGTAAATGACTTAGGTGCATGAAATACAGAAACCATTACCTCATCAATTATGTCTTTTCCATCAATTATATACCCATAATGAATAGTATTAGGCTTAGCTTCTTCTAAGCTTTTTCCTTTAAACACTTTATTTACAATAAAAATGGCATCATCTCCACTAACTCTAATTACTGAAATTGCTCCTACACCATAAGGAGTTGCAATCGCACAAATAGTATCATTAAACATAAAAATCACCTTACCTAAAGATAAGGTGATTATAGCATAAATTAATTAAAAGTGCTAGACACGACGACGCTTCTTAGCCTTAACAAAAGCAAATATAGAAAGACCAGCTAAAGCGACTCCGCCAATAATGAAGAATATAGGATTTATACCATCGCTTTCTTTAGCATCCTCAAGAGTTAAATGAAGTTCTCCTTCTTTTTCAATACCATCACTATCATAACTAAATGAAATATTGTAATCACCAGCAGATGATGGAATCTTATTTAAATCTGAGGTTATTATAAGATTATCATAAGAAATACCTTTATTTAAGAGCTTGTCTCCAATCAATTTTAAAAGCTCGTTACTGTCAAAGCCTCTTGTAATGCTTGAAGCTGTAAGAATTGTCTTTGAAACAGGTTCTATTTTCTTAGAATCAATAACATTCAAATTTAAGACACCATTTTTAGTTTCCCCCTCCACAACATAGGTGAAATCAAGCTTATATTCTCCTTCTTCCGTTGGGATACTCGCCTCATCAGAAAGTAACACACTACTTGCTTCTACACCTTGTTCACGAAGTGCTTGCATAACCATAATAATAATTTCATCATTTGTCATTTTACTTAACTTTTCGGTTAAATAAACGGTCTTTTTTACAAATAGCTCAGGTGGAATATCATCAATAATATTTATCGTAATTGTTTTATATATAACGTCACCTGTTTCAAATTCACATTCAATTTCAACATTGAAACTATTTGGATAGCTCATCCTGTTATAGATTAAATTAATATCATCATCACTCATTGCCAATTCATATGATTGATTATAATAATCACCACTATACTCATCTAAAATTCGATTAATATCAAAATTACCTATTTGTGATAAATATATATCACATTCGTCTGGTCCTAGAATTTGAGCATCTCTTTTTTCATAAACCATAATATTAAGCTTATATTCTTTATAGTTTCCGGAACGATCTCTTGCAAAAATATTAGCATAATAATTACCAGCCTTTTGTTCATAATTCCAATCTGTGACTGTAATATCTCTTATAATCATTCCATTATCAACACAATAAAAATTTTCGATAACTTTTTCTTTTGTTAATTCAACCTCATTTGAAGTAACTAAAGTATAGCTTTTATCTGTTGTATAATATTCAGAAGTTCCTGCAAAAGCTGAAAAGCCATCAAAATTACATTCGTCAAGCTGTGAAACACGACGCATATCTAGTTCTTCAACAACCTCATCAGACAGCATTCCTTTAGGAACTCCAAAATCAGTAATTTCAACATAACCATCCTTACCTGAATTGTTTTGAATATATGCTCTTGCATACCATCCACCTAATTGCCAGTTTGTCGTTAAATCCTCTGATGGGCCGTCATCATAATACATTGTATAACTAACTGGTAATACATCATTAAAATTACCAATAAAATTTTGTGAGCCATAGATAACAAATATCTCATCCTTTTTGATAGGATATGCACCAGTTGTTCTGACAAAATAATCACCATCTTCATACTGACCATAATTAATGTCACTATAGGATATTATTGTTTTTCCAACACCAATATCAAGCTTTGTAAATCCTTCTGCAGAAGCATTTAAAGCTTGAAGTGAAACAATAACCCCTGCAGCTAATGAAAATAAAATCTTTTTTATTTTTTTCATTTTTACACCTCCATTATAATAAAGAGGCGAAAAATGCGATTTTTTTTAATTTTTTTTGCATTTTCTCGTATGAAAACGTTTTCAAGAGACAAAATCAGATTAAATTTAATGTAAAATCAATAAAAAAGGTTAAGTAATCACCTAACCAAAAACTTATTTTTTTCTTCTGTTTTTAATTTTCACCAATTTTATACTGAATATTTATCGCTTTTTTTGTGTAATTATACTAGCTAGGAAACATAAAATTATCATATATAAAATAAGTACCAATAAGTAATACCAATTGCTAGAATTAAAATTGTAAGGCTCATTAAATACCGTTTTAGCGCCTGTTGCAAAGCGTCCTAAATATACTGCAGGATAAAAGGGTAAAAAGCTTGATGCAATCATAAATCCACCCATAGATTCAATAGGCATCCAAGCACCACCCAATATTCCTGATGCTGAAATTAATATTGATGAAACACCAGGTGCAGCAGTATCACTTAGTAACATTCCAAGTATAATACCTAAAAAAATAAAAATTAATGAAATAGGAATATTCACAAGTATCAACATAAAAGCACTTATAATATTAAAATACGTTGTCTTTAAAATTAAAGATACTATAGATCCCGTTAAAATAGCCAAAATCTCTTGAATAAATGATCCAACAATCCCAACAACTAAATAACAAATTAAAATATGTCGGGTTTTAATGGGGGCTATATATATCCGTCTTAACACAGCTGATTTCATATCCTTAGAAATAGTTAAAGAAAAAGTAAGCGTGATAAAGGAAAAAGAAAAAACAATTATACCAGGAATAAGAGATTCCATTTCAAATATTTGTGTTGTACCATTTGTATAATGATTTATTATTGCAAAAAGGAAAATCATTAGAATCGGCATACATACACAAAAAACGTATACAACCGGATCTCTTAATATTTCAAAAAATGTTTTCTTTAATAAAGCCTTATATTTCATCACTTTCACCTACAATCTTAACAAATGCGTCCTCAAATGAATCACAGCCTGAAAGTTCTTTTATATCATTTACAGTTCCTTTTGACGCAACATGACCCTTCGACAAAATTATTACATCTTCACATAAGGATTCAATTTCTTCTAAATAATGTGATGTTAAAACAATTGTTGTTGACATACTAATTTTCGTTATAATGCGCCATAAATCGCGTCTAGCAATAATATCTAATCCTAATGTCGGTTCATCAAGAAAAAGGATTCTAGGCCTTGTTATAAGCGAAATTGCAATAGATAGGCGCTTCTTATAGCCTCCGGATAATGTTTTAGAACGTTTATTTTTAAATTCTTTTAGATTAAATAGCATCATGATATCATCAATAAGCATAGCATCATTAATACCATATAAATGCTCAAAAAACTCTAAATTTTCATATACTGTTAAATTAGATATAATCGCACTTTCTTGAGGAGATACATTGACTATTTTTCTTATTTCATCAATATTTTTTATATCAATGCCAAATATTGATATAGTTCCATTATCAGGTTTTATCTCACCAGTCAAAATTTTAATCAGTGTTGATTTCCCAGCACCATTAGTTCCTAAAAGCCCTGTGATTTTATTTTCTAAAATTTCTAAACTTATATTATCTAAAGCTTTTACATCTTTATATGCTTTAGAAACATTTTTAACAACTATTTTATTCATAATTTAATTCCTCTTATAATATAATTTTAAAGCTTCAAATTGATGCTTTAAAAGACTATCAATCTCTTCATCTGAAAGCATCATATATCCGTTAATAATACCACAGGCAATTCCATATGAGAAAATCCAGCTTTGATTAAAAAACATAAGAGCATCTTCAAAAGAATAACCTCCAGCCTTCATAATACCCTCAACAATTTGCTTGTTAAATTTATCCTCTTCAGGCGTTTTTACATAATCCTTTTCAAAAATAAAAGAAAAGATGTTTTTATATTCTTTTGCATAATTAATCATTCCCTTTAGGCATCCCATAAAAAGAGTGTTTTCTTTTTTTAAATTAGTTAAAATATATGTTTCATAATGTTCCTTGGCTTTTTTTAAAACATTAAGTTTTAAATCATTCATATTTTGAAACTGAAAATATATTGGTTGGGTTGAGCATTTTAAATGACTAGCTAAGCTTCTAGCGTTTAAATTTTCATATCCTTTTTCTTTAATAAAATTTAAAGCTGATTCAATAATTTCTTCTGATGTAATCTTTTTTATCGCCATTGTATCACCTCAAATAACACATGTTATATATAACAATTGTTATTATAATATTATTTTTTCTTTTAGTCAAATAAAACTTCTGCGACACAGGACCAAGAAGTCCTGGTGTCGTAATAAATTTTCCTAAACGAAAAAAAATCACATAATCGTAAACAATCATGTGATTTCTTTAAAAAATTAATAGAATACCTGAATTCTAATGAACTTCAAATGGTGGTCCAGGCGGGGGTCGAACCCGCGACACCAGGATTTTCAGTCCTGTGCTCTACCTGCTGAGCTACCGAACCATTTAACATTTATTCGATAGTTCTTAAAATCAAGTATTAAAATAAAACTGGCGGTTCGGACGGGACTTGAACCCGCGATCTCCAGTGTGACAGACTAGCATGTTAACCACTACACCACCGAACCGTAAAATTGGTTGCGGGGGAAGGATTTGAACCAACGACCTCCGGGTTATGAGCCCGGCGAGCTACCAGACTGCTCCACCCCGCGATATAAATGGCGGAGAAAGAGGGATTCGAACCCCCGCGGGACT
>UMFD01041031.1_pt1 | contig 13789 bp, 14 predicted proteins | sample 1964901 | NCBI WGS metagenome assembly UMFD01 (sample SAMEA4836035, study PRJEB28245) | human gut metagenome | biome: gut microbiome; material: fecal sample | place: Denmark | collected 2008 | reverse complement strand
AGACCCGCATAATCCCCGCTGTCAACGTACAGACCGGAAATCGTATGACCGTTGCCGTTGAAAATGCCGTTGAAATAAAATCTTTCCGTGCCGATAGGCGTATTGCCAATAGGCGTCCACTTTATAGGATCAGCTACCTGGACGTTTCCGTTTGCGTCCAGAAGATTTTCATTGAAAACTATGTCGTTCATGAGGGAGGCTGTTATAGTCTCATTTTTTTCGTTGACCAGTTTTGCCAGTCCGAGAAGCTCGTGGTAGTTGGTTATTTCATATTGGGAAGTGTCAGCATAGTTTTTTGGAACGTAATAATAAGGATCCCACGCAACTCCGCGGCAGTCGTCGCAGTCGATCTGGTCTGCGCTTCCATGGTTGTGATAGCCGTTTTTAGAGGGATAAACCACATACTTGGCGTCGCCGAAAGTGGGGCATCATCAATGCCAAGGTTCTGCACCCAGCAGTTGGCATAACCGTTCTCTTCGGATTTATCGCTTTTCAGGTTCAGCTTCCACGCAAGTTCGCCGGAAGCCACCTGATTCATTGAAAAGGCGATTGCAGTTTCATTCGATTCGGTGGTAGTTGTTTGTCCCCTTTCGCCGCTTTTGCTGAACGGAATAGTACCCTCAAGATAGAACAGGTAACGCTTCGGGGCAAAATATGAAGAATAGTTCATCAGCTGCGGAGCAATACTGCCATCATTATATGCGACGTTTCCTATGTTGTAGGAATATTTGGGGCTGATTTTTGCGGTCCCGACAAGACCCGCAACATCGTTATCGCCGGAAACATCGCCTGTGTTGTAGATATATCTGATGGGGTTTTCATTTCCTCCATCTCCATATCCCAGAACACCGCCGACGCTCTCTGCGCCTGTAACAGTACCATCGTTATGGCAATACCAGATCTTTTCAACGTTGCGGCCTGCATAACCGACTACGCCGCCGACGTAATTCTTTCCAGTGACAGTCGCTGCGCTGGAACTGTTAAGGATAGTGCCTCTGTGTTTGCCTGCGAATTCGCCTGCGATACCGCCGACTTTGTTGCCCATGCCGGTGACGGTAACATTCGGTCCGACAGTACAACTTGTTATGGTATATTTCGTTTTATCCGTTGTAGTCTCTAAACTGCCGAACAAACCACCAACGCAATTATTTCCACGCACGACAGTATTTTCAATCTTTACATTATCGGCAGACAGGCTGTCGGTAGAATATGAGCTGTCGCCTATAAGCACGCCGACGTTATCTCCGCCCTTAACGAAGCTGTCGGTGATGGTCAGGTTTTTAAAGCTGCCTACTCCCAAAGAAGCATACAAGCCTGCCTTCCCGCTCTCATTGATGTAAAGACCGCTGATCGTGTGATTTTTGCCATCAAGGTTGATGCACCAACCATCTGGTATCGGCGGCCAGCAAACGATGCTGTCTGAAGTGTCCGAGGGTTCGCCGCTTTCTTTATCAATTCTTTTCAGAAGATCCTTGTTGATGACGATGTCATCATTTAGTATTGCATAAATCGTGCGGCGAGCTTCCATGACCGCAAGCAGCTCTGCTGCAGTGGTTATCTCATAAGGATGTTCCAAGCTGCCGTCGCCGCTGATGTCTGCTAAGTTATCCGCTGTGATAGTGATGCGCCATGTTTCGTTTTCTGCATATGCAGTCACTCCGCGCGCGATCCCCGGAAAAGTATCCGCCGGGAAGTACGACATAGCGCCTGCTGCAACAACGAACGCCGTTATTCCGCACAGCGCACGTTTAAGTACTGTTTTCAAATCATTACCTCCATATCTGCGCCTGCCATTTTCAGACAGGCTGTCATTCAATTGCTCTTTTTCTGCTTCTGCCTTGTCATAAAACGCAGCAGGAATATTACTAGTAAATTATACACCAAATCGCAGACTTTGTCAACTGTTTCCTTCCAACATGGAACAAAAGCATTATATATTTTAATTTTGAACAATTAAACTTGACGTTTCGTTTTTACAAGGTTTTTAGAGGCGACCAATACTTAAAATCACAATGGCTGTAAGTATCCAATGCGTGGCGGCTATTACTGGGTCAAGCATTTTCAAAAAGGATTCAATAATGCCTGATCCAGCAAAGGTCGTTGCTCCTATTCTGCCCTGCGCTCCCACGACAGCTACGTCTTTAGGTCACGTTTCAGAAATACTGCAAGCGACCAGTCCTCGCCTATCATCTCGTAGGGAATAGCGTTCAGCTCGGAGCATATTCTGCGGAGGATTCCGGCGTTTTCTTTTCTTGTTATGAGTAATGGATTTATCATGGAGGATGTCCTTTCTGGTGGTTATTCGCTTTTCAGCGTGAGTTGCTTGACTTAAGTGGGTGTTCGCGGTATAATAATCTCATCGACAAATCGAAATTTAGCGGGGGTGAATGAATGGAAGATAAGACAATATTATTTGAAGACAGTTCCTATGACAAATCAAAGCGGAAGACATACGCTACTAAATCGTTTCCAAAAAATGATGGCAGCGGCAGATGGATCGTTGAGTACTATGATATTTATGAAGATAATACAGAAATACTATCTCGTGCGGTGGAATGTGATAAAAATCGAGTAGGTATAGTAACATACTTAATAGCGAAATAATACAAATTCCCATTTATCGCTTACTCTCCAACCGCCCGAATAGTCCCGAACAATTCCTCGCTCATACCCGTGCGGAATCCCTTGAACCAAAGCCGTGGATTAGCCGCAGCACCGATATCCTTTGCGCTCGGACCGCAGTAGTAATGCGTACCCAGCGGCGGTTCGGGCTGAGAAACCTCCCCGGACATAAAAGTAGGTCTTAACGCCGACGTGCGGAACACACTCGTCACGGTTCAGACTGTGCCGCCAGAGCCCGGAATCATACCCGTCATGGGAGTACCCCATGATGATATCCCCGAAATCAAGCGAATTTCCGATATCAGCGTCCTCAAATTCCACCTCGCTGAGGCAGGTGAACTCCAGAAAAAGCGTTATCATTCCGTTATTTGAAACACCGTCAATTGACGGGAACGGAAATCCGTAGTCCGCTTCAAACTGGGCGGTGTCGATGATGTACGCCAGCGTGACGGCGCTCCGGTTATACACTTTGGAATTGGTGTCGTTTGCGATATCCTGCTCATCCATGTTCCAGACATCATAAACATAGATATCCTGAATACAATCGCCGCAGTCCAGCAGATTCGCATGGACTGCGGTTTTCTCTTTCAGCGCCAGCGTAATTCCTTTTTCGGGAACTCCCATGTCCTTTGAGCCGTAGGTGTACTGGTGAAGCTCCGAAAACTCTCCGCACCGCGACAGTATTCCGTTGCTTCCGGGCGCAAGCTCGGGACTGCTCGACGTACTATTTCAGCCCTTCGTCAATTCCGAAAATGTCCTCCCAGATATCCGAATCAACGGTTTCCAGCGTAATTGACAGTTTGTCAGAAGCGCGCTCCGTTCCGCGGGACATTTCTCTTGCAAGGACTATTCCGGCGCTGTCCGTGAGCGTCTGGTCCGCTTTGGGCGGATTGAATTCTTCTCCGTTTTCGATGGCTCTGTATCGGTTTTCGCCGATTGAACCCAGCCGGGAAATAAGCGGGTCGGATTTGGAAATTCTGATATAGTCAAACAACCTTCGCTTTATCTTATCAGACATGAACCATGCCGTTCCATGCTGTCCCTGACCGCTTGGGACCGGGACAGAGATGTTGTCCGTGACCTTGTATGTATCGGTCTGGCACGTCCGTTCAGCGCAGACAAAATACACCACGCAGAGCAGTACCACCAGAGCCTCCAGCAGAAGATACAGCTTTCTCGGCTTTTCTCCGCCGAATACACCGGAAATTGTTGTTGAGAAATCCGTCAAATCCGTTGAAATGCTTCCGGTAGTAAGGACATCGTTCAGGACGCTGGCAAACAGCATGGCGGTTATGCTTCCGACCACAAAAACGAAAATGCAGACAGGTATTCGGTAGTATTTGCTTTTGTTTTTCATATCTTACTCTCTGTGAAATTGACTTGTAACCATTTTCCTTAAATGTACAAAAAGATATTGGTTTAATACCAAATGGTCACCTCTAAAAACCTCATGTGAGCGAAAACGCGCAGTGCGCGCCATCTTCGTCGTCAAACCTCCTCGTAAGGCATTTGATATTGACAACACACAGGAATACAGCTATAATAATGATGTATTTATTTTATATGGAGGTCACATATGAACATCGTCATTGACATAGTGCTGCTTCTCGCAGGGTTTGTCCTGCTGATAAAAGGCGCTGATTTTTTCGTAGAGGGAGCTTCTTCTCTTGCAAGGAAACTAAGGATCCCCTCTCTTGTGGTCGGTCTTACAATAGTCGCGCTTGGAACGAGCGCACCGGAGCTTGCGGTCAGCATTTCAGCTTCGCTGGGCGGGCAGAATTCAATGGCTGTCAGCAACGTAGTGGGATCGAATATCTTCAATCTTCTTGGCGTGCTCGGAGTATGTGCGCTGGTAATACCCCTTGGAGTTACAAAAGACATACTTCATCGAGATTATCCGGTTTCGATATTCACATCCGTGCTGTTTTTTGTAATGCTTATATTCTTCGGAGCTTCCGGAGAGATCACTATTTTTGAAGCAATATTACTTGTAGTGCTTATGGCAGGTTATCTGACATGGACTGTCATAGCAGCAATGAAAAACCGTCAGACCTCCGAGGAACAAAGCACTGAGAAGCCATTTATCTGGTGGAAGTGTGCGCTCTTTATAATCTGCGGAGCAGGCGCGATAGTTCTGGGAGGCGACATGGTTGTGGACCACGCTTCTCTGCTTGGAAAAGCCGTGGGCATGAGTGAAAGTCTTGTCGGTCTTACTATATGCGCTGTCGGAACCTCTCTTCCCGAACTTGTCACGTCGATCTCCGCCTGCAAAAAGGGCGAAAACGATATGGCAATCGGCAATGTCATCGGATCAAATATTCTGAATATCCTGTGTATTCTCGGCGTTTCCGGGGTTATTTCGCCTATCACTATCACCGGAGCAGACCTCAGCAATACTCTTGTGGATTTCGGAATTTACATCGTAATATGTCTGCTGGCATACATATTCTGCCTTACTCAGAAAAAAATCACCCGTGTTGAGGGAGGAATACTTGTTTTCCTTTATATCGCATACATGGGTTATGCTATCGTCCGTGACCATCTTGGAGCCGATCCGATAATGAGCCTTATAGGGAACTGATCATAGAGAAAAGCAGGAGTTGTTTCAGCTCCTGCTTTTTTCAGGATGCCACATCTACGGCCTTGTCGGCGCGATGTGCCAGTCGTCATAAACGCTGCCATTAATGAATATCTGGTCTGTGAGCCTTACCGAAAGCTGACCAGCCGGACACCACACGTCGAAAATCTCGACATATACGGTGTAGTTTTTCCTGTCCGGAAACCAAATCGACGTGAAATGAACCCGGTCATTGTAGGTCGAATATTTATTCTTCTTGAAAACAAAACTGCCGCCCGATTTTTCAAGCAGGCGGTTGTAAAGTGTGGTGCTATGGCGGTTGTAGTTAAACTCCGGGAACAGCACATTTGCAGTCTGGCTTCCGGTGCAGTACTGCGTATCTCCGTAGAGGTGGGCGTCAACGCTTATCTGTAGTTATATTGGCAATATCATTCATCAGCCTGAACCCGCCCCGTAAAAACTTCCGTATAAAATAAAAAACCGCCCAATGGACGGTTTTTTATTTGGTGCGGGTGACGGGACTTGAACCCGTATGTCATACAACACACGCACCTCAAACGTGCCTGTCTGCCAGTTCCAGCACACCCGCATATATACCCATCAAGATCTCTGAACTCTCCGGAAGCCCTGATAACTCAGCGCATTTCTTTCTTTTGAGTTCCTGTCTCTCAACGACTATGTTATTATATCACAGGCAAGCCAATTTGTCAATAGCTTTTTTCAAAAAAACTCAAATTTTTTCGAATACTTTTTTGCGCCGGCTATTTAATGGGATACTTGTCCGGAAATTCCAGCCTTATACCATTCTCCCTTGCCCTGCGATAAAGCGCGGACAACCGGCACAGCACTGCGTTTTCCTCGTATATCAGCGCGTCGATGGAAGGCTCGTCGCTCACGTTGTCGTAGTTTGCGCGGATACTGTCCAGCCTGTCCTTTAAATCGTCGTATTCCCTTTTAAACGCCCTTGCGCGGCTCTCCTCCGCTGTTGCGCGGCGTTTCAGCAGACCTTTCATAGCGGCTCCTTTCGGCTCGTTATCGTGTTCTGCTGAATTATATTCTCCCCGCCCGGGATTTATGCCGCCGTATCTGCGCTCTGAGAAACCTCCGGGCGTACTGCGTTCACAGTGTACCCCGCCTCGCCGAGAAGGTCGATTATTGACGGCTCCGCATAAAAATGCATGGTTCCGACAAATACGAACGCGAGATCTCCGTTCCGGAGCGCGTTTATAACGAACTCCGCCATTTCCCGCTGACGGTCGGCGTACATCATATTATAATAAGTCTGCCAGTCGTCCGGGTTAGTGACCTCCTCCGGGTCGTAGACCTCCAGCCCGCGGAAATACTCGTCATCGAAGCTGCTCCACGCGCTGTAAAGCTCCATTGTGGACTCCGCCTGCTGCCGGAGCTTCTCATCATCGGAGCATTCGCTGAGCAGCCCAAGCTGAACGCTCATCGGAACGCTGCCCATCATCTTGTACTGAGCCGCAGCCCCCTCTACCTCCCGGATCTCCTTGCGCTCCCTGTGAGCCATCTCCAGAAACGTTGTTTCCGTGCCGTACTGCGTCTGAAGCCCGGTCTTATTCAGCACCGCCGAGCTGAAAACAGACGTCCAGTAGAACGGCTTCATGTACTCAAGCGACTCATTGTAGATCCCGAGGCTTCTGAAATACTCCACAACCCCGTCATGCTCCGGAATGACCTCGGCCGCAGTAGTACCGTCGAGCCTGAGATACCCAGCGCACTCGGAAACAAGCCTGCCGTCGCCGCTGAAAGCAACGGTGTCAAGCTCCGGCGCAGCGTAGGTGCTGTTGCGGTACGCCTCCATCACATACTCCGGATATACCGCTTCCTCCGTACCCGCATGCATGCTCCCAAGCAGGAACACCTGCGCGCCGGTCTGTTCGTCCTCCGCCACCCAGAACGGCGGCGTGACCGCCCCCTCCTCGGCGGCGGGTGTGAGATCCACCTCCAGCGGAGAATTAGGCTCCCGGCGCCCGCCGGAGCACGCGGAAGCAAGCAGAATTCCCGCCGCGCACAGTAATGCCGCGGCAGTCCTGAAAAATCTCATGCCGCTTCCCTCAGTTCGAAAGGCGGCAGAGGCAGTCCTCGCACGCCTGAGCTTCGTCGGCGTATTCGCTGACTTCCATGCGGTCTCCGTCCTCGCAGTAGTACACCAGCCACTTGCCGCCCTCGTTTATGAGGCAGATCCTCTGATCATCGTCGTCGCCGCTGCCGCAGATGTTGTAGTAGTAATGCGGAATATCCAGCTCAAAGAGCTTTGTTTGCAGATCCTGTACTGTCATAGTTCCTCCCTGTTATCGTGTTTGTCAAAACAGCCTGCCGCTTATCTCGAACGCCGGTCCCTTCTGCCACAGGAATGTGGAAAGAAGTATCTCGAAGCCCTCGCCCGGGCCGCACATGTAATCCGCCGGGTGTCCCTTCGGCAGGCCGAAGCCCGCCAGCAGATTCGTTATAACTCCACCGTGCGTTACCATTGCCGCGCGGGTTATCTCCTTCTTCATCATGTCGCGGAAGATGATATCAAGCCCGCTTATGCAGCGCAGCGAGAAATCCCCGAACTTTTCTCCATCGGGAGGACATGCCTCCGGCCCTCCCTTGAGCCACGCGGTGTATTCCGGAAGGTTCTCAAGCTCCTTCTGGGTCTTTCCCTCGAACTGCCCGAAATCCATCTCGGCTATCTCGTCCACCTTGGAAAGCTGGATATCCGGATAGATGATCTGCGCAGTCTCAACGCAGCGCTTGAGCGGAGAGGTGTACACCTTCTCCACACAGGGGTAGACGCCCGCCTTGACGAGCTGCTGGATCTGCTTCTCACCCTGGGGGCAGAGCGCGAGATCCGTCTGACCGATGTACTTTCCGTCGAGATTTCCCTCTGTGATTCCGTGGCGTATCAGATACAAATAGTAGTTTTTCATGATCATATTACCTTTCGTATTATAGAATGCTTTTTAACATGACTTGTGCTGACCCGGAGTTTCGGTCACAATATACAGCGTACTAACCCCAAACAGGTGTCGAAGCCCGCCGTAAAGCGCATAACTGTTATAGATAATGCCCTATGGTGCTGTCGTATTTTTGTGAAATATGACACTTTACAAATCGGAATATCCAGTTTATAATATACAATATGGTATTATAGATAAAATAAAGTAACCATGGGGAAAATAACACTAAGGAGAAAATGTATGAATAAAGACTTCCCCCGTATCATGACGCTTCTGCGTAAAGAACGGGGTCTTAGCCAGAAACAGGCGGCTGCCGACCTTGACGTCACCCAGGCGCTGCTGTCGCACTACGAAAACGGCAAGCGCGAATGCGGACTTGACTTCCTGGTGCGTGCTGCCGACTATTATAAGGTATCAGTAGATTACCTTCTCGGCCGCTCGCCCATGAGCAGCGGGGCTTCAATTTCAGAGCAGGAGCTTCCCGAGAGCACCGACGCCGAGAAATACGAGGGCACGCCCTCCGGACTGTCGGTATTCTTCCAGAAGAAGCTGCTGACGAACTCCATCGAGATACTATTCTCACTGCTTATCAAGGCGAAGAACGCGGAGCTTTCCAAAGCCGTGTACTCCTACATATCGCTTGCGGTCTACCGCTGCTTCAGAATGGTCCACAGCGCAGGGAGAGCGAACGACGAGCATGTGTTCAGCGTACCCGAGGAGAAGGTCGCAGGGCTTACCAGCGCGGCGCTCGCCATCGAGGATATCCACGCGAGAACAGCGGGAATCTCCGGCGGCTCCGAGGACGATAAGATAACCACAGCGCGGCTGGAGCAGGAATACACCAAGCAGGCTGCGGCGCTGCTGTCGATAGTGAACAGCTCTGAAAAGACCCTGAACAAACTCATGTGAGCCTTATTTCATACATACGCTGACAGCCTCCGGGCTGTCAGTTTTGGTTATAGAAGGATTCCGGTCTGTATTTGCTGCAGACCGGATTTTCGTCTGCGGTTTCAAAGCCGCTCTTACTTCTCAGCCTTTTCGGCGCCGTCCTCAGGATTTCCGCCCCTTCCGGTTCGCCGCCTTATGAACAGCTTCACCGCCTGAGCCGCAGTCTTGAAGTTGATAGCGCACAGGATAATAAAGAGAATGCAGTTGAGGACGTTGAGCAGCAGACCCTCGTCAAGGGTCATGATGCACACCGACATGGTGGATATGAGCATAATATTGATCGCCATTTTGAGGTAGTCAACGTTGACGGTAAGGAACTGCCGCGTATCAATAGCGCGAATGATGTACACCAGAAGGTAGCACGCCAGCGTAGCCACAGCCGCTCCGATAACGCCGAGCGGGGAGTTGAGCAGAACCAGGTTCAGCCCGATGTTGGTAGCAGCTCCGATGATACTTGTGACAAGGGAGTGCGAGGTCTTGTTCTTCGCCTCGTAGATGGAGCTGAGGAAGTTGTTGAAGCTCTGGAACACCACCGCCAGCACAAGGAACGGAACGTACATATACGCCATTTCAAATTCCTTGCTGCCGAAGAACGGCATGATTATCGGGCGCAGAACCAGCAGGATACCCGCCGCGGTGATGTACATAATAGTCTGCATCATGCTGAACACGTTGGAGTAGAACTCGCTGACTTTTCGTGAGTTCCGCTCGGTTATCGCGGACATATGCCAGGCCTGCGAGAATATCCCGACCACCAGCGCGGCGAGGTTCGGGAACTTGTACGCGAAGGAGTAGACGCCGTTTGCGGCGCTTCCGTGGATAGCCGTGACCATGAACGTATCGGAAACGTTGATTATCCACCACATGACTGCGGTAGGCATGAGCGGTACGCTGTACTGTATCATGCCCTTTGCAAGCTCGCGGTCGTTGCCGAGAGGTCTGTACTGCCTGAGCAGTCCGGCTCTCCAGGTCAGGAATACGATGGAGATCATGTCGCCGAGGGAAATGGAAAGCACGTAACCCACAACTCCCAGATGGAGCACGCCAAGGAGCAGGATATTCAGCAGGATAACCACGATGGTGGTAAGGGTGCCGTCGATGGCGTACAGCCCGACTCTTCCCCGCGCCCGCACGTAGATGGCGCATATTCCCTTGATGCTTCCCGTTGCAACGTACATATAAATGAGCCACTGATATCCGCTGAGCATGTCGATCATTCCGATCAGAGGAACGAACGCCGCGAATATCACCAGCCCGATCAGAGCCACGTTTATGCCTATCGAGAGGACGTGGTTCTTCTTTCTTATGGTATCGTCCAGAGCATAGCGAAGCACACCCTCGTTTATCGAGAGCGTCACCACCGATATCAGCAGTGCCGAGGCGTTTATAATGTTGTTGACATCGCCGAATCCGTCCGCGCCGAGCCAGCTCGTATAAAAACGAAGCATGACATACACGAGGAACTTCGAGCCAAACTGCCCCAGCGCCAGAACAAAGGTGTTGCTTGCCAGCTTCTGGTACTTATTCATGTAGACATTCTTTCATTGTAGATTTATTCGTCGTCCCGGGACATGCGGAGTTCCCTGAAGAACTCGGTGAGCACCCCGCCACATTGCTCCATAAGAATGCGGCTGCGGACGAACGGAATATGCGTGAACCGCTCCTCAAACAGGTTCACAACGGAGGAGCACGCGCCGTTCTTATCGTCGAACGCGCCGTAACCCAGCCGTTTCAGCCGGGAGTTCATCACAGCCCCGGCGCACATCGGGCATGGCTCCAGCGTAACGTAGAGCGTGCAGCCCGTGAGCCTCCAGCTTCCGAGGCGCTTCGCCGCCTGCTCTATCGCCAGTATCTCCGCGTGAGCCGTAGGCGACTGCAAATGCTCCCGGAGGTTCCAGCCCTCGCCGATGATGTTTCCGTCAGGGTCGACGACTATCGCCCCGACCGGTATCTCTCCAAGCTCTGCGGCGCGCCGGGCGCGCTCCAGAGCCTGGGTCATATATTCCTCGTCAAGGGTCATGCTATATCCGCCTGAAGGACTGCACCAGCATTGTAAGCAGCAGCCATACTATATTGTATCCAGCGATCCAGAAGCCGTTCAGCAGAGAATAGTTACGGAAAATCGCAAAGATGAACACAAGCAGAACGCCAAGCGCAATGCCGAATATCTCCATGATGCAGCCGAGCCTGATACGCTCGCTGAGCGCCTTCGCGCCGTTTATCGCGGAAGCGAGGGAAGAGAACGTACCGTCGCAGGATACCGCGGCGCTTCCCTTTCCGGCGTACTTCGTGTGCTCGTCGAAGGTATCGTGAGCCTCAGCCGGGAGGATACGCACGTTATCTGCGTAAATGTCGAACATTTCGGAGATAACGCCCTCGGTAAGCGCGCCGTCAACGGTCTTGACAACAAGGCTGACGTCGTTGCGTGCGAGCTTCTGCACCTGGTGCTTCACCTGCGGATTCGCGGTGAGCGTAACGAAGAACAGCATGCAGACCTCTCCGGCGACCGCAAGGTAAATGACCTCGTCGTTTTTCTTGTTGAGCGCGGTCTCCTTCTTGCTGTCGGGAACGGTGATGCCGTGGGACTTCATATGATCCCTGCTGCCGAGCAGGACGCGCCTGCTGCCTATCCAGCCGGAAACTCCCAGTCCGCTCTCATAAACGCAGTTGGAAACCTTCTTGAGCAGGGCGGGCTTGTAGTTGAGCATGTTGAACAGCGGGTCGGCGAGTATGCTGTCGGAGCTTACCGCAAGGCTTGCGGCGTAGATGATGGCCTCGTCGATGGTAACGCGCTGAGAGCCGTTCTTGCCGTTCTTGTTGTAGTCCCAGATGTTCCTTATGGAAACCGAGCCAGCCGGGAACAGCGTCTTAGCCTCGACCAGCACGGAATTAACCGAGCTGAAATCCTCGACCGCGCTGTAGCCAAGGATAGCCGCGCGGCGCTCGTTGGTCTTTCGTGACGCGCTGAGCATCGGGAGCATAACTACGAGCGCACCCGTGAATGAAGCGCCCACGCATAGCACTGCGGAGAATACAGTAGCCGCAAACGACCACTGGTTCATTATATTAGAGGTAACTCCTGTCTCAGCGAAGAAGCCGAGCGCGCCCGCAGCCAGGGAAACTCCTATCATGATGGGGGTAAGCACGCGGGAAATGCGGTCGGAAACGTCCTCGCAGTAGGTGGAGATGATGAAGTCGCAGAGCATTTCGGTCTTTCTCATGGAAGCGATGACCGGTATGCCGTGACCCGCGCCCCTTGCAAGACGTTCCGCGTCCTCGCCGTCGGTGCACTCGACGAAGTACTTGTCGGTGTCGCCGGAGATGAACCGGAAGTTGTTCTTAGCCGCGTGAACTGTACACAGCTTGGAAACGGTGTTGAAGCACAGCGCCAGCATGGAAACCAGCAGGTAGCAGAACGAGCGGTTCATTGCGAGGTAGTTGGTCTCCGCGAGGTACATCACGATAGCGCCGAGCGCTCCGAGATGCGCGAACGCGCACAGCGTGTCGCCGTCCGGCTTACCCTTGAACAGCCTTGAAAATCCGTTTGTGATAACGCTGGAGCATGCTCCGAAGCTGAGTATGCCGATGGTGAGATTAGCATACAGGAAGATATCCGGCTTGATAAGCTCGGACAGTATAGGTATACTGTCTATCTTGAAGAAATAGAACACTGCCGCGATAGCCGCAGCGGCGGTCAGCAGAGCCAGGATCGTCAGGCGGCCCGCAAGACCCTTACCAGCTCTCGCAAGTCTCTCGGTTATGACGTTCTCGTCGTCGAGGTCGATGATCTCGTCCTCGTCGTCCTCATCGTCGTAATCGTCGTCCTCTGCTTCCTTTTCCTCGGCGTCCTCCACCTCGTCGTCGATGTCGGCGAGCATGAAGTTCGCTATCTTGCGCTTCTTTCGCTCCGCAAGAGCCTCCGCCTCGCGTACCGCCGCCACCGGGTCGGTCTTGGGCAGTATGCTGGTGTCTATCACCTTGTTGTCGTAGTCGATGTTGAGCGCCCTCGGCGGGAGATTCCTCGGGTCGGAGAGGTCGGTGATAGTCACGGTCCGCTCCTCGGCGCGGTCTTTCTCACGCTGCTCCCTGAGTTTCTTGTTGAGGGAAGCCACCAGAGCCTCGCTGCTGCGGTCCTTCTCCCCTGCCGCGTCCGACTTCTTCTGCGCGCCTGGGGTGAACAGCACCTCGTCCGCCTTTGAGCCCTTCCTGCGGGAAGTCACCGGAGAATACTCCTTGACGTGCTCGGCCTCGCCGCTGGACATCTTCTTGAGGTCGTTCCCGGAGACAGCCAGGGTATCTCCGATGTCGCCCTGCGGCTCCGCGGAGTTTTTCAGCCCGTCTACCGCCTTCTCGCGGGATTCCATCGGATTGAGGGAATCCAGCAGCTCCTCCGGCTCCTCTGCGGCGCGGTCCGCCTCGAGGAGGGCGCGGTTGATCTCGTTTATGCGCTGGAGCTTCTTCATCTGCATGGTTTCGGAGGTCACGAGGTCGCTCTTGGTATGGAACACGATATCGTCGTCCCCGCCGGAAACCTTCGGCTTCACATACGGCTGGACATACTCGCTCTCCGGCTGAACGACGCGCTCCGGCTTTGGAGGCTCCGGCTCCCCGAACAGCTTTGCCGCCTCAGTCGGCGACGAAAGCTCGGAGGTGTAGCCGCTGTGCTCCGGTTCCG
>UMFD01024102.1_pt1 | contig 13825 bp, 6 predicted proteins | sample 1964901 | NCBI WGS metagenome assembly UMFD01 (sample SAMEA4836035, study PRJEB28245) | human gut metagenome | biome: gut microbiome; material: fecal sample | place: Denmark | collected 2008 | reverse complement strand
CCAAAAGGACTTTGGATAATGCTTTACTTTTGATAAGAAAATTTATCACAACTTGTGATAAGTATTCCGAGGACATGGACTTCTCGCTACTTGCTCCAAGCCAAGACTTTGACTTCACACAATACTTTCAACCCATAGTGGACCAGTTTGCCATGGTGGGCCGAGAGGTGGAAATAAAGAAGAAGGACAAGAAGAATTTTTGCAAGGTCGAATCAGCATTCCTGAAGGACAACACCGATGTTTACGACATCACATTCCAAACAGAGAAATCGATAAAGATAAAAATAGAAGTGGACACGCAGCCGCCACTGAAGTTCCTCACCGAGCAGAAACTACTTCTGCTCCCACAATCCTTCATGACTCGCTGCTTCACCCTTCCCGACCTCTTTGCAGGCAAGATGCACGCCTTGGTTTATCGAGCTTGGAAGAACCGCGTCAAGGGTCGTGACTGGTACGATTTTGAATGGTACGTCCGACATAATACCCCGCTCGACTTCCCTCACCTGCGCGAGAGAGCCTTGCAGTTCAATCAGGAGGACATCACCAAAGAGTCTTTCCTTGAGAAACTGAACAATCGCCTCTCTACCGCAGACATCAACCAAGTGAAGGCCGACGTGCTGCCATTCATCCACAACCCCAAGGATTTGGATATCTGGTCCAACGACTACTTCCTTCAACTGGCCCAAATGATCAGGTTCGAATAAAGAGGGCAACTTTTTCAACAACACCAAAACTGTACGGTTAAAAATCTTCTTGGCCGAGTGAAAGCTATATGCAACTCGGCATTTTCAACCGTATAACTTGATTGCCCCAATGAACAGATGCCGAAACAAAAACGTTAAACGTTAAAACGTTATTATTCACCCCTTCTTGTCACTCTTAACGTTTAACGTTTTCTCTTCTCCACTAACCTCCCCTGGTCACGCAAAAAGCACGCCAGTCCCCATGCAAACGACAGTTCATAACCCATGCTAACAACAACTCACAAACCATGCAAAACGACGACTCTCACCCCATGCCAACAGACGCCCCTCACTTACCCTCCGCGCCAGTCATAAGCAACCATCCGCCTCGCCCCTAAGCTACCATCGCCAAGGTCCCCCTAAGTGGCGCCCAAGCAAACACTCAAGCAGCCGCCTTGCTCGCCTTGATAAAACCCACAAAGCACCGCAAAAGTTAGCGGTAAAACGCCACAAAAGTTAGTGACGAATCACCGCAAAAGTTAGTGGTAAAATGCCGCAAAAGTTAGTGGTAAAACACATAATCAATTGATTGCCAACCACGTTGCACACATCATCAATTACAGACAAAACACGGTTTATTAAAACGTTTTTGTTTGGGCATCTTTGTTTTGATGTTGCTCAGACAAAAGAAAGAAGTCACGTTGCCACGAAATCACGCCTTAGAGCAATCCAACCCAACCACCTTTGCCATAGAAGTCTCGCGTTCTTACATGATAACGTTATAACGTTTAACGTTTTCAAAATCGCATACGCCTACCACAACAACCCACGAGAACATCAAACAACTCCAAGAAAAGAGCAATCCATAAGACAGAGTTAGAACTTGCCTAAAACTAGAAGGAAGCGTGTGTAAATGTAGGACAAAATGTAGAAGACCATTTTATTGACGTCAATAAAATGGTTGTTATCGATTCTGGTGCTGAGCGTCAGATAGATGACGTTATGCTAACACGCTATGCTTGCTACCTTGTCGCTCAAAATGGCGACCCTCGTAAACCACAAATCGCATTTGCACAAACTTACTTTGCTGTGCAAACTCGTCGTGCAGAACTTATAGAACAGCGTCTTGTTGAAGTTGAAAGAGTTAAGGCACGTGCTAAACTACAGGAAACAGAACGTAAACTTTCTGGCGTACTTTATGAACGAGGGGTGAATGACAAGAGTTTTGCTGTGATACGTTCCAAAGGAGACCAAGCATTATTTCGTTTGAATACTGCAACGCTGAAGCGACGCATGGGAATCCCGGAGAAACGACCATTAGCAGATTTTCTTCCCACTATCAGTATCAAAGCAAAAGATTTTGCGGCAGAAATGACGAGTGTGAATGTGCAGACCAAAGACCTTCAAGGAGAAAGTCGTATAAGCCAAGAGCATATTGCCAACAATGCTGCTGTTCGAGATATGCTTGTGCAGCGTGGTATAGTTCCAGAGAACCTTCCTGCGGCAGAAGATGTAAAGAAGGTTGAACGCAGATTGGCAAGTGAACAGAAAAGGCTTTGGAGAACAAGAAGAAAAAATAAGATGGAACAGAAAACGCCACAAAAGTTAGTGACGAATCACCGCAAAAGTTAGTGGTAAAATGACACAAAAGTTAGTGGAAAAACACATAATCAATTGATTGCCAAGCACGTTGCACACATCATCAATTACAGGCAAAACACGGTTTATTAGAACGTTTTTGTTTGGGCATCTTTGCTTTGATGTTGCTCAGACAAAAGAAAGAAGTCACGTTGCCACGATATCACGCCTTAGAGCAATCCAACCACCCTTGCCATGGAAGACGCGCGTTTTTCCATGATAACGTTTAACGTTTTCAAAATCGCATACGCGTTTCCCCAGCAGCCCATGGAATTTTCCATCTGCTCCATTTGTAACCACGCCTGTGCAAATCTGCAGCAAACATGGATTTTACCGCAAAAACACCAAATGAATTGCCACAAAAACACCAAACGTTTTACCGCAAAAACTACAAATAAAACACAGCGAAAACTCAAAATAACTTTTGTAACCAAATAAAAATCAGTAACTTTGTATCGAAAACAAGAAAGTATAAAATATGCAAGAGGATAGTCATGAAATAAGCAAAGACAAGGACTGCCAAGACTTCCTTACGGGGATAAAAGAACTGGCAAGGGAGCTGACGCAGATTCGCGAGCGAGCAGCCATAGAGTACGCTCCCATTGTGGAGGAATTCTGCGCGAGGAAACAGGCGTCGGAAAACGAAGTAGGACGGATGCTTGACCTTCTGTTTGAGTTTGCCGACGACGAACGCATATTACTCATGTACAAGAAGGTGTGCCGAAGATTCGTCTATGAATATCCCGAAACTATCAGTTTCTACATCATGGAGTACAGAAAAGAATATGACCGCGAGAGTCTTATCGGGACCGAATACGAATATCTGCTTCACGAGGATGAAGACTTGTCCGACGAAGGGCGTGAAGCAAAATAGCCGGTTGTAACGGAGAGAATCCTATTTGTTAAAGCCCGCATTCAATCATAATATTTACCCTGTTTTCTTCTTTTATATTGATTAGTTTTTATACCTTTGTGGTCAACAAATGACAACTCCAACAAGAAATAGTCTGTTGGTTTAACCTAACCTCCGAACTATAACATTGGAAGATATCACCAAGCAGCCTCCAACGGCTGATGCTTCATTGTATAATGGGCAGCCTACCGACACAGGCTCATCGTGTCCAAGTGCAGGACTCACCTCTTGTACGCCCTCCATCTCAAAGGACAAAGGTGGGGTGTCGGTAGAGAATGTGCCTTCTGAAAACAAGCAATGGTTTGTTCTGCGCGTTACGTATGGACGCGTCCTCAAGGCAAAAGCATCAGTAGAGGCTAAAGGCTTGGAATGCTATGTGCCTCTGAGGTATAAAGAGGTAAGGAAGCAAGGAAAGAAGCGAATCATAACAGAGCCTCTTATTTCTTCTTTTGTGTTCGTTCATGCCCCAGCGGAGCAAGTTGACTCTCTTTTGCAATATAAGAACATCAAGGATCTTGAAAACAGGGCTTTGTTGAGTTACTATTACGACCATACCTCTCATCGCGAAAATGCGCCAACCAAGAACCCACCTCTTGTCATTACCGATACAGCTATGGATAATTTCATCCATCTAACCTCCATCGAGAATCCTCACATCATCCCTGTCACTTCGGAGAACATCAAATACAAGTTAGGGGATGAAGTCGTGATTGCAGAGGGTGAGTTTAAAGATATACGTGGAAGAGTGGCAAGGATAGCAGGCCAGCAGAGGGTGGTGGTAGAGCTTTTTGATGGGTGCTTGGTAGCTACGGCGTATATACCGAAGAGGGCAATGGAAATGTATAATGAACATAAAATCGTCAGTATATGTATGACAGACAAGACAAAAACTTATGAGTCTCAATAACACAGACACATTGAATTCTTTTCATAAAGACATTAATGGTAATAGTTTTTCTGTCTGCAATCTAATATAACAGAGCTGGCAACAAGTTAACTGTTTGTAAACGAGTGTAAATTTCAACAAATCCTATATGGCACAGAAAATTACGATACTAGAATATGCTAACACCAAAGGTCTAACGGTCTATGATGTAACTCAAAATGCGAAGGAAAAAGGAGTAATACTACCAGAGGACCCTGAATATGTATTAGATGATTCGCAACTCAATCAAATTGATCCTATCTTCGCTCATCAAAACAAATACAAACAGATAATGTCTGGGAACAATATTGACTCTAACGAATCTGCACCGAAGACACTCACATTAAAGAATGAGAAACAACCTAGCGAAAATCTTAGGGTTCTCAATAAAATTGACTTAAGTTCATTAAACCAAAGTTTTAGAGCTACACACAAGCCAAATAAAGAATACGAGAAGAAACAGAATAAAAACAATATTCTTTCCGAAGAAACGATTGCTCAATTAAGAGAATTTGGCAATACACATCAAAACGAGCGATTTACAGGAAAGGTTCAACGAGTTATGCATCATGGCGCATATGTAACCATTGAGAATCTTTCCGCTTTCTTATACGCAAAGGATGTCAGCTGGAGGTATATCGATGACATAAATTATTTCTTGTATGAAGGCATGGAAATTGACGTCATCATTATTGGTTATGAAGAAGAAAAGAAAAAGCTGAGAATTGGAAGAAAACAATTAATGGATGATCCTTTACTATCGCAAATCGACCAACTCTCAATTGGAGGTGAAATCCAAGGTGTTGTTAAAAAGATAATCAAAAGCCGTGCGTATATTGAAATTCAGGATGGCGCCATTGTTAAAGCTTCCATTCCGAACGGATATACCTATCCAATTGGGAATTCGGTTTCTGGCAAAATTACAAACATAGACATTAGTAATCATCTAGTAGAAATTGACATCACAAGCCACCTTGTGCCCAAAACAAGCCAAGAGGCAAAACTACCGAAAAAGAAAAAACAGCATAAACTTGAAAAGAGTATAGCTGTTGTTCAATTCTATGATAACCACGTTAATTATTTCGGAAGAGTTCTTACCAATGCTCTTGGTATTAATAACGAAGATAGTTCCAGCAAATTATACTCCATCAATCTCAATGAGAGGAATTGGAATCCAACCATTCCTCCTCAGGAAAATGATTGGATTATAATGAACCTAAGAACTTTTAAGGGACGGCGTGAAGCCACAAATGGCGACTGGTTGACATATGACAAAAATGGACTATTATTAGCTCTTCCTTATAGAGGCATGTTCGCTAAAATAGAAGGAAAAGACTCTAAAGGATCATACCATGAGCATGACGTTATCTGTCATGTTATTGACAAGATTCTAGGAAAGACAGATGGAAAAGAAATTGTAATAGAAGCTTTCGCCGAGTATCTATCGGATTATAATAATGTGGAATATTCACAAGTTACCGAAGAATTTCTTCAGGATGACAATTTGCTTAAACGACTAATTGCATTGTTTCCAGAACTAAAATCATACACATCCGACAATGACACTTATTGCAACGCTATAAAATTCTTAGTAGCTACCGTAAAAAAAAGAATTTTCACCCCAAAAGACATAAATACCCTACAAGGACTTCCCGATAATTTTGATTTTTCCTCATGTCTTACAGAGACTATTGAATCCCTTGACAACTCATCAGAAGACCACCTAACAGATGTTAGACATTGGCTTTCCGCACATACTTCCATATTAAATGCTTTGTTGGAAAATCCGACAAGCCTTTCGATGAATCTGCTATATGTAATTTCTCTTATTACGCAGAGCAATTCCATCTTCAGCGAAGCTGGTAAACCATGGAACGAGACATTCGAATATCTCAAGGGAAAGTCTGATTCCGAAGCATTCTCTTTCTTGAGTTGTTATCTTTCTGATAAAGACAAGGCGTTCGTGGAACAAGCAGATTTAACAAACAAGCTTGACTATGAAACGTCAAAGAAACTAGTCTCCAAATTATTAGATGATCCACAATATTATTTAGAAGTTCTACATCTGTTGGCCGAAAGATTTATAGAAAACGATTTCAACATTATCAGCCATTATATACTAAGCGGGCTAGATGTACGACATATATATCCACAGATTGGGGAACGTCTGAATAGCCTAATAACAGAAAACGAGAAAGAGGTTCGTTCGTTTTTCAATTTGTGCATTAATAATTACATCCAACCAGCAGATATTATTTCCGTCACCAACACCGTGAAGGACGAATTATACGTTGAACTATTTGCATTAACCGCTAATCTGGAAAATCTAAACAAAATAAAAGATTTCGATTCCATACCTCTTTGGATTAATGAGCAAGAGCCTTCATTTGTTAGCCATTTTCTCCTAAGTTGTCAGAGTTCTTTTGTTGATGATAAAGGCAAAGAGGCTATTGCCGATACCCTAGCATCAATAAATAGTGAGATATTTAGAGATTCTATCATTGAGTTATCTGAAGATTACCAGTACAAAATTCTTCAGCTATGTCCAGAAACTTATGCAAAAGACATCGTTGTTCAGTATTTTGCTTCAACCAAACTCTTTTATCTGTTTATTGGTGAGCTATGGAAGAAATTTAAATCACAAATTCCATATGTGTCCTTCGATTTAGAATCAGATGGAGACTCTATAAAGGAATTTGCTTTTAGAAAAGACGAAAAAACAACGGCGTACCAGGGAGAAGAGCAGCTTAGCACACTTCTACATGCATTAAAACATACAGAGATTATTGTTGGACACAGAATCAAAGCGTGGGATTTGGGCAGTGTATTAAGCAAGAAAGGCTTTGAGTCAAATGCATTTGTTTGGGATACTTTAGAAATGGAGATTCTATTAAATCCTTGCAGATATTCATATGCACTTCACACTGGACATACAGCACAAGAAGACACAGAACTGGTAGATCGATTATTCTGGAATCAACTCTATAGACTCTCAAAAAATGAATCTTTATGTGGCGAACTTAAAGATTTACTTCCTGCAAGAATTAACAAGATATTAGAAGTCTTGAGACAACCAGAATTTTCTAAATTCTTTAGCAAGGACTCTGAAGAAGACAACTATTATCAAACCCTTGCTGATACAGATGAGCAAGTTGTTTCTCGTATAAAAGCAATAAACGACATTGATTCTAAGAGGCTAATTATTGCTCCTAAGCGCTTATGGACAAGAATCGCAGAATATGTGGACATGAAGTTTGTTCAGAAGCAGGAAGGTATTGAATACATGTCTATTAGCAAAAAAATGCTGCATGAAAAACCTCTTGAAGACACTTTCCTTCATGCTATCTTGAACAGATTTGTTACAATGTCAAAAACTCCCGTTGTAGCAAATCTTGCTCAATATCTTAGACTCAATTATTTACCTGACGATCTACTTGAAGAGTACGTTATTGAAAGCTCAGGAAATGTAGATTGTGCAGACATGGAGTTCCTAAGAGAAAATAGCAACCTGAAAAATTACGAACATATTTGGTTTGTTGGTTGTGAAATTGAAAATCGAGTAAATCAGTATTCATTGCCAACTCATTATTCTCCGTCTGATTTTTGGCAGAATGATAGTAGTATTCCTATGCGATTAGGCGCATCTAGATACATTGCTATAAGTCAGGAAGAACGAAAACTAAATATTTTCGATGATGTTCCATCAGAAGCTGCTAACGTATGGATAGAAAGAACTAGAGAAGGCAAGTATATTGTCAGCTACAATTATGATTTCTTCTCTATTTTAGAGACACTGAAAAACAATTCGGAGGGGTTGACAATAGAAACAATTCCGTGGATAACTGACAAAGGAAACAACGATTCTATACATTTGGTATATAGTGAACACGGAAGAGGATTTGATGCTTTGCAAAAACGCGTCAGTGCAACATCAAGATACAGAGCGACCTACTGGACGTATCAAATGGCTTTACTTAAATACATTCATTTCAATAAGGACCAACGTCCTATAATTCTTTTATTAGATGATTCTCTGGAAATAGATAATGTCGTGTCTTATGCGAAAACATTAGGCTTCTATATTCCTGATAATGGAACTTTGGTCAGAAGACTTGAACTGATAGAACATCATAACAATGGAATGCTTGTAACAAGCAAAAAACATTTTTTTGATATCGTAGATTGGCGAAAAGATACACCATATTGTTACGTGTGGGATAATCTAGCGGTTGAAAAGCACATGATGATGTGGAATGGTTTTACAAATGAGCTTAATAAATCATTCTTGAATGATGGTATAGAAGAAAAAGGAGCATCTGCTGCAATAGGTTCGGCAAAGGACACTTACCAGTCTATATTGCAATCTATTTGGCCAGTATATGAATATTATTATCGCTTCATAAAAGCTAACAGCATTGAATCAACGATGTATGTACTTGACTCCTTCCTAGAGGAATATCACTCACTTTCAGCATTATGGGGCGTATCTTCTTATGGGGTAAAACAATTATGGACCAAAGAGGAAGAGTTTAACGATTCACTAAATGTTAGCAAGGCTTTCTTTACGGATAGCTCATCCATTTATGAAAACGATTCCGATATCGAAAAGGCTAAAGATCTTATATTCTCAGTATTAGTAAATCCCGAGCATGATCCTGAAAAGAAATGGAGTCCTATTCAAGAGGAAATCATTCCATATATCCTTAAAAGACAAGAAAACTATCTCGTCTCACTTCCTACAGGTGGTGGTAAATCTGTTTTGTTCCAAGGGTCTGCGCTCTACAATGCTGCATATACAAACAAACTGTCAATTGTAGTAACTCCATTGAAGGCTTTGATGCAAGATCAGGTGAAAGAACTTGGAGAAAAAGGCTTTATCTCCAATGTTGATTATCTAAACGGAGACAGATCATACCAAGAAGTCAAGAGTATATATAGAAAAATTAATGGTGGCGAAATAGCGATTCTTTATGTCACTCCTGAACGTTTCCGTTCAAGAGGCTTTTTAAATGCTTTGTCCACTAGAATGGCAAATGATCATGGACTTGAGTACATGGTATTTGATGAAGCTCATTGTATTTCACAATGGGGAATGGAGTTCCGTCCCGAGTATCTAAATGTTACAAAAATGTGTAAGGAGTTTAAGGATACTTATGGCGATAACATGTGTATATCAATGTTCTCAGCAACAGTGACCGACATGATATATGAACAAATAAATAATATAATTCCCGTAAAGCGATTGGGCCAAGAAAATGACAAGAAAATTTACAATCCTATCAGGAGCCACATAAAGATGGAATTCAAAGAGGTGCTTCATGATATTCCGCATCGTTTGAAAGAAATCGTTGACTATATCAAAGAACATAACATCAAAGCCCAAAAGAGCCGAATGCTTGTTTTCTGTAAAACCAGAAATCAATGTGAAGAAATGGCTTTGCTTCTAGCAGATGAATTGCACAAAGCTGGAATCCTAAGTGAAAAATTGTCAACACAAGCAATAGGCTACTTCCATGCCGGTATGGATGGAGATGATAGAGAAGAGGCATATACAAGATTCAAAGATGACAATGATCCATTATATATACTTTGTGCAACAAAAGCGTTTGGCATGGGCATGGATATACCTAACATTCACTATATTGTCCATTTAATGCCACCAAGCGTAATGGAAGATTATCTTCAGGAAGTTGGTAGAGCTGGAAGAAACAAAGAAATGTATATAGACGCAGGATTTAGTGAATCAACTCCTATACCGACCTTATGCCTGTGCTCAAAGGATGACATCAAGAAAGCTAAAGAGCAGCTTCTCCAAAGCACTCTAAGCTGGAAAAACCTTGAGGAGATAAGAGTAGCTATTAATTCGTACATTACAAAAATACAGCCAATAGATAAAACAAAAAAATATCCTGTAGTAGTTCCAAATACATTATGGGCTAGTGGACAGTTCGATCATGACTTTACAGACTTCAAACTTGGCCAGTATTGGCTTGAGCGAATGGGAAGAATCAAGATGGGATTTTTAAGTCCTGCGCATATTAATATTACAATTCTTGATCATAATTCAGCAGATCCAAATGAAGAGTCGTTAGAAGAAAGAGACAAAAGGCTTTCTGCATCAAGTAGTGCCACTCATGCTTCAGCTATTTTGGCAGAGTTGAGACAAATTCAAAGAAAACAACAAAATTCAAATATTCAAGTCTCTATTCAGGAAGTTGCAGCAATTCTATCTATGCCTTCAGCAAAACTGCTAGATAGTTTGATTTGGTGCGAGAAATTTAAAATCATTCGAATAGAAGAGGAAACTCGATGCCGCATTGCATTCACCAGACTGAGTGAAGTATCATACTTGCTGGGCGAGAATTCACATGATGTAGCATTCCATGTCATATTGAATGCTACAAGATTACTCTTACAGAATAATGGGTTAAAAATCGAGAAGAATTATACTCTTTCCGATCTTCGTCAATTCATTAAAAAATCAGATACGCTAGAAGAAATTGTAAAGACGGTCATCAATACTGATGAAGATGGCAAGAAGTATACAGAAAAATACATGATTTGGTATAACGAGAATGATAGACAAAAAAAAAAGGCTTGTCTATTGCTCGATCATACCATAATGATTTATACAAGAAACGTCTGAGACAAATCATTACATTATTGGAAATCATTCCTGATGTAAAAGTAAAATCATTCATAGACACACAGAAGAAATGTGTTCTTCAATCTGTAATAGTAGAGGAAAATACATGGAAAGATTTTTTAAATGATTTTCAGGCCGACTGTTTGAAAACCTTGGAATATATCAACAAACGCCTAAACGCTACAATTCGTTGGTCTGACGCCGCCATTGAGTTGGGATTTGAAAACAAAGGATTTGTATATTTCGAGAATCTTCTGCGTTTTCTAAATGGAATGGCATACATCGCTACGGATGCATTACTTCCTACCGGCATTGAGATATATACAACGGACGATTCTGAAAAAGTATTTTTTGAGAACGTTGAAAAAGATTCGAAAGATTATCAAGACAAACTCGCATTTGATGAAGCTATAGAAATCAGGAATCTTCGCTTATGCGTTATGGACGTTCTCACAACAAAGATTCATTCAAAGCAGGAATTCCAAGAATTGATAGGATCGTATTTTTCACTAAAAAAATCCGAGGACTTTAGAACCTTATTAAGCAAATACTACGAAGAGTCTGATCCTATTTGGGATGCTCTTCGTGCTACTGCAATAAAAAAAGCAGAAGAACAATTACAAGATAATCCTGAGCAATGGGCCATCTACAATGAGAACTCAAATGAAAATGTTAACGTTGAAGCGGGCCCTGGATCAGGAAAAACACATGTTCTGACTTTAAAATGTGCCAAACTTATATATTACCAACATGTAAATCCTACGAGCATCTTAGTGTTGGCTTATAACAGGGCCGTAATTATCGAGCTAAGAACTCGTTTAACTAAACTATTTGCATCGTTAGGATTGAGTCGTTCAGCAAGTCAATTACATGTATACACTTTCAGCAGTTTTGCTAAAAGAGTGTGCGGAGATACCGCACTCTCTGGATGTGAAATGAATAAGTGGGAAGGAGTACTACTCGATACAATAAACGAGAAGCCTAATGACGTTCGTGCTGCAATGCCAGATCTTCAATATGTATTTATTGATGAGTTCCAAGATATTACTCAAACACGACTTGATGCTATGTTTGGGCTAAAAAAAATCTATTATGGCCTCACGTTCTTTACAATTGGAGATAAAGACCAAAGTATTTATGGATTTGAGAAAGAAGAGTCTATGGATCCAAATTATTATTATGACCAGCTTTATAAGACTTTAAATCCTAAGAAAATGACAATGAGCACTAATTATCGTTCATATCCAAAGATTCTCAAAGAAGCGAGTCGTTTTCTCCCAGAAACTTCTCATATACCAGTTCCATGCAAGAAGAATATAGAAAACGAACCAAAATCAGAGTATGTGTATATTTATCAAGACAGCAGAGAGTGGTCAAAGGATTTTGGAGGATACGTTCTGTGGTTAAAAGAACAAGGTGTGACTGATTTGGCCGTGTTCTTCAGAACGAATAACGAAGTCTATCACGGTTACTCACTTATAAAAGCCCTTAATCTACCTGGTATTAGAATCAGAATACAAGGTGCTTCTACATGTGAGTTATATAGAATGCGAGAAATATATGCTGTTCTGAAATTGTTGGATAGCAACCGCAACAAGAGACTAAAGTTAGAGAACAACCAGACTGAATTGGAATTGAAGAAAACAATATCTTCATGGATAAACAAAATCCCTAACTGGGATTCATTCTATTTGGATATTGCATTTGTACTAATACTCGATTATCTTGATTTTGCATCGACAGATGAGGTATCACATACTTATGGGGATATGGCTGATAGTATCAGAGAGACGTTAAAAGAAGACAATCCTCAATTATATAAGCTATATGATGACAAGCGGTTCCAAAATAGACGCATATTATTAGACCAACAACTTAATGTAGTGCTTACCACTATGCATAAAGTGAAAGGTTTAGAGTTTGATGCTGTTATAATAACACCATCAGTTACATCTCTTCCTTTTAACCCGACTGAAGATATTGATGAGTCTATTCCACTATCCCCTAATGACATTGAACAAATAGAGGAAGAGAAAAGACTACTATATGTTGCATATACTCGTGCAAGAAAATACCTATTCATTTACAAAGGCAACAGAGAAAGAGCTGTTGAAAACATGCAGCGCTTTACCAGCCTTGAAGACCAATGGGGAATAAGGGAAAGAAATGTTGGACTCGACAATTATAATATTGGATTTAATGCTGGATTTATTTTTAAAGGTAATAAAGCTATCGCATATAATGTGCGCAAAAATGATCCTGTAGTAATAAAACGTCACATAGGTATGACCAAATTTGGTCAGCAATTCACTACATATAATATCATTCATAATGGAAGCATTGTTGGTCAACTATCCAGAAGTAGCAGTATAGCCCACCGCATGAGAACCAATGATATAGAACTATTGACTGGATTTTTTGTCAGCGATGTATTCTATTGGTCTTACCAAGACACACTGGATTCAGATAAAAGAAAAGAGAAGGAATTTCTAAAAAATCCCGCAAAATTCAAGAATAAAAAGCCAGAGCCTTTTGCCCCCAAATGGTGCGAAGATGCCCGCAAGCAAGGTTATGTATTTATTGTAGATATTGCCGGTTATGGCAAATAAAATTGAAATTTATGAGTTTAATATCACATGAAATTAGCAGAGCTGATAATGCTGGCGAAATCAGCCAATATTCGTTCCACATTGCCGATCATGCAAAAACAATATCAGGGAAAGAATGAAGTCGTACTATATGCTGAGAACGGAGGATATCCACCCACTCAAAACGGGGATATCCGTTCACTTTTCTTGCTCCTTAGTCAGCCAAGCCCGTTCTATCTATCAACGTCTTAACGTTATAACGTTTAACGTTTTTGTTTTGGCTTCTTTGCTTTGACGTTTTCGTAAACGCATACGCCCGCCACAGCGGCCCACGGAAATTACAACTGCTCCTACAACATAAAAACAGAGGGTGTGTCAAAACTCTCTTATTCTTAAATCGGGTAGGAGGTAAATGCTAATCATAAAAGGCAT
>UMFD01061171.1_pt1 | contig 14057 bp, 14 predicted proteins | sample 1964901 | NCBI WGS metagenome assembly UMFD01 (sample SAMEA4836035, study PRJEB28245) | human gut metagenome | biome: gut microbiome; material: fecal sample | place: Denmark | collected 2008 | reverse complement strand
AGAAAAGGGCAAGCCGTTTTATTACATTATCCAGGCCGATTCCATTAGAATCCTTATTGTCTGCAGAAACCTGTACGCTTCCGCTGAGAATCTGATGAATTTTGTCCTGGCTCATCCCAATTCCATTGTCCTTCACGCTTACACAAATATCATTGTTATCCCGGTATACGGATAACAGAATTTTGCCTTCCCGGTCAATCCCCCGAATTCCATGGTTTACACAGTTTTCTACGATTGGCTGTAATACCATTGCCGGAATGGATGCATTTACCAGCCGTTTATCAATTTGCTTACTATAATGCACCTCTCCGGAAAAACGCACGTTAATAATATAAATATAATTATCTACCAGTTCAATTTCTTCATATAAGGAAACACTTCCGTAATCCTTTTTTACACTATATCGAAAGAAATCCGCCACATTCTGAACATATTCATAGGTTCTCTCCGCATCCTCCATCATTGCAAGCTGAGCACCCGCATTTAACGTATTGAACAGAAAGTGCGGATTAATCTGTGCCTGCAGGTATTTCAGCTGTGCATCCTTCAGATGTGCTTCCATTCGAAGCTCCTTTTCCTGCATCTGACGTTCTGTTTCCATGCTCTGGCGGAGCCGCTTGATGTATTCCTGAATACTGAGCACCATTTTATTGAATGCTTTCGTTACAACGCCCACTTCATCATTTGCATAAACTTCAATTCTGGCTACCTCCAGGTTTCCTCCCGCTACTTCATTCGCAGTTTCTGCAAGCTTGCGCAATGGCTGTATAATCCCCTGTGTCATCCAGATAATCAATACAATCGTCAGCATTCCCGTTAAAACAAACATCATCTGATTCAACGTTTCCACACGGTGCATGGTATTCATCAGTACGTGATAATTCTGCGAATTATGATAAAATTGTTTGTTATTCAGGCAATAGATGTAGTCCCGGATATACGTGCACAATTCCGTTGCTTCTTCATAATTCTCTTTATATTTCTCAACATCATAACCACGCCGGTACTTGATTGCCAGCTCGCTCACCTTCCGGTAACGCTCGGAAAGATTCCGAATGTTTTTCTCAAGTAAAAGCAATTCATCATCGGTAATCTGATTATTCAACCCTTCTACCAGTTTATCATATTCTGTAACATCCCGGTAAAAGTTCTCCATAGAATCCGTCTGCCGCAAGTTCAGATATTCCGTCATATCATCCTGTACCAGCGTCAGAATATTCTGCAGCTCATTCAGCTCTGTGTTACTCGCATACACCTGTTCAATCTGAAGCATCATTTCATCCAGATTGGAATAAATGTATACATTCACTCCAAACAAAACCACCGTCATAATCAGGAATACCGCTATCAGCTTCATCTGGATGGATATTTCAATTTTATGAAGTTTATTCTTCAGTCTTCGAAGCATCCTCAAGGTACTCCTTTACGTTCGTTTCCGTAACCGCATTGCCTTCCATCAGGAAAAAGCCGTTTACATATCCGGTATCCAGATATTCATTCAATGCATCCACGCATCGTCTCCCCATGTCCCGATAATCCACCGCTATGGTTGCCGAAATGATATTTTTATTTACTGCCTGTAAAATCGTATCTGAAGTATAATAGCCAAGCACATATACCTGACCGACAATATTGTAATCAACCATTGCCTGATATACACTGACGGTATTTTTCTCATTCAGACATATGATAAAGTCCGGCAGTTCCTCCATATCAATCAGCATTTCGCGAATGGATTCATCTGCATTAAAGGCACTTCTTCCATCCACCGACTTGATTTCCAAATCAAGCTGCAAATGATTTCCCTCATTCGTAAGTGTTTCCTTAATTCCGTTGCAGATAATGTTTTGTGTGCTGTCATCCGTAGATGCGTCCAGAAGAATCAACACTTCCCGATTCTTCTTGGTCGCAAGCTTAATAATCTGACGTCCGTACTCTCTGCCTAAACTGTATCCACCTACCCCTACATAACTTTTTCTTTGACTGTCCACACAGTCATTCACAACGGTAACTACCGGAATTCCCTCCTGCTGTGCCTCTCGAATGACATTCTGATATTCTTCGGTCTCCTCTGCTTCAAGAATAATTCCATCCACCTGTGCAGCAATTGCAATACGGGCAAGCTCTATTCTGGAGTAATCTCCATCCAGTCCCTCTCCCATAAGCTCTACATAAGCACCTGTTTCCTTGCCTTCTTCCAGACACCCTTCAAATATTTCTTCCCTTGACTGCTCCTCCGGCTGCTCCATAATCAATGCATAATGCCTGCGGTAGCTGCTTGTTTCGCTGTTCTTGTCATGCTGTCCCACCACCATATCCATCTGCTGTCTGGACAACACAATTTCCCCGACGATAAACCCTATCATTACACACTGGAAAAGCACCAGCAGTGCTCCAAGTCCCTTGCTCCATTTTCGATTCCATCCTGATGTTGCTGCCATATCTCTTTCCTCGTTTTTGTCTGCTACTGGCATTCTAACACAAAACGGGCAGAATTATCAATTCTGCCCGGGATTTTTCTTTCGTAAACAGCCAGAAGTTCCTTTATTTACCGACCCCAAAAAGTTAGACCAATAATCTAACGATTGGAGGTCGGTATTTTTATGGCTAAGTATAGCTACGAATTCAAAAAAATGATTGTTGATGCTTATTTAAATGGAGAGGGTGGATATAAACATCTTTCATCTGTCTATGGTCCAACTAGAAGAGATATACAAAATTTTTTCTATATCTATTACTGCTTATATAATTATAATCTATAATTGTATTTTTGTTTCTTCCCTTTCTCTGTTGTTCTAATTCGCGCACCAGGCTCCCCCGTCTCTGTATAATATGAATCAATAACAATTTTTCTTGGAAAATCGGCTGAGAATTTGCCTTAAAATTCAAGACTATTTAATCTAGATACTTAGAAAGCTGTTACCAACTTTGAGTATAGTTATAACATATCCGTACCCTTTAGGCAAGAGAATCACTGAGGAAAACTTAATCCGCTGCGGACGTGAGGAATTCCTGGAAAAGGGTTACGCGGAGGCGAATGAGCGGCAGATCATGGAATATATCTGTGCGCACAGGCAGGAATGCGAGCTTGTGCTGGAGAAATGCTCCGGCACGATCCGGTATCCTTCCGTGGCTGTGACCTCTTTTCCGTCCAGAGATACAAACTGCATTTCTTTTCCCGTTACTTTCAGAAAATAGTTCAATATCACAATTTCGTAAATACAACTGGTATCATACAACAATACTACTGCTTTCATCCGCTCTCTCCTTTTTCTCCCTTATAAGTCAATTTTCACGTAAATCAAAAATGTTGGCATATTTTTATAAAAACATCCCGATTTTCATGTCTATTAATATATGAAAATCGGGATACCCTAAGTTCCTCAGAATACTACTTTATAACGAAATATCGATCACCGATGCAGGTACGGTCGGGACACCGATCCCAGCGGCATCGGCGGAAAAAGATGTCCCGGAGGATCCGGCAGATAAGCTCATGCCGCCTCCGGAGGGAATGACGGGATTGTCCTTCATTTTCTCCAGGCGGTCAAACACTGCCTTGAGGTATTCCGCATCTGCCTTGACGATTTCTTTCATTTCTTTGTTGCGGTGTTTGATCTTCATCATCTTAAGGTCTGCAGGATCGATGTCCTTCTTCACAGAGAGCATGGTATCGGATAACTCATCCATTCCCATCTCCTCCATTATATCCCGCATACCGTCAGACAATTCCTGCATCATCTCAGAAGTAAAATCGCTCATTTCCACCATAAGCTCACTGGTCTGTAACAGAAATTCATCCAGCTGCGGATAATCATATTTCTCCAGATCCATATCGCTCTGTGCTTCCGTTGCCTCACAGGGCAATTCCTCTTCGGCTTCCGGGTCCGTATTCTGATCCGTCTCCGAAGTTCTCTCTTCTTCGTCCGTGCAGACTTTTTCACCCTGCCAGATTCCGCCGGCTGCCTTCGCCAGTTCCTCTTCTTCTAAGTGTTTCGCCTTTTTCTTCGCTACTCGCTCCATGGCTTTGGCATGGTTGATTGCTGCTTCGATCTCGTCATCATCATAATTGCCGCTCTGCTTCTGCCGTTTCAGGCGCAGGACTTCTCTCCGCGCCTGCCCGGCTGCCTGCTTTGCCGCCTGGGACGTCTTGCTCCGCAGTATCTTGGACGAGATATTTTTGAACTGGTACTTCAATTTCTTCAGCGCCAGCGTCGTGTTCTTCGTCTGCTGCCTCTGATTGCGCAGCGATTCACTGTAGCTCAGCGTGCTGGTAACGATAGACTCCTGTCCCAGGCTGTTTGCCGCCTGCGTCTGCGTACTCCTGCTGTCCCGGGCAAGCATCCGTTTAATATCACTGACTGAATTTTTCGAAGCAGTCGTGTTATTCTGCTGCCCGAAAATGCCGTTTGCACTGCTCTGGTTCGTCCTACTCCCGAAGGTGATCTGCGTCGTTCCCCGGCTGTTCGAGCGCACGAACGTTCCTCCATATTTCCCCATAGAAATCATGCAACCTCACCTTACCCTCTGAAGTCAAAATTCTGGCCGACCTGCCGTTCGCCTGCGGTCTGCACACTGTCACTCCGTGTGTTGAAATTGTAGGTTTCTATCTTAGACAACAGTTCTTCTATGGAACCGGCGCTGATCGTTACCGTATCCTCTGTGCCGGTTTCCTCCTTGCTGTCTGCTGCCTTATCCGACTTCTTGTCTTTTAGCCGTTCTTCCTTTTCTTTCTTAGCTGCCTTCTTCTCCGCAGCCTTTTTCTCTGTTTTCTTCTGCTCAGCCTTTTTCTCGATCCGGGCCTTCTGCTCGGCGCTGGATTTCTTCAATACAGCGAAAAATGACAGTGTTCCTCCATCATTTACCTGCATTCCAAAGCCCTTGACATTCGCACCGGAACTCTGCAGGCTGGTCTTTAACTGTTGTATCTGTGCAGCGGCACCGCTCAAGATTCCCTCATACTGTTTACGGAATTTCTCATCCGTCGCCATCTGTTCGATCTTGTCTTCATCAATGAGGACGACCGTCTTATAGCCGTTGGCATATTTTGCAGCATTGGCTTTTGCATTCTCCTTCTGATCTCTGCTGACTAGAATAAAATCATAATTTCCGTACTTCTTCTTCAGCTGCTCATAGTACTTCGCAGCCTTCTCCGACAACTCCGGCTGACCGATGGTCTGACCATAATTCCCCGTCGTCTGCTTTGCTTTGGAAGTATCGACCGTGCCTGCAGCACTCGTCGTATCCTTCATTGTCTTGTTCTTTGTATTCTTGCTGTAATTACTCTGCGCAGCATATGCACCGATGCTGCTTACCCCTATCTCTGTCATACTTATCTCCTCCTTGAAAATAGATGCCAAATCCGTTTGTTTTCACAGTTATCTTACTATGTATATCGTCTTCTTTTCTGAATACATTGATAGTAATAATGCCAAAAGACCACATTTCCGATCCTTGTCACCGATCGGAAATGCGGTCTTTCTATTATATTTTTTCTTACTGATTCAAATTGTTGATCGTATGAGATAACTGTCCGAGAATCTTCTTGATCGCTTCACTGGAGGCTGCCATATCTCTCGCCAGCTTCTGGACCTCCGTTGCTACCACAGCAAAGCCCTTTCCCTGATCTCCTGCCCTGGCTGCTTCAATGGATGCATTCAGTGCCAGGATCTGCTGTCTCTTGCTATAACCGTCGATTTCCTTCGTTCTGTCTTCCGCTTCTGCGATCTGCTGTGCAGCATCTGCAATACCGCCTTTTAATTCTCCTACCAGATTTGTATTTCTACGATGAGCATAGCTTGATCTCACAAACATGTTGATCACATCTCCCAGCAGATTTGCAGATGCATCTATTTGCTCCTTAGTCTTCACATTTACCTTTTTCAGGGCCTTAATATATTTATCCTCGTCAATACCCAGCTCTCTCGCTGTCTGACGGAACTTCTCCTCATCCGGATTCTCCGGCAGCACCTGTCCTCCGATAATACTGCCCAGCACGGTTCCATCCTCCAGTGTGATCGGAATACCAAAATCCACAAGTCCCGCATGGCAGGGATACACACCATGGCCTTCTCTGTCACACTGCTCGCAGCGCTTTTTCCCCTCTGCGCTTCCTCTCGTCAGATCAATACAGAACTCCGTAAAATTATAACAGTCACTGATGTATTTTCCGTCTGCACCCACAGCCACGGTTGCCAGTCCCGTGCTGTTTGCCCAGTTCTTCATGATCTGCTCGAATTTGTTCATGTCACAAAAATCCTGAATCTTCATATAACTTCCTACTTTCCCGGTTATCTTAACCGCCGAACGCATCAAAGCCGGTAATTTTTGATCCCGGCATCATCTTACATTTACATAAAAATTATACCACAAATTGCAATATTTTTCGCCCTTTTTACCATTTTTTCCGATATTTTAACAACATTTTCTATCTATGCTTCCTTCCTGTTTCCTTCCCTCCAAACGCTCTAAAATAGATGCAATGCAATGCCATCTATAGTATAATTATCTGGATGCAGATATGAGTGCTGATCGTGGAAAAAGGAGGTGCCGTTAATTGAAGAAAACGAAGATATTCTTCCGCTGATCCTTCCGATGAAGCAGAAAAATACGTTGTCCTGATCGGTGAAGATTCTGAAATCATAGAAAAGCTTTCTGACATTGATCTGCTTGTCATAGATGCGGAATATTTTTCCCAAAATGACATTGCCCGTTTAAGAGAAAATGGTATCCGCGAAATCTACTCCTATATCAATATCGGATCGATCGAGAGCTTCCGATCCTATGATACAGACTTTGAGAAATATACTCTGGGTGCCTATGAGAACTGGCCGGAGGAAAAATGGATCGATGTCTCAGCTCCGGAATGGCAGGCATGTACAGCTTCCAGAGTAGACGCCCTGGTACAGAAGGGTGTGGACGGCTTTTTTGTCGATAACACGGATGTATACTATAACTATCCGCAGGAATCCATCTATGACGGAATCCTTACGATTCTGGACTATATGAACCATACAGGCAGAAAGATCATGATCAACGGTGGGGACTGTTTTGTAAAAAAATATCTTACAACAGAAAAAAACATTCTCATCGATGGGGTAAACCAGGAGAACGTTTTTACTGTGTATGATTTTTCAAAGGATGTCTATACTAAAAATGATCAAAGCACGCGTGAATACTATACTGAGTATCTAGATCTGGCTATGTCACACGGCTGTACTGCTTACACCCTGGAATACGCAACGGTTCCCTCCATCCGCAGACAGGCAGCCGCCTACGCCGGGAAGCATGGGTACATCTATTACATTTCTGATAATATCGGGTTATGTCTGGGAAGATAACATATTCCTCTCAAGCGCCATCACAGAAATGTAATGATACAAGTATCCTGATGCTTTTGCCTTGTCTGCTCATCTGCATCAATAGCCGTGCACATATCACAATAGTAGCATATATTGTAACCGCCCTGTCCTTTGGTATCTTCAGTCACAGCAAAGTATCCTGCCTTCATCTTCACTGTCTGTCCGCTCAAAAAGTGAATCTCTCTCTGCACATAACCCCCGGCTCCGGTTTTATCCACCAGCGGCACCTGTGGATTATACACTCCTGTAGCAGCATAATCCAGCTGGATCTCCGTAAAATAATTCTTCAGATTCGCCTGGTCTGCCGCCACCTTTGCCTTATGTATATAAGACAGATACTGCGGTGCCAGTACTCCCACCAGCACTGCCATAATAGCTATTACAATGATCAGCTCTACTAATGAAAATCCCCCGTTTCCCCTCTTTCCTGTTGATTTTATCATGACTTTTCTCTCCATTACATTACAATACATCCCGCAGGCATCGGGCCTGCGTATAAGAAAGACCCGCATGGTCTTCCCAGGCAGGTCTTTCTTGCGATCATATATTCAGTTTTATCAGTGCTTTATTATTCGCAAAGCTTGGAAAATGCATCCGCTACGAACTGAACCTTAGGTCCGATGATTACCTGTACGGAGGTCTTACCGGGTTTCATGACACCGGCTACGCCTGCAGATTTGATCACCTTATCATTCACTGCGGTAATGTCTTTTACTTCCAGTCTCAGTCTTGTAATGCAGTTGTCAATGCTTGCAATGTTGTCCTTGCCGCCGCAGCCTTCCAGAATGGTTGCTGCGATTGCTGCGAAATCATCATTTGCCAGCTCGATCTTCTTCTCTGCTTCTACATCATCATCTTCTCTACCGGGGGTCTTCAGATCCCATTTCTTGATAGCGAAGAGGAATACGAAGTAGAATACAAGAAATGCTGCGATACCCAGAGGGATGATCAGCCAGATTCTGGCCGCTGCAGGCAGGCGGGATGAGAACAGCAGATCCATCGCACCTGCGGAGAAGCTGAAGCCTGCACGGAAGCCAAGAGCAACAGTGATCATGGTGAAGATGCCGTACAGTGCTGCGTAGATCACATACAGTCCGGGAGCTAAGAACATGAATGCAAACTCAAAGGGCTCGGTAACGCCGCAGATGAAGGAACAGATTGCTGCGGAAGCTACCAGACCGATCGCTGCCTTTTTCTTGGCGGGCTTTGCACATTTTACCATTGCCAGAGCCGCACCGGGGATACCGAACATCATACAAGGGAAGAAGCCGGACATATACATTCCAAGGCTCCAGGATACATCAGCGCTTGTCTCACCTTTCCAGAAGTGCTGCAGATCTCCCAGTCCGATGGTATCGAACCAGAATACGTTGTTCAGTGCGTGATGTAATCCGGTAGGGATCAGCAGACGGTTCAGGAAAGCATAAATGCCGGCACCGACTACATCCAGACTTACGATAGCTTCACCGAGAGCTACCAGACCGCCGAACAGTAAAGGCCATACGAACAGCAGTACAACAGATGCCAGAATAGATACCACACCTGCTACGATAGCTACGCAGCGCTTACCACTGAAGAAGGACAGCCAGTCAGGAAGCTTGGTATCCTTGAACTTGTTGTAGCACATGGAACCGATAATACCGGCAATAATACCGATAAAGGGATTCGCAATCTTATCGAATGCCAGTGTCTTGGTAGCATCCTCAGCGATGGAGGGCATAATGGTCGTAACAAATCCGGTAGACAGAAGTGTTGTGAGCATCAGCCAGGAAGCCAGAGCTGCGATGGCTCCGGTACCGTCATTTTTCTCTGACATACCGACACCTACACCGATTGCGAACAGGATCGCCATGTTGTCGATCAGAGCACCACCAGCTTTTACGAGGAACAGACCGATCAGATTTCTTACACCCTCGATCGCACCACCCTGCATTGTTGCCGGGCACAACCAGTAACCAATACCCATGAGGATACCGCAGATCGGCAGAACCGCTACGGGAAGCATTAACGCTTTACCCAGTTTTTGAAGAAACTTCATACATTTCTCCTCCTTTACATTATACTAAACCGGAACAGTTCCGGTCAGTTTCATTAGTTGATACGGACGTACCGCTCTTAAGATATCTGGAGCACGTCCTCGCCGGGAGATACCTCTCCCTCTTTCAGAATACTGATCTTGTTATATTCATCAGTATTGCAGACCAGGACCGGAGTGATGATATGCAGTCCGGCTTCCTTAATCTTCTCCAGATCTGCATCCAGCAGAAGATCGCCCTTTTTGACATGGTCTCCGGCAGCAACATGTGCCGTGAAGGGGGCTCCCTTGAGTGTCACGGTGTCCAGTCCGATGTGGATCAGAAGCTCCGCTCCCTGATCCGTTGTCATGGTGATCGCATGGAGCGTATCAAATACCACGGTCACCTCTCCGTCTGCGGGAGCATATATTTTTCCCTCAGAGGGGATCACTGCAAATCCGTCTCCCAGTATTTTCTCGGAAAATGTAGGATCCGGTACCTCCGTAAGAGCAACTGCCTTCCCCTTACAGGGAGATCCGATACAATTCCCTTTTCGCTTACCTTTCAAAAAATCTAACATGTGAACTCCTTTCCGTCGATATATACCGCTGCAATGTTCAGTTCCTGATCCAGGAGTACGAAATCTGCCCTCTTACCAACGGATATACTGCCCACTTCATTGAAAATGCCGATCTCCTTCGCCGGATTCTCCGTGGCACACATCACTGCTGTCTCTAACGGCAGACCGACTGTTTTTACTACAAACCGCATACAATCCATCAGATTCGTCGCCGATCCGGCGATCGTGCCGTCATGCAGGGTAGCCAGATTGCCTCTGACGGTAACCGGCTGTCCTCCCAGAGTATATTCACCATCCTCCAGTCCCGTTGCACGCATACTGTCACTGATCAGGATCATGCGGTCAGCGCCAAACATCGCAAACGTTGCACGGATCACTGACGGATGAATGTGTACACCATCACAGATCAGCTCCGGATGACATTTCTCTGAATCTCTCACTGCTCCGATCACGCCGGGCTCCCTGTGGTTCAGCGGCGGCATTGCATTATACAAATGCGTCGCATGAGATGCTCCATGTTCAATGGCTTCCCTTGCTGTATCATAGTCGGAAGCTGTATGCGCCAGTGAAATGACCACTTCTCCTTTGGCTCTGTCGATAAATTCCATCGCTCCCGGCTCTTCCGGTGCGATATCTACCAGCTTGATCAGCCCGTTCGCTGCTTTCTGCAGCCTGCTGAAATATTCATAATCGCAGTGCATGATATTTTCTGCAGCCTGAGCACCCTTTTTCGCCGGACTGATAAAAGGTCCTTCCATATTGATGCCCACCAGGTGGGATCCACCGGAATACTCATAGCTGCCGGCATTTTTCATGACCTCCAGCAATTCATCCTTAGGTATCGTCATGGTAGCCGGGCAGACACTTGTCACACCGACAGAGGCTTCATATGATGTGATGACATCCAGTGCTTCCTTCGTGCCGTCACACATATCTGCGCCCTTACAACCATGGAAATGAATATCCACCAGTCCCGGTATCAGATACATGCCTTTGGCATCCACAACAGCTTCCTCACCTGCCGGATCCCCGGTACAGCTTACGAACCTGCCGTTCTCCACGGCTACATCTCCTCTGACAAACCGATGCTCCTCTGTATATATATTTGCATTTCTGATTCTCATGACCTATCAGCTTCCCCTTTCTTATTCAGAAAGCTTACTAAGCGCTGCTTCGTCTGCCACCAGTGTCACATCATTATGAAGCTGTAATACCGATGCCGGCACCTGCGGTGTAATGGGTCCGAAGAAAGCTTTCTGTACGATCTCCGCCTTGTCTTCGCCGCTGGCTACGATCAATATTTTCTTCGCCTGCATAATGGTCTTGATCCCCATGGTATATGCCTGCTTCGGGACATCCTCTGCCGATGCGAAGAATCTCTTGTTGGCTTCGATCGTAGACTCTGTCAGGTTCACGCAATGTACCTGCTTGTCAAAACTCTCTCCCGGTTCGTTGAAGCCGATGTGCCCGTTATGTCCAATTCCCAAAAGCTGCAGGTCCACGCCGCCCAGTGACTGGATCAGTTCCGCATATCTATGGCATTCTTTCTCCGAATCCGGCTCCATTCCGTTTGGCAGATGTGTATTTTCCACCGGGATATTCACATGGTCAAACAGATTCTGGTGCATAAAATAGTAATAACTCTGATCGTTTTCCCGGCTCAGACCCTTATATTCATCCAGGTTCACCGTCATAACCTCAGAAAAGTCCAGATCTCCCTTGCGGAACCATTCCACCAGCTGTTTATACAGGCCGATGGGAGTGGATCCCGTAGCCAGTCCGAGAACACAGTTCGGTTTCATAATAACCTGTGCCGATACAATATTTGCAGCCTTTCTGCTCATATCTGCATAATCTTTTGCTTTGTATATTCTCATGAATCTCTCACTCCATTTCGCATATTTTACTACGGACATTCAGCACCATGGACGGTGCCACACTGAGTTCATCAATTCCCATCTGTACAAATCGTGTGGTCAGTGTCGTATCCGCTCCCAGCTCTCCGCAGATGCCGACCCATTTTCCATGCTTATGTGCCCCATCAACAGTCATCTGTATCATACGCAGGACTGCCTCATGATGTGGATTATAGAATCTGTCCAGTCTGTTATTCTGCCTGTCGATAGCCAGAGTATACTGTGTCAGATCATTCGTGCCGATACTGAAGAAATCAACATGCTCCGCCAGCTCCTCACTCATCATGACAGCCGCAGGAGTCTCGATCATAATTCCCTGTTCCGGAATTGCGTAAGGAAGCTTCTCTTCCTCCAGCTCCTTAGCCACCTCAGCCACGATTTTCTGAATATCCAGCACTTCCTCCACGGAAATGATCATCGGATACATAATAGCCAATGTTCCGTATTTTGCCGCCCGAAGAAGTGCTCTCAGCTGGGTCTTGAAGATCTCCGGCTGCTCCAGACAGATCCGGATCGCACGGTATCCCATGGCAGGATTATCTTCCTTGCCAAGTCCGAGGTAATCTACATTTTTGTCCGCACCGATATCAAGGGTACGGATGATGACCTTTTTCCCTGCCATCATCTGCAGCACCTGACGGTAAGCATTGAACTGTTCTGTCTCATCCGGAAGCGAATTCCTTCCGAGATATAAAAATTCACTGCGGAACAGGCCGATACCCTCCGCATCATTCTCCAGTACATATGCCACATCCGATACGCTGCCGATATTTGCATATACATTGACCTTGCGTCCGCTCTTTGTCACGGATTCACGTCCCTTGTATTCTGCCAGCAGGCTTCTTAGTCTCTGTTCCGTCTGCTGTGCCGCCTCTGCCTGCCGGATCTGCTCTTCCTCCGGATCCAGGTAAAATACCGCTTCCCTGCCGTCCACAATAGCCCGGGTCCCGTTATGAATTTTCTCCAGTTCCAATGGTACCCCTATCAGTGCCGGAATGTTCATCATACGTGCAAGGATCGCAGTATGGGAATTCGTTGAACCATGTACTGTGACAAAGGCCAGGATCTTACTCTTATCCATCTGTACCGTCTCACTGGGCGTCAGATCATCTGCCACAATGATCGACGGCTCCATGGTACTCCAGTCAATCTGCTCCTCCCCGGACAGATTGCGGACGAGCCGGTTGGAGATATCCCTGACATCCGCAGAGCGGGCCTGCATATATTCATCATCCATGTTGGCGAACATCTCTGCAAAATTATCACCGGTCACTGCCACCGCATACTCTGCATTCACTTCTTCGTTCTGAATCATACTGTGAATGGCATCCTGATAATCGTCATCCTCGAGCATCATCTGATGCACCTCGAAAATGGCTGCATTGACTTCCCCGACCTCCTGCAGAGCCTTCTCGTATAACTGTCCCAGCTGCGTCATCGTACGTTCCTTAGCCGCATCCAGCCGTTTCAGTTCTTCCTCTGTGTTGTCGATATGGATCCTCTTAACGAGACTGTCCTTTTTCTTCAAAACACTGACAGGTCCGATCGCTGTTCCCTTATATACGGATTTTCCAATATATTTTTCCATTTTCTACCTTCCAAACTCTGCCGTGCAGGTCTTCTCCTAGAGGTTCTCACGGAAAAACTTCTGAAGCTCTGCTGCTGCGGTATCTTCATCCGCTCCTTCTATCGTGACTTCCACGTTGTCTCCGTGCTTCACGCCCATTCCCATGATCGCCATCAGCTTGCTTGCTGCAGCTGATTTCCCTTTACAGGAAAGTGTCACTGTACTCTGATACTTTTTCGCTTCCTTGGCGAGCAGTCCCGCAGGACGTGCATGCAGACCGATTTCATCCTTAATGATATAGCTGAACTGTTTCATCGGCAACATTCCTCCTTATTTTATATTTCTTGTTTTAAATATGTAGCATGTTGTACATACTTTTCGTTCATCTGGCTGATTACATATACATATTACCCATCTTTTTATTGTTTGTCTACATCACTTTTGATAAATTGTATATTTTTGAACATTATCGTAAAATTTTGTAAACTTTTTAATAAAAAAATTTATAGAAAAAGGATGCCTGCTTATCTGGCACCCTTTCTTGGATCATTCTTTTGGTTTTGTTATTTGCTGTAGTCAGCTCCATTTCCTATTCGACCGCTATCTCCACGTTTTTTC
>UMFD01033849.1_pt1 | contig 14097 bp, 8 predicted proteins | sample 1964901 | NCBI WGS metagenome assembly UMFD01 (sample SAMEA4836035, study PRJEB28245) | human gut metagenome | biome: gut microbiome; material: fecal sample | place: Denmark | collected 2008 | reverse complement strand
GTGCTCTCACGCACGGCTGCTGTCAAGACGCTCGATGCAAAGGGAATCATCCACGCTATCCGTTGCCAGGACGATATGCAGGAAGCCTCGGGTGCCTACAAGGACATTGATACCGTCATCGACAACGAGGCCGATCTCGTGAAAGTCAAGACCAAGCTTCTTCCGATCGCCGTGGTAAAGGGCTAAAGTTTCGCTAAGCGCAACCGCCCCGCCTTCGGCCATCAGCGTGTAACACGCTCAAGTCTAGTCCTTCGTGGTTGGACTTTTTTAGTCTCCGACATCTGCGCTTCGGTTGAGGCTTATGTGCAAAAGAATCAATAAGACAGGATTGATGTCAACAGATTTACTACTTTGTTTTCTTTTTTGTTGTCTTTTTTCCTATCTGTCTTTTTGCAATTGCACCTGTGTCTCGTCCACTGCTGCACTTGCATTTAGTTAATAAGCAGGTTGTATAAGGTAAGCTTCGATATTCATCTTTTAAATCTTCAAAAACATTTTGGTTGCCACCTCTACCAACATCAAAAACCCAAAATACAGACAAGCAAGCATTGGTTGCTTTGGAATACTTTTCGAATTTCATTTTATACGCATGACGTTCTTTAGTACTTTGTATTTCCTTGTTGTGTAATAATTTAAGTTCTATCATAATAGGATTACACATTCCATACCAAATTAAAAAGTCTGTTCGTTTGTTATCTTGCAACGCAACTTCACGATCAACACGTACATTAGTCAGCCCTAATTGACAACACTTGTTTATAATGGTGTTTTTTAATTCTCGTTGTATAAAGTCTTCACTCAATGCTTGGCTGTTGACAAGAGAGTAAATACCTTGGTCTTGAATCTCTTTTTGAACCTCTAATGCAATTGTTGTAAAATAGTTTCTAAAGTCCGCATCGTTTCTTATTGGCAAATATGCATTCGCTATACATGCGTTGTATTTTTTTACGGATGCATCTATACTGCCTTTTTCAGAATTCAAGAAGACTAACTCATAATGATTCATTATATTATAGGCATTATTGTCAGCAACACCTTCACAGTGTTTCTCAACGAGAATCCTTAACTTTTGAATGTAGTTTAACTTTTTCATATTGATAAAGTACATGTATATCTGCGACATCAAATAACTAGAATAGTCTCTAGTTACTATTTGAGGAGACAGACTTAACCCAAATTCAAACAATTCTAACATATTCTGAATAACAGGTTCTTCTTGTACTGACATAAAGCACCTAAACATTCGTGGATTTGCTCCCGAAATTTCTTGTTCTTCATCTGATACGAATCGTACATGATGACTTTCAAATTGTCTTGTAGAAACTATATTTTCTTTTAAATAAGAGAATCTCCATAATATTGCATTTTCATCATGAAATTTTTCTATCATAATGGCATTACACTGCATTTTCATCCCCTTAATTCCACATTTTTCAATAGAATCAAACAATTTTCTATAATCTTCAACACCCCATTTGACATAGTCTTTAGCTATCAACTCAAGTGCTTTTGAAGCGACATATGCATTCTCTTGGGATTGCTTCGCAATAAAAATATCCACATATTCTTCAAGTTTATAAGATAAAGACCCCATCCCATACTCAGTGATACAAGACATAATATCGTCTGGCGAAATATTTAAATAATCGTCATTTCTAGATTTCCACCAGTCTATGAGTATAGCATTTTCGTCTGTACTCAATTTGCCTATAATTTTCTTGTAGAAAGAACTAATAGTACGAGAATCAATATTACCAACGCGACTTATGAACGGAAGTGTTTTAGCTAATATCATCCTATATTGCATTAGTTTTTCTTCTTGTCCGAGTTCACAAACAGCATTTACAAAATGTGGTATATATATAAGATTCCATGACAGATTGTATGAATGCGGATCTTCTTTCTTGGTTTTGGTTTTATCGAGATCTACATTGTTAAAAAAATCACATATAACTGTAAAAACTTTATTATAGTCAATAGATTTCAAATATTCAATGTTCTCACACAAAAAGAGAGCGCAATAATACTTGTCTTTCGATTTAATATTCTGGTCCATAAGATAATTGTAGGCTTCTTCCAACTCTTTGTCATTATTAGGAGTGTTTTCTTCACCCTCAGATTTATCCCAACGCTTAAATACATCAGAATAACGAGCCATATATTTAGATAATGACTCCTGTTTATCTTTGTCGTGTCTTACTATGCTTAAAAGCGTAAGAAGGCATCTGTCAATGTTGTAATTTTCTTTACATAGTTTTACCAGAATATTCTCAATCGCGCAAATCAAGTCATAATCAATATACTCTGGTTCAATGTTCTTTAGATAATACCACAATCCTCTGTTTTGATCTAAACTTTGAATAAAGCACAATGACACAGAATCATCTTGAATAATCTGTTTAAATAATCTACTTTCATCTCCGGAAATTTTATGATAATGGCGAGTTTTTAAATAGACTGCAAACAACTGAATCAAATCATTCTTAGCCTCTTTGTTTTTATGAAAAACTGTAAGAATTTGTTTTATCAAGGAAGAGTAATGTACACTTATATTTCCTACTGGATTAAAGAACTTCTCAATTTTATTATTGTTGACGATCTGCTTGTATGTACTTATTATTGATTCTGTATTCTCTATACATAATATCGCATTTATAGCATGAGGATTACTTTGATAGCATTCATTAATCCAACATTGAATTACATTCTTATCTGTGACCCCATTAAACCCAGTAATATCACAGTATTTTCCTTTGATATCTGAATTGAACGTATCGAATTTTTTAGCTAATTTGATTAAGTCCTCAATGTCATTTATCGCTTCGAATATCGACAACGAAACGTATTGAATATCAGGATTTTGATTTTCTACTGTTTTTTTAGCAGCATCTGCCCAGTACGAAATAACCTCTGAACTCAAACAATTACCTTGAGCCAAAACTTCAAGAATTGCCGATATATTTGAAAGTTGAATTTTATTCAAATGCTCTGTTGTAGGCATAAGCATTTGACAGCATCCTGCAGAATAACATTGCTGCAAAATAGATAAAATAGAACTTCTCCATCTAATATAAACTGGTCTACTGAAATAATTATTCCAGATAATCTTAAACAATTCTGCTTTTTGCTCAATAGAAAGTATAGTAGGATCTACATATTTCAATAATGCATCCAACGAATCCGATTCTAAATTAGACTCATAAGATAAAATTAATTTAAAAATATTGAAAAATGAAGAAGAGCGAATGTATGATACATGAGGAATTACATCGAGCCAATTTGGATAAATATGTTTAACATCATGACTTACTGCAATATCATACAATACACTCTCAATGTTGTCTTGTCTACATAATTCTTTCGCAGCAAGATATTCTTGTATCTCAGTATCAGGAAACATCAAAACGTCATTTGTCTCTTTAAGAATGCGATTCTCAAAAAACAACAAACTTAAATTAGACAAAACCATTTGTGCCATATTACCGCTTATACCATCCAAAATTGTATATAGCTCATCTTTTGTAATTGAGTCAAGTCGACCAATTTCCATAACGAATGCTATTTTTTCAAGTACTCGTTGTGTCAGGATTGCCAAATTGTTTTTATCGCATTGTGTGTTATTATATTTTTCAATAGCATGAAGAATATTTTTCTCAACAAATAGCTCAAATATTTGTCCTATATTTTTACACTCGACATTCTCTTTTTGGTATTCTATAAAATATTCAAGATATCTTGGAACAGAAAGCAAGTCTAACATTTTCTTGCTTTTTCCTATATTAGAAATGACCTGCTTTGAACAACTGGAAAGTACATTTTTTACACTTTCATCATCTAATCTAAGTATCTCTATATACGAAAGATCTGTAAATAAAGAGAAAATATGAGCATAAGATGCCACATAATGTTTTCTGCAAGAAAAAACAACATTTGTATTCTTGTTATTCTCGCAAAAGTCCTTTATTTCTCTATATACTCTGATAAATTGATTTGATTCAACTTCATCAAGAGCATCAACTATGCAATATTTCACATCGGCACCAACCGATTTTGAAGTAAAATCTATAGCATTACATTTTAATACGTCCTTTGAAGAAAGAGTCGATCCCAACTCTTTCAAAAGTCTACTCTTCCCTATTCCAGGATCTCCTACGATACATAAACGATGTGTATTTCTTATTGTATCTAAGAAAGAAGACATATTAGTAACACATGTCATATTTGACTTATCAGTTGATTCTAATAAGTCATCTATATTTTTATATTGCTTTATGTAAGGAAGAATATATCTTTCCATGTAAATTAGTTTTGATTATTATAATAAGCACACTTCGTATGCGAAGATAGTGCAAATCGAACGCAATGGAGCTTGCTCCGATTGCTGAGGTACAGCCTATCTTTTACAAAGATACAATATTATGTCGGACATCATGACGAAAACCTCAATTTATTTGCTTGGGGGAGTATTTTTTTTATAAAATTACGCTAAAATCTGCTGAATAGCTTAGAATGAGCGATTTATGAGTGTTTCATCTCAATGGAGGTAATGATTTAGCAACGGTTCTAATTTCTGCAATCTGCATACGTTTGCTTACCTAACAACTCTTATTAACTGCAAAATTACAACAATAACACGAAACCGCAAGGGATTTTTGCAACTTTTTACAGTTAAATTTCTGTAATTATATAATGTGGCATAATCGTAATCACAGAAAAAGATGTATTTTTGTAGGCAAGAATCATATAAAAACAAGACCCGATAGCTTGACGAATCAGAGGCTACCGGGAATCAACGCTACAAAGATAGTGTTTTTTCTTGTTACAACCAAGTAAATGGACGATTTTTTATGGAATATTTAGAATTTGAGCGAATCTTGTCTGCCAAACGAATGCAGAGATATAAGGATGCTGCGAATGGTGACACTCGCAAGGCTATGGCTTTGTATCGTTACAACTTACGTTTATCGCAGGAGATGTTCACGATAGTTAGCTGCTTTGAGGTGGCATTGCGTAATGCAATTGATAGTCTTTTGGTGCCGTCATTAGGAGAGAATTGGCTGAAAGACTCTATTCAAGCCATGGAATATTCACCAACGGTCGCATGAACGAGACAAGAAAAATCATAGAAAAATCATACAATCGGTTGGATAGACAAGGCATATACTCACATTCCAAACTGATTGCAGAAATGGAATTTGGTGTTTGGAAATATATGTATTCCTCACTACAATATCGTGTGACAGGACAATGTCTGCTAAGGGCATTCCCTAACAAACCTCGTTCGTCAGCTGCGATTCAATACAACAACACATACATATTCAATGAACTAGACAAGGTGAACAGTTTGAGAAACAGAATTGCACACCATGAACCTATCTGTTTCAGACTTCATGCATCGGAAATTGACACAAGTTACATCGTCAATGAATACCAGAAAATTCAGACTTTATTCTCTTGGATGGGAATAGATTCTCGCTCAATGTTGTATGGGCTCGACCATGTGCAGAGTGTCTGTTCCAAAATCAATGCCTTAAAACAATTCATATTTACATTCTTTAACCAAATTTCGTGCAGTCATCAAGCCATTGGTGTATCTATATCAAAATAGATAGTACGAAACAATTCGCTCATGGCTTCGAATATAACAACATTAGTAGAAAAAGCAAAACTAGGTGACGCTGACGCTTTCAGCACATTATACCAGATGTATTATCCTAAGATGAAAGGGATATGCATCAATATTCTTAGAGAGGACAAGGCAGTCGTTGATGACCTTGTCCAAGATGCTTTTGTACTTGCGTTTGTTTCGTTGAAAGACTTGAAAAATACTCATAGGTTTAGTCAATGGCTTACAAGTATCACCACTAACCTTGTCTTGAAATATCAGGAGAAAGGTAAGAAGTACAATTTCATTTCCTTGTCTGAAATAGAGGAAGATTTTAGTATCGTGTTGGAAAATGACAGTGCTTCCCAGCAATCAATTCAGTATGAGGAAATCATGTCGGCAATAGACAATTTACCAGAAGGGTATAAGAAAATATTCAATATGTCCGTATTGGATGACTTATCACATCGAGAAATCGGAGAATTGCTTGATATTGCCCCACATAGTTCTTCCTCACAATTGGCAAGGGCAAAGGCAATGTTGCGAAATACATTGTTTCCAAGGGCTATGCTTCTCATCGCATTGGCGTTGATAGTCATTCCTGTATATAGATATTTTACAGCAAAGAAGAAACTCGTTTCTAAAAATGATGTGAATATAGTTAGAACCCGAAAGCCAAGTAAAGGCATTACGTCTATGCAAAAGAAACCTAATGTTTCTGTTAGTAGTGCGCAAAATGCTGTTTTATGCTCTAATTATCTAAGTGTTCAACATGGAAAGAACACTGTAATAACTGTTAGTGATTCTATTAAGGCTGGTCAAAATGTTATTGTCGAAATATCCGATTCTTTGCAGGAGAGCCAACATTTTTTGGCAGATAACAAGCGAGATAGTATCATCATAAAAGATTCTGTCTATACACCTATTCCAAATGAGGAAAAATGGATTGCAGGTGATACAAGGACGCACAAGAAAAGTAAATGGCAATTGCTTGCAGCAGGTTCTTTGGGTACTACTCTTGCACAAAACGTCTATAAGATTATAGCAGGCAGCGGTGATGATATAACGAGTGAACAACCATCAGAAAAGAGCTTTACGACATGGGAAGAGTATGCGGAATATCTACATCGCTTAACTCCAACAGACCATACGGCTGAAAATGTTGCCATGATGGATATTGCCGATAACAACAAGGGTAAAATTGAAGAGGCAGAACATCATGACAAACCTATAACATTAGGATTGGCTGTGAACAAGAATATTGGAAAGCATTGGAGTTTGGAAACAGGACTCCAATACTCTTACTTGAAATCATACTTCACCTTAGGTACAGGCGATTACCGTGTTGACAAGGAACAAAAGTTACATTACATCGGTATTCCTGTCAAGCTCTCATACCAATTCATGAGGTACAAGAGGCTGTCAGCTTATGGTTCAGCAGGAGCAAGCATTCAGATACCATTATATGGAAAGACTTATGCAGATTATATAGTAGGAGGAAAGTCTGGCTATACAACGGATTGGAAGACAACATCTTCAATGCAGTGGACTGTTAACACAAACATTGGAATACAATATCAATTTGCACCAAAGCTGACTTTATTTGTTGAGCCTACGCTGAATTGGTATATTCCGAATGGAAGTGCTGTCAAGAATGCTTGGACAGAACGTCCATTTACCTTGACTGTGCCTTTCGGCATTAGGTTCTCTTGGTAAAAAAGTCTCATTTTGCGTGCAGTCTTTATGAACTTTCTGTATCTATATTTACAGAAAGTTCAAAAAATAAGATACATGCAAAAAAGACATACAGACAGGAAGATGTATTTCCGTGACTTGGAGATAACATCTAAGGAGTTTTACATCAGTTACTTGTCAGATTTCACGGAACTGACATCAAAGAGTAGAATCTTGGAGGTTGGCTGTGGCGAAGGAGGCAACTTAGTTCCCTTTGCACAGTTGGGCTGCAAGGTGACAGGCATAGATGTTGCGGAATGCAGAATCAAAGATGCTAAGGCATACTTTTCTGAAATCTGTAATCATGCAACATTTGTATGCTGTGATTTCATGCAATATCCTGTTCCAGGTAATGAAGAGGATAAATATGATGTAATACTATTGCATGATGTGATAGAACACGTTCCGACAAAAGAACTTTTTCTTGTACACCTAAGAAAATTTCTGAAAACAAAAGGTGTGCTGTTTGTCGGATTTCCAGCATGGCAGATGCCTTTTGGGGGACATCAACAGATTTGCAGAAGCAAACTTTGCTCCCATCTTCCATTCATTCACTTGTTGTCAAACCCTTTATACAAGTTGTTGCTAAAAACATGCAATGAAGAGAAAGGAACAATAAATGAACTTATGAGCATAAAAGATTGCCGAACAAGTATAGAGTTGTTTGAAAGACTCATACACCAATGTGGCTTTTCGGTAACTGACCAAAAACTTTGGTTCATCAATCCTCATTACAAGCAGAAGTTCCATCTTACCCCACGGCTCTTGCCTCATTGGGTCTGGAGAGTGAAGTATATCAGAAATTTCTTCACCACTTCATGCTGGTATGTATTAAGCATCGGTAATAAAGAGAAATTTTAAAGGAAAGTTATATCGTAAAACTTGATAATCCATGAGGGTGCTAAGCGTACCCTCATAGATTTTTATAATCTTAGACTTTTACGTTGTGAAAACAAATGTAACTTTAGGTTATTCCATTGCTCTTTGAACCATTCAACAATAGGCTGTCTATTGACATATAAAAACAATTGGTTAGGCTTGGTAGAATCAGCGAACACCTTGATTTCTGCATTCTCCACTTTGAACTTTCTTCTGTGTTCCTCGGAATAGAGTGAACCGCTAAAGTTTAACGCCTTACCTGTAAGGAGTACTCCGATTTGCTCGATGGTGAAGCCTATCTTCCTGCACAGGTCTTCCATTTGCAAGCGTGCCTCCAACATCGGAAACCAACGATTGGCTTTGCGGATGAGGTCGTTGAGCATCGTTACCTCCGTGCAGTGCTTGCTCTCTAAATTCGCAACCTCCGATTGGTGCTTCCGCTGCATCTCGTCAAGCTGTTTGCTGTGGCTGTCTTCCATTCGCTGCACCTTCTCATGGAGTTCATCTATGTATTGCTCTCGGTCTGCCACAAGCTCGCACAACTTTCGGTTGTGCTGCTCCACCTCCTTCATTTTTCCACTGCCCAAAAGAGAACCAATCTTCGACACAAGGGCTGTCTTGGCTTCCATCTTAGCAGCCTGTAGCTTCTCCGTGCAGATTTCACTCTTGGTCTGTTGTAGAAGTTGTTGTGCTTCCTCCACATCAGATTGTAGCAGCTTCATGCAGTTTTGAAGTCTCTCCGTCTCTCGCTTGATGTTACGATAATACTGTGCCGTGGTGGTATGCCTCGCATCCGATCCACGGACACCTCTCTTCAAGCCATACTTGCTCATGGCTTCAGCATAGCTGTCGTGATAGCCAATCATTTTGTCTCGGTTGAGCACATCATCGGCACACAGTCTCACGGCATTAGCTTTCTTGCGGTATGTCCGCTTGCCCTCTTCCGTAGGTTTGCTTCTTGCCTTTCTCCGCTCACCTATCACTATTGGAACGATGGAGGCATGGAGGTGTGGCGTGTGCTCGTCCATGTGCAGAACAACCGAAACAACATTTTCCTTGCCAAACGTGTCTTGTAACCATTTCAAGCTGTCGTTGCACCAATCATCAAGCTGCCCATTGGCTGCGATATTCATCATGTCCTCGTGCGTTCCAGACAGCATGGTTCTTATCACCCTCACCTGGTCGTTGGTTATCTTACGCTTGATGCCTGCCGTCTTGATGCGGTGGGCGATGGCTTCATCACGACCATACACACCGCTCGGCATCTTGACAAGCTCACGGTTGAGGTGAGTTCTTGTTGGGTCGGCATTGTCTGGTATCACCTTGCGTTCTATGTGGTCTGACTCCCTTGCGTCCGAGCTGCCCTTTGCCTTCTTGAAATCCAAACTGAAATGTCCCATAATAAACTTGTTTTTGAGTTGTACAAATCCGCTTGCCGCATTGCGCCCAGCGCATGGCTCACGGGGTTTCAAAAGGGGATGCCCCTTTGCTCATATGGGTGTTTTTAGCGGTGGCGTGCCACTGCGTCAAGAAAACGCCCTATTGAGCTATGGCTTTTCCGTTCAGAATAGCCATTGGAGCAGGAATCGCCTACATGCCCAAGGCTGCGCCTCTCTTTCGAGATGGAACAGTCCGCTTAACAGGCTGTACTTGGTGTACTGACTGTTTGGATTTTACTCCGCACAGATAGTCGTTCAAGTCGTTGTACTCACTGTACAAGTGGGATGCGTCCCTCACACGGTAGCCGAGTGCAGTCTCGATGGCAAGCGTTGCCTTCCGCCCAGCCTCGTCGTTGTCGAGCAGACAACTGATGCGCTTGTAGCCGTGTAGTGCGTCAATAGCCTTGTCAACGTTGCTTGTTGAGTTGAGTATCACGTAGTCCTGCGCTTCCAATGACGGACAAGACGGAAACTTCTCCATGCGTAACGAGAGAAAGGAAAGATAGTCCATCATGCCCTCGAAAACATAGCAAGCGTATCTTGGCTCGCCTTGCTGTCGGATATGTGTGATGTCCTTGGGGGACATGCAACCCTTGAAGAATCGGTTACGAACCTCGTAACCGCCCGACTTGTTCTTGAAGCCGATGGCGAAGTAGTTCTTGCCATTATGCGAGAAGTGGAGTTCCACACATTCCTTTCGGGCGATGCACAGGTCAATATTCCGCTCGCTCAGATAGCGTAGGAGTGCAGGGTGGTTGAGTTCCCTAACCTCCAATCTCTCAAAATTCGGCTCGGAAGCTTGCTGAGGGAAAGAAAAGTCGGTCGGGCGTACATGGGGTGCTTGCTTCTCCATCTTGTCCAAGAGATATGGCAAGCTGTCTGATGCGTAGAGGTATGACGCAAGGGTGATGATGTTGCCGCCCTTGCCCATTCCGAAATCGAACCAACTGTTCATCGTGGTGTTCACCTTGAAAGATGGCTCGCTCTCGTTTCTCAGCGGTGACTTGTACCAAAGGTTTGCACCCTGCTGTTTGACAGGGTGGTGTCCCAAACTTTGCAGATAGTCTGCAATCTTGATTTGCTTTGCTTCTTGAATGTTCATGTCTTACTGTGGATTAAGTGGTGTATGTATTTCTGATGAATTGTTGAGAATGGCATGTATTGGTATGATATTCAAATACTTATCTTCTCAACAAACTCTCAACAAATGGATCTTTTCAACAAAATCACTGGGCAAAAGAGAAAGACAGGCATTAGCTGTAATGTTTTCTCTTTTCAACAGTCTCTTTCTTTTGTTGAGAGATTTGTTGAGAAAATGTTGAGCCTTAAATACTTGATATTCAACACTTCTTTCATCATATTCAACAATTCAACAAAATTATATGCTATTTAGCTTGTCCATCGTTACAGTGTAGAACCTGCCCACACGTTTTGTTGGCGAGTAGTGACCGCTGCTATTGTAGTTGTACTCGTATGAGGTGTAGGTGAGGGCGTTCTCTGAAGGTTGCAGCTTCCAACAGTCCTGCACTATCTTTCGCACAAGGTGCTTCTCCGCTTTCACGTGGTTGCATTGCAACAAGGCGATTGCGTCATTGAGGCAGAATTGCAAACTGTCGGTTTGGGTGTTCTCCATGACCTCAAGGAACAGCTCCGACATTTCCACCTCAAGTCTGTTACGGTTGCAGCGTATGATTCTCCTCAGAGCATCCTCTTCGTACTGCATTGTCTCAATATGCACCAGGCAATCCTATTGCAAGAGACGGTATGGTAAGAATTGTGCGTGGTATCAGATACACCAACTTCTTCAAACCAGAGGTAACATTCAAAAAGCTGTACTTCAACCGTGAGCAAGTGGTGATTGATACTAAAGAGGAATTGGACTCGTTAGAAAAATGGAAAGTTAGTGGCAGTACAGAACTCGACTTGTTGCAACCAGCTGAGTTTATTCCAGACATGAATGAATCGGCAAGCAGAATTCTCGACCAGAATGTATATACTCGTGTGAGTGCTCAGTTGATTGGAGCTGATGAATGGAAGCTGGATCGTATTGAGCCACACCTTTTTGATACCCGTAGTAGTAGAGAAAGCGGCAACGGTCAGATACTGTATTATAATGAAGGTACAGGATTTGGCTATTGCCATTGTACCAAATGTGGAAAGACCGTGCTTGAAAGCTGGCCTGCAGCCTCATCAAGTGACCCTGATAAGCTGCCGAACGAAATGAATCCTATCGCATCAAAAGATATGGATAAGCCAGATTATCACTTTGCACTCGTGAAAAAAGGTCCGAAACCGAATAAGTGTATGGGATGTGGCAGTACCGATTACATCAAGCGTAACGTAGTTTTGGGTGATACCATCCAAACTGATTATACTGAGATTAGAATACGCCATTTCCAGAAAGACTGGATCAACAGTCGTAATGAAGAAGAAGATCTGCTCATCACTCTCGGATTGCTCTTTGCAAGAGCCTTGTCTGAGGAATTGAATGTGGAGCGTACAGACCTCGACTTTACTATTACACCTAATGGACATATTTGTATTTTCGATGCTAATCCTGGTGGTTCCGGCTATTCTAACCAGCTGGCTGCTATGGACTTGATGAAGTCGGCTATAGAACGTGCCTATACCATCATTGAGGCTGCAATACGTTCAGGCAATAAGGAGGCATTGATAGACAAGTTCACACTACACTATATCAACCATATCGATATAGATGCAGCAAAGGCATGGATAGAAGAGGAACGATCTGCAAGAAAAGTTCTGCCAAATGCGGTATTGAATGTATTCGGAGAAAGTGCTACAGAAACATCTCTTGCCAAGATGGAACGTACATTTGCATTGTCACAGAACGAGAAGTTCATTTTCGTTGATGATGACTATGCAAGCTGGGAGTATGAAGGCACCGACCATTGCTGGAAAGGTCAGTTCTTCAACTATTTTGCTCCTCATGGTCAGCAGACTTCTTTCTGTGTAGTTAAGAATACGGATATAGCTATGCCTACACCGGCGATGAGCATGATCCGCTCAGTTAAGGGCTGGACAAACGAGGTGATGGAAATAAAGAATCCATTTGCAGGAAATGGGCTTTACCCTTTGACATACATTGATGGCAGATTGTATTTTACAAACAACCCTAACCATATCACAATGAATGACAAGTGGGGAAATGGTACCATATACTATATCCGTACCAATAACTTCGCAAGCAAAGCAAAGTTTATCAAAACAGAAATTGTGGATGCTACAACGAAGATATTCAAACTCGTGGATGGTGACCCAACAATCATCAAGACATCTGGGCTTGCCGGTATCATCGACGATAGAGCATCACAGATTGTTCAGGCATTTGTAGCTCATTGTCAGGCTAACAGAGATTCTTTAGTAAATGTGTCTTATCAAGATGAGCACATGAAGAGCATCCTATCTATCATCTTGTGTACACAAACTATCAAGTACTTCATTAAGAAGATAGGTTCTCCTTATAACTTGGAGTTCTTGGTTGAGCGATACAATAGTGACAACGGAAAGCGTGATAATCTTGGAGCCAATCAGCCTACATCAGAAGACCGTGACTCATGGCTGGAGAACATGGCAAACGAATTGGTTGAGGGATTGGAATACGAGGATGGAATAGAAGGTACTCTCTCCCCTGTCGTTTCAGCACCAAGACGTAGTCTAACGCATTGGCGAGTCCTCACATTTGAATGCGCAGGAAAGAAACTATGTATCTATCCTGACGGTGGTTTTATGAACGGATGGTTTATCTACAACGCTCCAGGTGAGCGAAAGATGTACAATCTGTCCACTATCACCTACGATACAGAAATAGACATCTGTAGGAACCAGGATATAAAATTTGATGTAACAATAGAAAACTGTTAAGATATGGGCAGCGAGAAATTTCATGAATGAATGATGGTTTGACTTGCGCGTCAAAAATGTAAATTTTTAAAAGTTGGGAGATCGTATCTCTCAACTTTTTTTGCTTGTAAATGAATTGTTTTTTATGATGCAGATAGACTGCATAATCTTGTCGTACCTTTGCATCAGAAGAAGAAAATCACCTTCTAAAGAATAATGCTTATCAAAATAATATAGAGATATGAACAAGTTTTTTGTAGTCGCTCTTGCTTCACTGTTTGTATGCAGTGCTGTAGATGCTCAAATTCTACGAGCAGATGAGTTGGAAAGCTATGCAAAAGAAAAGTATGGAGAGAAATGGGTTGAGGCAGCAACCAATCTCGGTACGCAGTTGACATTGGATAAGAACAATGCTATCACTTACACCCAGGTTATCCCTGCTGAAGGCAAGACCAAGGAGCAGCTTTATGTGTTGCTGAACTATTGGTTCACCGCAACTTTCAACGATGCGAACTCCGTCATCAAGTTGAATGACAAGGAATTGGGAACCATCATCGCACAGGGCTTTGTAGAGAG
>UMFD01020660.1_pt1 | contig 14507 bp, 10 predicted proteins | sample 1964901 | NCBI WGS metagenome assembly UMFD01 (sample SAMEA4836035, study PRJEB28245) | human gut metagenome | biome: gut microbiome; material: fecal sample | place: Denmark | collected 2008 | reverse complement strand
CACCCCTGACAAGCTGTGGCAGGAGCAGTTCTCCCGAGCCACTTGACCAATGGAATGACGGGACATCTACGCTTCACACGGCAGACCCGGTCATTGCAGAAGGCCGGAAGCTCTTCAACGACAAAGAATACCAAAATTTCCGACTCACCGGAGAAGCCCTCACACAACCCGGCTCCGAAGCAGGCCTCCTCTTTCATACGGACGGCGAGTCCGGTTATGAAGTGATATTCCGTAACGGAGACATCGACGGCACACGCAAGAGCGGCTCACTCGCCTCGGTGCGCAACCTCTATCGCTCACTCGCAAAAGATGGAGAATGGTTTGACTTCGAGATAACCGTACGCGGACAAAACATCATTGTCTGCATTAACGGAACCGAAGTTGTTTGTTATACCGAACCCGGACACCCATATCGCACAGAGGAGCACGCCCGGCAACTGCTGAGTCAAGGTTCCATTGCCCTGCAAGGCATACACGGCGAAGTGTCATTCCGGAATCTCGCCATCGAACGGCTTGCCAAGGAGGCACGCAACGAAGCCGACACGCTTGCTCCGGTAGACGAGCGCACGGATGAGATAATCAGGCTACAGCAGCACGATTTCCCAGTTATAGACTATCACGTTCACTTGAAAGGAGGGCTGACGAAGGAAATGGCACACGCCATGTCCATGAATTACGGTATCAACTATGGTGTCGCCCCCAATGCCGGAGAAGGAGGCGTAGGACGTATGCTGGCCGATGACAAAGAAGTGTACGACTATTTTAATGAAGTAAAAGGGATGCCATTCCTGTGCGGTGTACAAGGTGAGGGACGCAAATGGACGGCAACTTTCTCGCAGGAAGCTTTGGGGATTTTCGATTACCTGTTTACCGACGCCATGACCATCATAGACCACAAGGGACGTAATTCGCGCATCTACCGGGCCGAAGAAGCACTCTTTGATGACATTACGCTTGAACAGTATATGGACCACCTTGTCGACCAAACAGTCCTGATTCTGACCAACGAGCCAGCCGACATTTATGCCAACCCTACCTTCTTGCCCGATACTATGGCGCATGATTACGACAAGTACTGGACGGACGGACGCATTGAACGCGTATTGAATGTATTGCAACAACATGGAATCGCTCTGGAAATCAATGCACGCTACCGGATTCCCAGTTTCGAGATTATCCGTCGCGCCAAAGCACGTGGAATCAAACTCACATTCGGTACAAACAATGTCGATGCCGACTTCGGACGACTGGAATACTGCGCCGAAGCCATCAAGCAATGCGGCCTCACAGCCGACGATATATGGTTCCCGTCGATGAGCACACGCCGCTCCCGCCCCATTGTCATATACAACCGATTCGAGTAGCAGGGAACAACCGCTGTCATCTTCACCAACAGAAACGATACACCTATGGACATTCTTCTCATCATCTTGGGCATCCTCTGCCTGATTGTCGGATTGGCAGGCTGCATCCTGCCTATGATTCCGGGACCGCCCGTAGCCTATGCAGGCTTGTTGCTTCTACATTTCACGGACAAGGCGCAGTTTTCCACCACGCAGTTACTTTTATGGCTGGCAGCAGTCGTCCTTGTACAGATACTGGATTATTTCGTCCCGATGCTGGGCAGCAAATACAGCGGAGGCAGTCGGTGGGGAACGCGCGGCTGCCTCATAGGCACCATCGTAGGGTTGTTCTTCATGCCTTGGGGCATCATCCTCGGCCCCTTTCTCGGAGCCTTTGCCGGCGAACTGATGGGAGGCAGCAAGACAGACCAGGCCTTGAAATCGGGGCTGGGCTCGCTGCTTGGATTCTTGCTGGGCACAGTAGTGAAATGTGTGATGTGTGCGTACTTCTGCTGGGAGTTCGTCAAAGCCTTGGTCTGACACCAGCTCCTCTCCTTCTGCCCGGGAACAACTTATCCCCCGACCATCTTCCACACGGTAGTCCATCTGCATGAGATGTACATCTCGAGCAACATGAGATGCACGTTTCAAACAACACGAGATGTACATCTCATGCAAGTAGAGAGAATAGTCCAAGCCAATGTCTTCCATTGGTTTACAAATCTTAATCTTCTGCAAGCGAGACAAAAAATCAGCTTCATTTCAAGATAAATACGTATATTTGCCCACTAAACAGAGAAAGAACGCTTTACGCGCAATTTACAAGAAGAAAAACAGCGGTAAACGTCTGTGAGTTATTAACAAAACAGCCGACTTATCAACCGTTTTTGCAATCTTTCTCCAAATTTGTAGGCGCTATCCGGAATTATCACTTATTTCGCTGCCAATAAATATTGAGATTATGGGAAAAATAATTGCTATGGCTAACCAAAAGGGTGGTGTAGGCAAGACTACGACGACAATCAACCTCGCAGCCTCACTCGCCACGCTTGAAAAGAAAGTGCTCGTTGTAGATGCCGACCCGCAGGCCAATGCCTCCTCAGGATTGGGTGTGGACATCAAGCAGTCGGAATGTACTATCTACGAGTGCATTATTGACCGTGCAGACGTACGCGAGGCCCTTCATGACACGGAGATAGACACACTGAAGGTAATCTCCTCCCACATCAATCTGGTAGGTGCCGAAATAGAGATGCTCAATCTGAAAAACCGCGAAAAGATACTGAAAGAAGTACTCGCTCCGCTGAAGAATGAGTTTGATTATATCTTGATAGACTGTTCCCCGTCTTTGGGTCTGATTACGGTCAACGCACTGACTGCCGCCGATTCGGTAATCATCCCCGTACAAGCGGAATATTTTGCACTGGAAGGCATCAGCAAATTGCTGAATACCATTAAAATCATCAAGTCCAAGCTGAACCCTGCCCTCGAAATCGAAGGCTTCCTGCTGACGATGTACGACTCGCGTCTGCGCCAGGCCAACCAGATTTACGATGAAGTGAAACGCCACTTCCAGGAATTGGTATTCAACACCGTCATCCAGCGCAATGTGAAACTGAGCGAAGCTCCCAGCTACGGCCTGCCCACCATTCTCTATGACGCAGACTCAACCGGAGCCAAAAACCACATGGCACTTGCCAAGGAATTGATAAGCAGAAACGAAAAGAAGTGATTATAGTGGTTAGTGATTAATGATTAGTGATAAATACCATATTTACAATGCACAAACAAATCATCCCGTATGGTTAAATTGTAAATCGTCAAATAGTAAATAAACAGATGGCACAAAGAAATGCATTAGGACGCGGGCTAGACGCCCTCTTCTCCATGGATGAAGTAAAGACCGAAGGCTCCTCCTCTATCAATGAGATAGAGCTGTCGAAGATTACGGTCAATCCCAACCAGCCCCGTCATGAATTCGACCCGGTTGCGTTGCAGGAGTTAGCCGATTCCATCTCCGAAATCGGCATCATACAGCCCATCACCCTGCGCAAGCTTAGCGACGACGAATACCAGATTATCGCCGGCGAGCGTCGTTTCCGTGCTTCGCAGCTTGCCGGACTGACAAGCATCCCTGCCTATATCCGCACTGCAGATGACGAGAACGTCATGGAAATGGCGCTCATCGAAAACATACAGCGCGAAGACTTGAACTCCGTAGAAATAGCCCTCGCTTACCAGCATCTGTTGGAACAATACGGACTGACGCAGGAACGCCTCAGCGAACGCGTTGGTAAGAAGCGTACCACCATTGCCAACTACCTGCGCCTGCTCAAACTGCCCGCCCCCGTCCAGATGGGACTGCAGAACAAGCAGATAGACATGGGACATGCCCGCGCGTTGGTAACGCTTGGCGATCCCAAACTGCAAGTGAAGATTTTCGAAGAAATCCTGGAGCACGGGTATTCCGTACGCAAAGTGGAAGAAATCGTAAAGTCACTGAGTGAAGGCGAAAGCGTGAAGAGCGGTGGTCGTAAGATTGCCCCCAAGCGCGCCAAACTGCCCGAAGAATTCAATATGCTGAAACAACAGCTCTCGGGCTTTTTCAGTACCAAGGTGCAGCTAACCTGCTCGGAGAAAGGAAAAGGTAAAATCAGTATCCCGTTCAATAACGAAGAAGAATTGGAACGTATCATCGGCATTCTTGATACGCTGAAGAAATAAATGAGGAAAAAAGGAAGAATATATCAGTTAGCCATTGCCCTGCTGCTCTGTTTTTTACAGATGGCAGGGATTGCTATGTATGGTCAGGACCGTCCACGTGCCGCTTCCAAGCGTGCGCAGCGGCATCAGACCGATACACTCAACACCGTGGTGAACCGGGACAGCCTCACTGTTGCCGACAGTCTTGCAGCCGAAAACAAGCGGAAGATGCTGGAAATGACTGCCAGCCCCGACCTGAAGGAACAGCCCGTGCCTACAGACAGTCTGCAAAAGGCCATCGACCCCAAAAGGTGGGTACCTAATCCCACAAAAGCCACCTGGCTTGCCCTCGTCATTCCCGGCGGTGGACAAATTTACAACCGCAAGTATTGGAAACTGCCCATCTTCTATGGAGGATTTGCCGGTTGTGCCTATGCCCTTACGTGGAACAGCAAGATGTATAAGGACTATTCGGCCGCCTACAAGGATGCCGTAAATGGTAATTTCAACTCCAGTACCATTACCGACCTGCTGCCTCCCAACTATAACTATACCGAAAGCCAGCTGACGGAGACACTACGGAAGCGTAAGGATACCTTCCGACGATACCGCGACTTGAGCATCTTCGCCTTTATCGGTGTATACCTGCTGTCCGTTGTCGACGCATACGTAGACGCAGAGCTGTCCAACTTTGACATCACCCCCGACCTCAGCATGAAAGTGGAACCTGCCATAATCAACAGCCAGATGACTGGTTCCTCTAATAAGAACGTCGGCGTGCAATGCAGTTTCCGATTCTAAAAACGAAAATTAAAGCATAAATTATTACCTAATGACACACAAGGCCATATATATGAAAAGAATTATTCTCGGTTCCTCGCTTCTGTTTTGCGCCCTCTTCACCGCTCCGGCCATGCATGCGCAAGAAAGCGTGGAAGTGCTTATCCGCGAAAACGGCACGGAACGCCAGGAATCCATCGAGCTGCCCAAAAGCATGACCTATCCGCTGGACAGCCTGCTCAATGACTGGAAAGCCAAGAATTACATAGACTTGGGAAAAGACTGCAGCACCTCTACCGTAAACCCGATGTTCAGTGACTCTGTATACATAGACCGGTTGTCGCGCATGCCGACCGTCATGGAAATGCCATACAACGAGATTGTGCGCAAGTTCATCGACATGTATGCCGGACGTCTGCGCAACCAGGTTGCCTTCATGCTGAGCGCCTGCAACTTCTATATGCCCATCTTCGAAGAAGCGCTGGATGCCTACGGCCTGCCGCTCGAGCTGAAATACCTGCCCATCATAGAATCCGCTCTCAACCCTTCTGCCGTATCCCGCGCGGGAGCCTGCGGACTATGGCAGTTTATGCTCGCCACCGGAAAGATATACGGACTGGAAAGCAACAGCCTCGTAGACGAACGCCGTGACCCGATAAAGGCGACCTGGGCGGCAGCACGCTACCTGAAGGACATGTATGACATTTACAAAGACTGGAACCTGGTGATTGCCGCCTACAACTGCGGTCCGGGCACCATCAACAAAGCCATCCGCCGCTCGGGAGGGAAAACCGATTATTGGGAAATCTACAACTATCTGCCCAAAGAGACACGCGGCTACGTGCCCGCCTTCATTGCCGCCAACTACGTAATGACCTACTACTGCAAGCACAACATCTGCCCCATGGAAACCGACATTCCGGAAGCAACCGATACGGTGCAAGTAAGCCGTAACCTTCATTTCGAGCAGATTTCCGACCTATGCGGCATCAGCCTGGACCAGATAAAGAGCCTGAATCCCCAATTCAAGAAAAGCATCATCCCCGGAGAGAGCAAGCCGCAGACGCTACGCCTCCCCATCAACTACATCAGTGCCTTCATTGACAAGCAAGACACCATCTATGCCCACCGCAGTAACGAGCTGTTCAAGAACCGCAGAGTCGTGGCCGTTTCCAATACACGCTCGACGGCACGTAGCAGCAAAGGCAGTACCGCTACGGGGAATGTCACCTACCACAAGATACGCAGTGGCGAGAATCTCGGCAGCATTGCACGGAAATACAGCGTCACTGTCAATCAGTTAAAAAGTTGGAATGGATTGCGCAGTACCAGAATCTCCGCAGGAAAGCGCTTGAAGATTTATAAATAAAGACATAAACGCTTGCCCGGTGTTGAAAATTGCTTATTTTTGCAAAAAGTGAAGTGAAGAAAGGAGAAAGCAGTATATGGAAGAAAATATAAGTCAGAAGGAAAAGGAAAAAGCCGAAGAGGAAATGATCGAACAGGCATTCCAAGAACTGTTGAACGACTATTTGGCCACCAAGCACCGCAAGCGCGTCGAAATAATAACCAAAGCATTCAACTTTGCCAACCAGGCGCATAAGGGCATTAAGCGTCGTTCCGGCGAGCCCTACATCATGCACCCCATTGCTGTGGCAAAGATTGTCTGTAATGAGATAGGACTGGGGTCTACTTCCATATGCTCGGCATTGCTGCATGATGTGGTGGAGGACACCGACTACACCGTAGAGGATATTGAAAACATCTTCGGTCCCAAAATCGCCCAGATTGTAGACGGGCTGACAAAGATTTCCGGCGGTATCTTCGGCGACCGTGCCTCGGCGCAGGCAGAGAACTTCAAGAAGCTGCTGCTCACCATGTCCGACGATATCCGGGTTATCCTCATCAAGATAGCCGACCGTCTGCATAACATGCGTACACTCGGCTCCATGCTGCCCAACAAGCAGTTCAAGATTGCAGGCGAAACACTCTATATTTATGCCCCGCTCGCCAACCGCCTCGGCTTGTACAAAATCAAGACAGAACTGGAAAACCTGAGCTTCAAGTACGAACATCCGGAAGAGTACCACGAGATAGAAGAGAAACTGGAAGCCACCGCCGTGGAACGCGACAAGGTATTCAATGAGTTCACCGCTCCGATACGGGCGCAACTGGACAAAATGGGACTGAAATACCGTATCCTTGCCCGTGTAAAGTCCATCTACTCCATCTGGAACAAAATGCAGACCAAGCATGTCCCCTTCGAGGAAATCTATGATTTGCTTGCTGTCCGCATCATCTTCGAGCCCCGCAATATAGAGGAAGAGCTAAACGACTGCTTCGACATTTACGTCTCCATATCCAAGATATACAAGCCCCACCCTGACCGCCTGCGCGACTGGGTGAGCCATCCCAAAGCCAACGGCTACCAAGCCCTGCACGTCACCCTTATGGGTAACAACGGGCAATGGATTGAAGTACAAATCCGCAGTGAACGCATGAATGACGTTGCCGAACAAGGCTTTGCCGCCCACTGGAAATACAAAGAAGGCGGAGGCAGCGAAGATGAAGGCGAACTGGAGAAATGGTTGCGTACCATCAAGGAAATTCTGGACGACCCACAACCGGACGCCATCGATTTTCTCGATACCATCAAACTGAACTTGTTTGCATCGGAAATTTTCGTCTTCACCCCGAAAGGCGACCTCAAGACCATGCCGCAGAACTCTACGGCACTGGACTTTGCCTTCTCCTTGCATACCGACATCGGCAGCCACTGCATCGGCGCCAAGGTAAACCACAAACTGGTTCCCCTAAGCCACAAACTGCAAAGCGGTGACCAGGTAGAGATATTGACCTCCAAATCGCAACGCGTGCAGCCGGAGTGGGAAGTGTATGCCACCACCGCCCGCGCCCGCGCCAAGATTGCCGCCATCCTGCGCAAAGAGGCGAAAGCCTATCAGAAAGAAGGTGAAACCATACTGAACGAATTCTTCAAAAACGAGGATATACGTATGGATGATGCTGCTCTGGACAAGCTGACCAGGCTGCACGGCTTCCACACCCGCGACGAGCTGCTCGTTGCCATCGGCAACAAACGGGTTGTGCTGGGCGATGCCGACAAGAACGTGTTCAAGGAAAAGCAGAACAGCAACTGGAAGAAGTTCCTGACCTTCTCCTTCGGTAACAAGGACAACAAGGATGCCAAAGAACAACCGGAAGAGAAAACACCGCAAGAGAAAATCAACACTAAGCAGATTCTGAAGCTGACGGAAGAGACCATCTCAAAGAACTATATTATGGCCGACTGTTGCCATCCCATTCCGGGTGACGACGTACTGGGATACATCGACGAGCAAAACCGTGTTGTCATCCACAAGCGCCAATGCCCCGTTGCCACCCGCCTTAAGAGTAGCTACGGAAACCGTATCATCGCCACCGAGTGGGACACTCACAAGGATTTGTCGTTCCTCGTCACCATATATATAAAAGGTATAGACAGCATGGGATTGCTGAACGAAGTAACTCAAGTCATCTCCCGCCAGCTCAACGTGAATATCCGTAAACTGACCATCGAAACCAACGACGGTATCTTCGAAGGAAAGATACAACTCTATGTACACGATGTGGACGACGTGCGCACTATCTGCAATAACCTGAAGCAGATACAGAATATAAAACAAGTGACGAGAGTAGAGGAATAAACGGAGTGGTATTTATTCTACTTCAGTCCTTGAATATTTTCCTTCAAGCTCTCCACATCCTCGTAAGTAAACTCATCCAATGCCAGTTTCATGCCTACCAGTTCTTCGCGGATAGCTCTCAAGCGATCTACGATTTCAAAGTTGCGTATCGTAGCTTCTTTATTGTCTTTCATCCGTTGGCGGGCGCCGGGCAAGGTCATTCCGCGCTCCTTCACCAGATGATAGATAAGTTTCACTGTCTCAATGTCCTCCTTACGGTACTGGCGTATTCCCCGCCCCCCCTTCTTCGGATTGAGTTGCGGAAACTCCTTTTCCCAGAAACGGAGCAGTGATTCGTTGACATCGAACATGGCAGCCACCTCGCTGATGGAGTAATATAACTTTAAATTCTTATCTGTATTCAGCATGATGTAATCCTTTCTCTATAAATCATCCGTCAATCAAGCACCTTACCATGGTTCGCCGCAATCTGTATCATGCGGTCATAATCCTCGGCACTGAGATCCATGAAGTAGTAGTTGACGGGATTCACAACTTTTCCCTTAACGTGTACTTCGTAGTGCAAGTGCGGACCAGTACTCTTGCCCGTACTGCCTACCCCGCCAATGACCTCACCACGTACCACTTTCTTGCCCAACTTCGTCCGGAAATCGCGCAAGTGTGCATACACCGTCTGATAACCGAAGCCGTGGTCTATCACAATTCTGTTGCCATAGCCCGATTGCCAGCCCATCTGCACCACGGTGCCATCTCCCGTGGCATAGACATCCGTGCCCTGGGGAGCCGAAAAGTCCATACCCTCATGGAACTTGCTGGTACCATAAATGGGGTCGATACGCGTACCGTAACCCGAAGCGGTCTTACGGAGGTCTTTATTGGAAACCGGCTGTATGGCAGGAATGCAGCGCAGCATTTCATCATGATTCTTGCACATCTCCACCACATCGTCAAAGGAGCGGGACTGGATATAGAGTTGCTTGCTAATCATATCCATTTTCTGCGTGGTATTGATAACCAAGTCGGAGTTAGCCATATCCATCAGATGCTCATAGCGGTTGGTACCGCCGTATCCAGCCTGACGGATGGCAGAAGGAATAGGGTCGGCCATGAAAATCACCCGGTACAGATTGTCATCACGCTGCTGTATGTCTTGCAGCACTCCCATAGCCTCGTCCAGCCGGCGGGAGAGGACGTTGTACTGCGCCTGCAGTTTGCTGTTCTCCTTTCGCAACTCCTTCTCCGACGGAGAGCCGAAGATAAGCAGCAATACGATGAAACTGCCCGCACCCAGCCCCATACCGATGAACAAACGGCGGAGAATGCTCAGCGCCCGCTGCCTCACGGTAGGATAAATACGGTCGTACGTCTGCGTCTGGGGATTATAAATGTAGTAAACTTTGCGCATCTTAGGAAATATTTCGCTTGTCAATGCGACAAAAGTAATAAAAACAAGCTATCTTTGCACAGTTTTTTCAAGAATATTAAGACTAAGTAGCAAGTAGTTAGTAGTAAGAAACGGGCAAAAAACGACAAGAGAAGGTAAATCAAATTAGAATCAGATAAATCAATAGAGAGTATGTTGACTGCAAACGAAATCAGAGACTCTTTCAAGAGTTTCTTCGAAAGTAAAGGTCACCAGATAGTGCCTTCGGCCCCGATGGTGATTAAGGATGACCCCACGTTGATGTTCACCAATGCGGGAATGAACCAGTTTAAAGATATCATTTTGGGCAACCACCCGGCGAAATACAAAAGAGTTGCTGACTCGCAGAAATGCCTTCGCGTAAGCGGAAAGCACAACGACCTGGAGGAAGTGGGTCACGATACCTACCACCACACCATGTTCGAGATGCTGGGCAACTGGTCGTTTGGCGACTACTTCAAGAAGGAAGCCATCTCCTGGGCATGGGAGTATCTGGTGGATGTATTGAAACTCGACCCCAAAGACCTCTACGCCACCGTATTCGAAGGTAGCGCCGAAGAAGGACTGGAACGCGACAACGAAGCCGCTTCTTACTGGGAGCAGTTCTTGCCGAAAGACCACATTCTGAATGGCAACAAACACGATAACTTCTGGGAAATGGGTGATACAGGACCGTGCGGTCCGTGTTCGGAAATCCATGTGGACTCCCGTTCGGAAGAAGAGAAGGCCAAAGTACCCGGCAGCCAGCTGGTGAACAAAGACCACCCGCAGGTGATTGAAATCTGGAACCTCGTGTTCATGCAGTTCAACCGCAAGGCGGACGGCAGCCTGGAAGGACTTCCCGCCAAGGTTATCGACACCGGCATGGGCTTCGAGCGACTGGTGCGCACACTGCAAGGAAAGACCTCCAACTACGACACCGACGTATTCCAACCGATACTGAAAGCCATCGGAGACATGGCAGGCAAGAAGTATGGCGAAGATGAGAAGTCGGACATCGCCATGCGTGTAATTGCCGACCACATCCGCACCATCGCCTTCTCCATCACCGACGGACAGCTTCCGAGCAATGCCAAGGCAGGTTACGTCATCCGTCGTATCCTCCGCCGTGCCGTACGCTACGGTTACACGTTCCTCGGACAGAAGCAGGCATTCATGTACAAGCTCCTCCCCGTACTCATCGAGAACATGGGCGCCGCTTATCCCGAACTGGATGCACAGAAGGAACTGATTGCCAAAGTTATCAAGGAAGAAGAAGATTCCTTCCTCCGCACCCTGGAGACGGGTATCCGCCTGCTGGAAAAGACCATGGCAGATGCCAAATCCACCGGCAAGAACGAAATCAGCGGAAAGGATGCCTTTACCTTATATGATACCTTCGGTTTCCCGCTCGACTTGACGGAACTGATTCTCCGCGAAAACGGCATGACTGCCGACATCAAGGAGTTTGACGCCGAAATGCAGCAGCAGAAACAGCGTGCCCGCAATGCCGCCGCCATAGAGACCGGTGACTGGATTACGCTAAAGGAGGGTACTACCGAATTCGTAGGATATGACTATACGGAATACGAAACATCCATTCTGCGCTACCGCCAAGTGAAGCAGAAGAACCAAACCTTGTATCAGATTGTACTGGACAAGACTCCGTTCTATGCCGAAAGCGGCGGTCAGGTAGGTGACACCGGTGTATTGGTGAACGAGTTTGAAACCATCGAAGTGGTAGACACCAAGAAGGAGAACAACCTGCCTATCCACATCACCAAGAAGCTGCCCGAACACATGGAAGCTCCGATGATGGCATGCGTGGATACCGACAAGCGTGCCGCTTGTGCCGCCAACCACTCTGCTACCCACTTGCTGGATGCTGCGCTGCGCGAAGTATTGGGCGAACATGTAGAGCAGAAGGGCTCTTTGGTTACACCGGACTCCCTGCGTTTCGACTTCTCACACTTCCAAAAGGTGACGGACGAGGAAATCCGCAAGGTGGAACACATCGTTAATGCAAAGATTCGCGCCAACATACCTTTGAAGGAATACCGCAACATTCCTATCGAAGAAGCCAAAGAACTGGGCGCCATCGCTCTGTTCGGCGAGAAGTACGGCGACCATGTACGCGTTATCCAGTTCGGTTCTTCCGTAGAATTCTGTGGTGGTACGCACGTGGCTGCAACCGGAAACATCGGTATGGTGAAGATTATCTCCGAAAGCTCCGTGGCTGCCGGTGTGCGCCGTATCGAAGCCTACACGGGTGCACGCGTGGAGGAACTGATGAACACCATCGAGGACACGCTGCACGACTTGAAGGCGCTCTTCAACAACGCACCCGACCTTGCCGGAACCATCCGTAAGTATATTGACGAAAACGCCGGACTGAAGAAGCAGGTAGAGGACTTCATGAAAGAGAAAGAAGCACAGCTGAAAGAAAGACTGCTGAAGAACGTGCAGGAAGTCAATGGCGTTAAAGTCATCAAGTTCTGTGCTCCCCTGCCGGCAGAAACAGTGAAGAACATCGCCTTCCAGTTGCGTGGCCAGATTACGGAAAACCTGTTCTTCGTAGCGGGAACAGAAGCCGAAGGCAAGCCGATGCTGACCGTCATGCTGAGCGACAACCTCGTGGCAGGCGGACTGAAAGCCGGTAACCTGGTGAAAGAAGCTGCCAAACTTATCCAAGGCGGTGGCGGTGGCCAGCCCCACTTTGCAACTGCCGGCGGTAAGAATGCTGACGGACTGAACGCTGCCATTGACAAAGTTTTGGAATTGGCAGGATTATAATTGAAAATAATTGGCGAAACACTTGACATCGCCTCTGTGATGTTGTATATTTGTAATGTCATTTTTTAGATATTTCAAAATTAAACTACCGGGAAAGGAGGAGCATTGCTTCTCCTTTTCTTTTTATCCTCCACGGTATTCCATTTGAAATGCCACATGCCGGCTCCCCAAACTCCACACCTTACCATCCTAAATGCCACACCTTAGTAAGTGAAATGGCTGGCATTTACCCTCCAAAGCCCTGGGGTTTCCGTGAAAAACCCTAAGGTTTGGGACAGTGAAGTGGAGGGAACGGATGATTAGTCCAGAACAAACAGACAATGCATTCGAAGCAAACGAATGATGCATACAGAACAGACAGATGATGCGCAACAGAAACAAAAACGGGAAGCCTAAGCCTCCCGTCTGTTAATCTTTCGTAAATCTGCTCTTGACAAGATTTCCACTAAAACCTTATTCCATCCGAAGTATAAACATTTCGCGATAAACCACCAGTGCACCTTCGGGCAGCAAACCGGAAGGACAGAAAGGAGTTACATTTTCCGCAAGTACACATTTACCATTTCCCGAGACCGTCCGCGTAAAGAGCCTCTTCTCTCCATTATAAGTAAACTGCCACAATGCATATGTATCTCCGTTCTCATCTTCCACTGGAACTGTCTCGTATATCCCCATTAGCGGTTCCTCCTCTTTTCCCGTCGGATAGATTTCCAATACACCTTTCCACATACTATTGGAGAAATCTTCGGGCACCAGCACATAATACCCGCCATCCTTCACCCAAGGACGCTCGGCAAGTGCCTTAGAAACATCACCCAGCAGTTCCGTCGGTGCACCACTACTGATACCATACTCGAAGCCCATTTTCGTCAACGTATATTGCCTACGACCTTTCACCGTGATGCGCAGTTGTGTTTCCTCACCGGAACCATCCATCACCTTCACAATCGTCTCCCCCTCTGCCAGCGGATGAATCTTGATACGCTGATACCCGTTGACATCATCGGTAAAAGTCACGGAAGCCACCGACTCGTGCTCGTTAATCACATTATAGGAACCGTCGCCGCCGTCAATGCCCAGCACTGTATCTTCGTTTGTTTCAGAAAGATAATAAGAAAGATTGGACACCAGATTGTCACATGTCCCAATCTGGTAGATAGGCTCCACACCTTCGAAAAGTACCATGCTTCGGTAATCGTCCTCGCAACCGGAAGCGGTAAACAGCAGTGCTATCAAGGCAAAGAGAGAGTATAGTTTCTTCATACTTGTTCAGTTATAGTTGTTCTATCTACAAAAATACAAAAAATGCCGGAATACTGCATCGGTACCCCTCTCTTTTTCAAACTATTTGTTCTTCCGGATAGTTCACCAAGTAGAGCGTTCCCGTGGCACGGGTAAAGGCGGTGTAGAGCCAACGGAAATAATCGGGTGTCAGATATTCATCCGTCATATACCCCTGGTCCAGAAAGACATTCTTCCATTGCCCGCCCTGCGCCTTGTGGCAAGTCACGGCATAGGCATACTTCACTTGCAAGGCGTTGTAGTACGGGTCTGCCTTCATCTTCTTCATCCGCTCGCGCTTCACGGTGATGTCGGCATAATCTTCGAGGACGGAGTAGAAAAGCCGGTCGTTTTCTGCCTTGGGCAGCGCAGGCGAGTCGGTATGCAGCGTATCGAGCAGTATGTTCACTTCCAGTTCAAAGTCGTTATAGTCGGGAAAGACCAGCGTCACGTCTGCAAAGCGGAAGCCATACAGCTCTCGCGTACGGCGCACGCGGCGCA
>UMFD01072039.1_pt1 | contig 14647 bp, 16 predicted proteins | sample 1964901 | NCBI WGS metagenome assembly UMFD01 (sample SAMEA4836035, study PRJEB28245) | human gut metagenome | biome: gut microbiome; material: fecal sample | place: Denmark | collected 2008 | reverse complement strand
GCTCTTCATATAAGAATAAATCGTCTGAAACGGCGTATATGTAAAAGCCCAGTCTCTTACAACAATGGCTGCTTCTTTTGCATATCCTTTTCTCTGACATGTTTTTTGAATATGGTAACCAATTTCCGGCTTAATCGTATTTCCAATCGGTTGCAGTGTGAGCCCGCAGTCACCAATCATTTTTCCATTTTCTTTTAGGCACACAGCCCACAATCCGAAACCAAAAATCTGGTACCGTTCCTGATTTTTTCAATCCATCCACGGACTCTTTTTTCATCAAAAGTATACGGATAATGCTGCATAATACACCCTCCATTATTTCAGCTCATATTCCCAGACGCCACCTTCTCTTCGGTAATGAAATTCATTGATATCTTCTTCCAAAAATACGCGAAGCATATCGTCCATTCCGTTTGCAAGTTTTCCCTTTTTCATCTCTTCTAACGGCATCCACTTTACTTCCCCTTCATACGATGATTTAAGTTCACCGCTAAATTGATTCGTCTTGTAAAAAACAACAAGATACCTTGAACCGTCATCCCGCAGCCAGTCTTTTGTGCCACAGATTCTCGGCTTTTCTATCGTGAGTCCGGTCTCCTCATAAACTTCACGAATAACTGAATCCACAAACGATTCGCCCTTCTCAATATGTCCGCCCGGAAATGTAAGTCCTGACCACTTTTTGTCCACTCTGTCCTGAACCAAAACATTTCCCGCATCATCGTAAACCATACACATATTCGTTAATGTTACTGTCTCCGTCCTCATCACTTTCTTCCTCTCCTTTATTGTGCTAATCGTAAAATCCATTTCTATGGCAGACTTCATGAATTGTTTCCGCAAATATCGACCTAGATTTCTTGTCACTGTCCGTATTATAATTCTTCTTATCCAAATATATCTCTCTAACTTCCTGCCATAATTGATTATCTTTACAAAATTTTATCTTTTCAGGAAGATAATAAAATCCTTTTGTTTGTTCTTCCCACGTATAATTTTTTCTTTGCTTATTGAAACGTATGTACTCCTGCCGATTGTTACCATAATCATTCACAACTGCAAAGTCACAACTATGACGAATCCTAGAATTTTTTCTATCTTTCACTTTAATTGTAAAAACTCTAGTGCTATCCTCGCAGGAATCATATCCATACTTCCACGCATGATTGTTGAATGCACGCACAAGTATCTTTTTAATGTCTTTTGCCTCGAACTCCTCGTCATCGTCATTTACCCTGATATTTACATCAAAGTCAAAACCAACATTACTCTTTACATCCCACGTTACCATGTTTCTTTTTACACTCCCAACAAATTCATACTGAAAGGTAAAATTATCTCGAACTTCATCCTGCACCTTGTGTATTAGTTCCATAAGCTGTTTTTTTGCCGGTTTAAGCTCTTTTTTTGCTACATACTGAAAATGATACATATTTTTTCTCCTTTTACCCCATACCTTCCCATTTAACATCTTTGCTAAATCATTATAACATATCAGAAAGATTTTTGTTTGTCAAGTCCTCTTTGTTTTATCTATTTTTGAAAAGTATCTTATTTTACCGGTGCCGTATATGTGCATTTCGGATAATTACTACATCCATAAAACTTGCCATATTTGCCATTGCGTAAGACTAAAGCGCCCGCACATTTCGGGCACATTCCTGATTTCTCTTTCTGCTTCTTAACATATTTTGCTTCTTTTATTTCATTCACGTGTTTACGCGCATCCGTCCTGGTACTCATATAATTTGTAAGTATTGCCAGAATCTTATCCATATCCTCTCTCGAAAGAACCGATTGGACAGAAAGTTTTTTGACCGTCTTTGTAACTGCTCCCCACTTCACAACCTGCGATTTTGTTGTCTTTATTTTTAGCACAGCATCCCCGGGAAAAGTCACAATTGAGAAAACCGGAATATTTTCATAACCATGACTTTGAAGCAAGGCATTTAACGCCTTTACATGCGCATAATTCTGATATATGGGATTCATAAATGAATATTTGTGACCGTAAATGTTCTGTGTCCACTTTGCCGAAGACTCCGAACCATAAATCTGTCCTTTATAATTCTTGGTTTCAATTGAAAATATACCGTAAATTGAAACAACCACATGATCAATCTGCGTTGTACGTGTATTTCCACCCTCTGCACTCAACAAAACATCATTAACTACCTGATACTTATTTTTGTCCAACTTTTTCAACAACATACTTACCGTTGCTTCACCCATTTTTCCTTTTATCCTCGGCTTAATAATGGTTACTAACGCAGAAAGCACCATTAATGCAATTATCCATATATATATTTTCTCCATATACTATTCCCCCCTCACTTATATTTTCATTCCAATTTTTCACTCCACTCATTTTCCTTAAAACCAACAAGAATTGCTTCATCCCCAATAACCAGCGGACGTTTGACAAGCATTCCATTGGTTGCCAGCAATTGAAGCTGTTTATCTTCGCTCATTGTCGGAAGTTTATCCTTCAACTTCATCTCCTTGTACAACAATCCGCTTGTATTAAAGAATTTTTTTAGAGGAAGCCCACTTTTAGAAACCCATTCTTTTAGTTCATCATACGATGGATTTTTCTCTACAATATGACGCTCTGTGTAATTTAAATGATGCTCGTCCAACCACTTTTTTGCCTTTTTGCAGGTTGAGCATTTGGGATAACATATGAATAACATAGATTCACCTTCCTTGTATTATTTTGTCCGTACCCATAAATATCTAACACTTTAACAGCACTTAGCCAACATTTTATCACAACACTGCAATAATCATATCACCAAAATATGGTTTTCACAATATCCTGCGTTGAGCTTTGCACCAAAACCGTCCGCCCTTCTTTTCAATTTCAACGTACAAAAATTTCCGGCACACATATATTCATGTACCGGAAATCTTTTCATCGTCTCTTTTTAATTCTATTATTTACCTACATGAAATGCATCCATACCCGGGTACACTGCACTGGCACCTAATTCTTCTTCAATGCGGAGAAGCTGGTTGTATTTTGCTACACGCTCGGATCTCGAAGGAGCACCTGTCTTAATCTGACATGTATTCAGTGCTACCGCAAGGTCTGCAATAGTTGTGTCTGCTGTCTCACCGGAGCGGTGGGAAGAAATGGCTGTATATCCTGCATTGTGCGCCATCTTAATAGCCTCCAATGTTTCTGACACCGAACCAATCTGATTTAATTTGATCAAAATGGAGTTACCCGCTCCCATTTTAATACCCTTGGAAAGTCTCTCTGTATTTGTAACAAAAAGGTCATCTCCTACAAGCTGAACCTTATGACCAATCTTTTCAGTCATCTTCTTCCAGCCTTCCCAATCTTCCTCATCCAAACCATCTTCGATAGAAATAATCGGATACTTGTCAATGAGAGATTCCCAATGTTCAATCAGCCCATCCGAAGTAAATTCTTTGCCGGATTTTGGCTGTTTATAATAACCAATTCCTTTTTCCGATTTCCATTCGGAAGAAGCTGCATCCATAGCAATCATAAAATCTTTTCCCGGTTCAAATCCGGCAGCCTTAACAGCCTCCAGAATTTTCTCAATAGCTTCTTCATCGGAAGTAAGTTTGTTTGGTGCAAATCCACCTTCATCACCAACCGCTGTTACATCTCCCATATCTTTAATCAGAGATTTCAACTTATGGAAAACCTCTGCACACCAGCGGAGCGCTTCTTTAAACGATGGTGCGCCAACCGGCATAATCATAAATTCCTGCGTATCAACGGCTGAATCTGCGTGAGCACCACCATTTAAAATATTCATCATAGGTACCGGAAGACGGTTGCCTGAAATGCCACCCAAAAAGCGGTACAACGGAATGTCTAACGCAATAGATGCCGCTCTTGCTGTTGCAATTGACACAGCCAAAATCGCATTGGCACCAAGTTTTGATTTGTCTTTCGTACCATCTACATCAATCATCGCCTTGTCAATAGCATAAATATCAGACGCATCTAAACCAGTAAGGACCTCATTAATCACAGTATTGATGTTGTTGACAGCTTTTTCAACACCCTTGCCAAGATAACGGTCCTTGTCTCCGTCTCTCAGTTCCAGTGCCTCAAACTCACCTGTAGACGCACCACTTGGAGCAGTACCTCTTCCCACGGTTCCGTCTACCAAAGTTACCTCTGCTTCCACCGTCGGATTGCCTCTCGAATCCAAAATCTCACGTCCAACTACTTTTTCAATTTCCAAAAAATTCATCGTAACACTATCTCCTTTTCCGCAAAATAATAGTACTCCCCGCAAGAATTTCATTCAATTCTGCATAGGATGCGTTCAGGATTCACAACCTAATACGAGGAGTCCACATGATTTATTCACTTTTTGGTTAGTCTTGTCTAACCACTTTTATATTACTGAATTTTAGGGTAAAAATCAATAGGTAAAGGTGAGAGTTTTTCTCAAGTTTGTGGGGGGGTAATATTAAAAATAATCTCTTTAGAATCATGCTTCGCAGTATATTGGTGCGATTTATCGCATTAAAAAAAGAGCCACTTAGCGACTTTAGTGACTCCTTTATAACGATGCCATTGTATCAAATCTACTTATTCTTTTCCTGCAATTTCAGCAGATATTCTTCTTCTGCCTGTTCCAGGCGTTTTTGAATAGCTTCCTCCGATGGCAGCTGAGACTTAATCTCATTCATCCGAATGTTATCATAGGTTGCAACTCCCATAGGAGTTTCAATTCCCTGAAATGCCCACTGTACCTCCGTCTGATCCTTATCCTTGCATATAAGCAATCCTATTGTCGGATTGTCATCATCCGTTTTCATTAACTGATTTACTGCATTCACATAAAAATTCAGTTTTCCGGCAAATTCCGGTTCAAACGATACCGCTTTTAACTCAACGACAACATAGCATCGAAGTTTTATATGATAAAAAAGCATATCAATCTTTCTGGTTTTTCCTGCTACAATAATCTCTTTCTGACGTCCTATAAAGGCAAAACCAGAGCCAAGTTCCAGCAAAAATCTTGTTATGTTCTGTTCCAAAGCATCCTCTAATTCTTTTTCATCATATCCTGCCGGTAATGAAACAAACCCAAAAACAGAAGGAAATTCCATTTCTGCACCAAGTTGGTGCAGTTTTAGGCTTTTCATATCGAGACTTTCCTCCATGCGATATGTAAGTTCTGAAAAACTTTCATTTTCGGAATAGAATAGATACCATTTTTCATATTCCAAAGATTTCTTGCTGAAAATCCTTTCGCTTTGGGAAATTCATTCTGCAGATCAAGACTAAGCTGCTCTGTATTTACTTTGACCGCTGATTTTATCTGTGCAGACACATAACGCTGCTTCACATCATGAACCCAACTCACATAATCGGTTCTTCAATCTTTTACTATGATATTACGCCATTTTAACCCTATACTTATGTCTTATTGGCTTCATTGTCCAATCATCAAATCCGACCAAACCATCATTCTGCAATCTTCCTAATACAATGCCAGGATCTCTGTTAATCGATTCTGCAAAACAAATAATATCTTTTAATCCGAATCTTCCTCTTGCCACAAAATTATTATACTGTTCTCTTGGAATGAGACTATCCTCCGCAAACAAGTCAGCAGCATGCTCTTGTTCCCCAGATTCTTTCTCAAACGATATTCCATAATCACCATTAATAATATGACCAATCTCATGGAACAATGTAAACCAAAATGAGTCTGAATAAAGTCTTCTATCATTAACCATCAACATTATATTATCACCAATTTTTTTGGTAGCTCCATTAATCTTTGAGCCAACAATATTAGGAAGTATTACAAAGATAACACCAGCCTCCTCGAAAGCTTTTCGAATCAATGGATAAAATTCGCTATGATTTTTAGTCAATGTCAGCGCATAATGTACCGCAGTTTCAAATTTCTTTTTATTAAATTTGGGTGCATCTACAGCCAATGCCTTATTAGTTGCGATCTGAACCATAGTATTTGCCTTAACTGTACTAGCTTCTTCTAATGCTTCTGTTGAACTTCTAAAGTTTACTGCCATATCTCTCTTGGTAAACACTGTTAATGTTGCAACCTTCAGAAATTCACGAACCGCTTTAATCTGTTCATCCTTTTTTCTAGGCAAATCCGGAAGCCCATAATTCTCTCTAAAATATTTGTAGTCATATAATTCAAATACTTTTCTTTCTTCCAGCAATTCTTCTTGTGATTTAAATTCTGCAATCAAAGCATCATAAGAATTCTGCAAATTAAGCCAATAATTTACGCTAGTACCAAGCATTCTAGAAAGCTTCATTGCAATATCAATAGATAAGCTCTGCTCCCCACGAATCAACAAACTTAAATTCTTCGGCGTAGTATCTAATCTCTTTGCAAAATCTTCCTGAGTCAATCCACTTTCTTCCACAATTTCTTTAATATAATATCCTGGGTGAAATGCAATCGTATCATTATACTCAATGTAATTACTCATAATGTTTGCTCACCTCCGTTATCTCAACAATCCTCACATTTTGTGATATCTCATTAATATTACACGGAACATATGGTTCCTTATTTTCATTTAGTGGTTCTATTATTATACGCCACTGATCCTTTCTTGATTTCACATCAATTGCAAAATATCCATCCAAATTTCTTCCACCTTTATTTTCAAGTTTATGAAAGTGAAAGGTTGGTTGGACTATAATATCTTTAATAGTTTCTGCCTGCTTCAAAGCATTTATTCTTGCAAAAAGGCTATTTGCAAGTGCAGCATTTCCACCAAACAACTTTCTTGCTACCTTTAAACTCGTACATTGTTTCTCAGTTTTTGCATCTGTATAAACTAATTCCAAGTCCTCCCTCCTTTCGCCACATTACCTATCAGGTAATTAGATTATAGTTGCTACATGTATTTTTGTCAAGAACACGAAAAAATATTTTCGAAAACTCAACGCCAAAATCCTGTATTATATAATACGTCTGCTGCATTCACCCGAACCGAGATAATTTGAATAACAATTATTAGCCTCCTCTAAATTCTCTTGTGGTACCAAGCGAAATTTCTAACAATTCTGCCGCTACTTGATGATTTTTAATTCGCATTAAATTATCCCATATATCTACCTTGCCAAGCAGATTCATTCCGCCATGCCATACCAACTCATCATCTATAACGGCAAATCTTTCTCCGACTTCTGTTTTGGCCACTACATTTATGCCCACTTGTTTCATCAACTTAATCAAGTGATAACATACATCCGCACTACCATAAATCACTTCTTCTGGGTCTGTTGTAATAACCGTCACATTTACCCCTTGTTCCTGACGATCTTTGACCAGTAATAACAGTCTGTCAATCTCGACCTGTCGTATGTCCGGACTGGAAATTACAATTGATTTCTCTGCTTCCACAATATCCTGCTCAAATTTTTCTTTATAATTACCAGAATCATATATTGCATTAATTATCTGCTTAGACCGTACATCGCCCGTCCATATGGAAAATCCGGTACGCTTGTAAGTTTTCAACCTTTTGCCATACATTTTATTAAAGAATCTCACATGGGCATCAATATAATCATATACATAAACAGAATCTTTACCCTCATAGTCACGATTCAATCTTCCTACATACTGTTCCAGACGCCCCTCAAAAGATACCGGTGCAGCAAGCATCAATACGTCAAGTCTTGGAAAGTCAAATCCTTCTCCTATTTTTTGTCCAGTTGCAACCAAAATAAGACTTTCATTTTTAGGAATCTGCTTCAACTTAACACGTATCTCTGCATTTTCCTTATCTGAATTATCCCCATATAAAAGAAATACATGGTCAGCTTCATTTTTCAACGCATCATACAAAAGTTTTGCATGTTCTTTAAATCTGGTTAATATAACCGGTGTTTGTTTCTGCGCAACACTCTTCTTTACGTCATCTATAATCATTTCATTACGAACCCTGCTAGTACTAATCAGACTATACGCTTTGTTAATATCATCTTTGCTGTCAACTGTGTCTACTACCCTTGTATACCTTGGCACAAAGTAATGTCCTATTCCCTGCTCCTGTGCTCTCTCCAATGCTGTAAATCTATGACGAAGCGGTCCAAGCAGCATATAGATAATTTTATCTAAACTATCCCCACGCTTCGGCGTCGCAGAAACACCATATACATATTTTGCATTAATTCTCTGTAACAGTTCCATAGAGGTATTGGATGCTGCATGATGACATTCATCCATAATTACCATTCCGTAAGAATTAATTAAGTCATTGAACTTACCTTTACTATACATAGAACCAACCATAGCAACATCTACAATACCTGTCAAAGCTTTTTTATTACCATGCAAAATACCTATAACACTATCTCTCTTTTTCTTCCTGCCAGTTTTTGTTTCATATTCTGGCGGCTCTTCCCTAATATCCAGGAATTTGTTCAGCTCATCCACCCACTGATTCAGCAAATCCTTGCTCTGTAACAAAATAAGAGTATTTACTTTGCGTTCCGCAATCAGGTAACTACAAACAACTGTTTTTCCAAATGCAGTTGCTGCACTTAATACACCATCCGAATATGCCAATAACTTCTCTGCTGCCAACTCTTGCTGCATCCTCAAATCTCCTTTAAAAGAAACTCTGATTGGACGACCTTTTTCTTTCTGGTCAGATATATCTACAACTATTTCAGCTTTATTACATTCCTCGATAATCCGTTCTTTTAACCCTCTCGGAACCTGTATGTACCCATCAACGTCTTTGCCCAAATATACGGCACTAAAATTATAGTAATTGGAATATCCCAATCTTTTATTTTTGTAAAATTCCGGATTATCAAAAGCAGCCAGACTACGAATCTGATTTTGAATTCTCGGCATAAGATTTAGTGTGTCGATATAGACACCATTGCTAAGTACCATATGTAGCTTGCCTACAACATCCGCCTTAAAAAACTTACATTTTTTCTTCCATGGTTTTGGTCTGCAATTCATATCTGTACCGGCAAACATTCCCCTGCTTTCTGCCAACTCTGCCTGCCATCTCGACATATATTTTTCGATATCCTCCATACCCAGTTTTTCTGTTTTATTTAGCAAAACATCCCACTGATTTGGATAGGCATTCCAATTTTCATCCACAAATGCACTGTTACCATGTTTAAGCGCCTGTCCCTGCAATGGCAATGCAATCAGATTTCCAATACTACTTACTACATCCTGAGATGGGTACATTCTGTCATAATAATGAAATGATTTTAAGTTAATAGATGCCGAACCCTTATCCAATAACATAAACCCAAAATTTCTTGCCACCGACGCCGGTATTGCTTTCTTAAAGAAAATCCATACATGAGCACCTTTACCCGAACGAGAACGCTCAACCAACGGCTTAATACCATTTATCTCACACATTTTCCTAAGGGCTTCTACTTCCTTATACCATTCATTATCCGTGTTAGCAAAATCTGTCGCCTCTGCGCCTTTTTCATGATTATCAAAATCAAATACAATAAATCTGCACATCCCATTTGTCAACAGCGGATATACTCCTATTACATCCGATCCATCTTCCTTGTACCCTAATAGATGTGAAATAATTTTCTTAGCATCCAGCCGCGTCCACTTAGTGTTTTCACATTCATCACAGAATATCTTCTCACCCCGCTGTTTTGGACACTGTCTGTTATCCCATCTGTTATCACATTGCGGAAAATAGCCTCCATTCTTGCCACGCTTTGCATAAACATCCTCGCGTCCCCAAAACATAGAAAAGAAGTGTGTTGCCATTTTCTCTGTTATAAACGATGGGTTGACAATACGACCACCCTGGTCAGGGTCATACTCTTCTACGCTATCAATTGTCTCTTCGAAAGGATTGACCTCGTCATATGGAATATTTTCTTTCTTTAGCTTGTCTTTCAATATCCTATTTTCATATTCAAGAATTCGGACAAGCTTTCTTAAAGACTCCGCATCATATGCTTCTATATTCACAAATATCACCTGCAATTCTTATGTGCTTAATACCCTCCGTTATCTATGCAAAAGGTAATTCACATATTCTTTTAATTCATCACTAAAATCCTTCAAATCAACAACCGTAATTACATCTCTATTAATCAGTGCCACAATATCAAAAATCATATTTTCTTTACTTAGTTCAAGCATTACTCCCGGATGTTTCTTATCCTTTTTTATTCGCTCTTCCAGCTCCCAAAACTTATCAGAAGCGTTCTCATCTCCACTTAACAAATCTATATATTCTTTAGTCAAACGCTCCATATATGCTTCCTGCCATTCGCCAATACAAGCCCTGAATAATTTCCAATCTTTCTTTGAAACCTCCATATAAACATCCTCCAATCTATGTTTCAAGTTACATATAATTTATTGACATAACAAAATTATGCACCTATCCGAACCAATATGGACTTCTCTGTCATCTGCCATCAGAAATAAATCCAGACGCTTTGACCAGTCCTCCATTGTCATTGGAATATGACGCTCTGCACGATCCTCTGCCAAATCCAGATAAGCTGATACAATACGTTCTAATGACCGCATTTCCTGTTCTGAAAGATAATTTTTCTCTATATTTACATCACTTTTTACTACTTTGCCTTCCGGAGCTGCTGCCCATGTTTAATGCTTCTAATACGTTTCACACTTAACTTAAAACCCATAAAAAAACATCACCAGCCAACAAACTAGTGATGTCATATAATTACACTTTCTGTTTTGGCACAAACTCAATCTTGAGAGCCATCCCCATACCATCTGCTAATCTCTTAAGCAAATTAACAGAAGGATTCCTTGTTCCATTCTCAAGTTTGCTGATATCTGCTTGATTAATACCAGTACGCTCTGCCAACTCCTTCTGCGTCATATTCTGAGAAGTACGAGCATCTACGATAGCCCTTATAACATCCATCTCTGGCTGGATTGCATCATATTCTTTTTTAAATTCTTCATCCTGTAACTGCTTAGAAAGCATATCATCAAATGTTCTCATCTTTCATCACCCTTTCTATGAAATCCTTTCTTCTATCCTTTGCAGTCTGTATTTCTTCTTTTGGAGTTTTCCGTGTCTTTTTAACAAAACCATTCGTCAGTATTATATTTCCCTCATAATAAAAAAAATATAAGACTCTGGTGATATCACTTCCAAATTTACAACGCAATTCAAATATTCCATCATCTAAGTGCTTACTGTACGGTTCTCTAAGCATGTTCCCTTTTTCTTGAAGAATCCCCAATAATCCAAATATCTTAGCTCGCATTTTAGGATTAACTGAATCAAGAAATTCCTCTACTGGAACTTCGCCATTTTCCTTTTCATATGCTATTAACTTAAACTCTGCCATATAATCTCCTTTGTATATATTATATGGCATATATACCATAATGTCAATTGCTATGTTTCAACTTGCATATAATTTATTGACATAACAAAATTACGCACCTAAACGAACCAATATGGACTTTGACAAAAAACATCGCTACTTCTTTGCATTCTCTTCCAGTTCAAGCATATACTTATCAAAGTCCGACATAAATATTCTGTCCTGAATGACGCGGTATTTTTCAAATTCGGTCTCAGCTTTTGCCTTTGCAATCTCTGCTGTAATTTTGCCTGCATCCTGAAGGACTTCTCTGTCATCTGCCATCAGAAATAAATCCAGACGCTTTGACCAGTCCTCCATTGTCATTGGAATATGACGCTCTGCACGATCCTCTGCCAAATCCAGATAAGCTGATACAATACGTTCTAATGACCGCATTTCCTGTTCTGAAAGATAATTTTTTGCTATATTTACATCACTTTTTACCACTTTTCCTTCCGGAGCTGCTGCCCATGTTGTGAGTCCCATATGTGGTTTTTCCGCATCCGCACGTTCGTAAATTAATTCTGCTGCTGTATGTCCGTGAACTGCATAATGCATTTTATTTTGTACCTTGGCAAAGAACTGCTTAGTTGTTTTGGCGGTTCGGTCATAATCAAGTGCTGTTGCATAAATGTCTGTTATCTTCTGGTAAAACCTACGTTCGGACAGACGGATTTCTCGAATCTGCTCAAGCAAACGGTCAAAGTATTCTACTGTAAGCACAGAGCCACCATTTTTCAGACGCTCATCATCCATGACCCAGCCTTTAATTGTGTAGTCCTTCACGATACCATTGGCCCACTTGCGGAACTGTACCGCTCGCTCATTATTCACCTTAAAGCCGACTGCAATAATCATTTGAAGATTGTAATGTGCAACCTCTCGGCTCACTTGGCGTGAACCTTCCTTTTGAACTATTAAGAATTTCTTAATAGTTGAATCGGGCTCCAATTCTGAATCGTCATAGACCTTCTTTATATGTTGATTAATCGCAGCCACACTTACATCATATAACGTGGCCATCATCTTCTGCGTCAGCCATATATTCTCATCTTCATAGCGCATCTCAATGCTGTCCTGTTCATTACCAACAGAGGCAACATAGGTTAAGTATTCCGCTGCGCTAGAGCGGATTGTTACTTCATCTTTCTTCTTTTTCAAATTGAATTTCCTCTCTATTCTTTTTCATATCTTCGTGAAAAAACCTTAATTTTGTTGGCTCTGTTAAACAGTTGATGGGTTACTTTTATATGCTTTCTTTTGAATATTATTTTAATATAATATCATTTTCATGTCCACCAATTTATGCCACCAGCATCTATACAATATTTACAATCTATTTTTCCTATCAATCCTGCTTACACATCGACATCTTCTGCCTGCTGTATTTCAAACAACTTCCGGTCATAAGTATTCTGTAAATTCTGCTATATAATATCCCAGGTGAAATGTTACTATATCTTTGTACTCCCTTCTTCTAAGATATCATCCCATAATCTAGTCAAATACAACTTAATTATCAATGAATAATGTAAGCCTGGCCTGTAACAAAAACCAGTATACTTCTATTCAGACATCCTTGTCTTTGGCTGTGTACTTCCCACTACCAAACTGAATTAGATACATTCCCCCCTTAGAAACGTGCGCCGCCGCGTGCTCTCTAAAAAACAGGCGCAGAAAAATCTGCACCTGTAAAATATTTTCCCCCGCTTCTGCCGAATATCTTATTTTGCATATAACCATCCGGTTATAACATTAAATTTGTACACCATTTAATTATTATTCCACTAACCTCTTGGTGGAAAAGGGTCATTACCATATGAATCCTTTTCTCTAATCCTTCCATCTTTTCCATGGATAACCAATTCTGATTCTTGATTTCTTGCAATTTTTCTTGCTCTCTCTATTGCCTTTGCTTGTGTATCTGTTCTCACAGTTGCTTTTAAATTGTTATCATCTATTACTTGCCAGCCACCATCTTTATGTGGTGTAACATGTTGATTTTTACCCATATTCTATACCTCCAATAATTCATTAATGTGGTGTTTCCAGTTATCATTATGAATCAAACGTGCCTCTTGCAATTTCCCATCTAAAATCTCTGCTTTTGACAATTTTGAAAGCATCTCCCAATCTCGTCCAAAAACATATGTGGCATTGTTTGTATAAACACTCACCAAAAACTGACAAAAAAATATTGATTGTATTTATCATTTTTTTGTCATTCTGAGTACAAAAATCTATACACGGAGTTACCACACAAAGATTTCCTTTTTCATCATATTTCAAAATGAACTCAACACTATAAGGTGCATATTCAAAGCGGGGATATCTTTCTCTAGGAATAAGCACATAATCAGTAACTTCCCTTGTTTCACCTCGACCAACCCATTCCTGTCTTGTCCATAATAAAGTTTGTTAATATTTTTCTTTTGGTTGTGACTTATCTGAAACATAAAATTTTTCAGCATTTCTTTTAGTTGAAGCATTTATAACAGACGGAAGAATTGCTTCACCCTCCAAAAAATCTGATGAAAACCCTAAATCCAATAATTTTTCTTTGAATCGCATTGCATCATATAAAGCAATTACAACTTTTTGCCCTTGCTCAATCCAATTCAGACAGGACAACTTATTAATTCTTTTTTTCCTTAAATTCATTTTTCATACTCCTTATTATTTTTTATATCTATACTAAAAAAGGAGAAATGACTAAAGTACCTTTTGCTTTTAATGGCACAATATTATGCTATTATGTTACTACTTTTCCATATTTTTTGACCTCCTTAATAATTTTACAGTTGAAAAAATGTAGTAACCGTGGTATTATAAATAATGTATTTTTTATCATGTGTCATGGTCATTTCACCATGGTTACTACATAGGTGTTATCCACCAAAGAGCCAAAGTTGCCGCTTTGGTTCTTTTTTATTCAAATTCTGAAATATTTGGAACTGCCCCAAATACTCCTTGAAGATATTTTGCAGCAATATTATCGTTTCCACGCACATTAGGAAAACTACTCAATCTATTAATTTTCGTTTCACCATACTCGTTTTTGTCTGTAAACCACACTTGATCTCTCCGTACTCCATTTAATAACAACGTATTATGAGTAGTACAAATCAACTGAGCATTTCGTGTATTTGTTTTGCTTGAATTAAACAATCCCGTTAATAATTTAACTAAATTCGGATGTAAACCATTCTCAATCTCATCAATAAATAACACACCACCGAGAAACGCAATCATGACCACCAGCTCAGCTGGTGGTTTCCTCTG
>UMFD01051184.1_pt1 | contig 15004 bp, 19 predicted proteins | sample 1964901 | NCBI WGS metagenome assembly UMFD01 (sample SAMEA4836035, study PRJEB28245) | human gut metagenome | biome: gut microbiome; material: fecal sample | place: Denmark | collected 2008 | reverse complement strand
TACCGGAAAAAGAAATCGCTAACTTCCAGTTTGTATAAAGGGGATCGTGAAAATGGATATTAGATATAAACGACTTACAGAAAAAGAACTGAATACGTTTATTCACATGAGGATAAATCAGCTTAGAGAAGAAGGGGCTAAAGAAGAGATAGATTTGGTTCCTGCATTGAACGAATATTATACTCGACATATGGCGGACTGAACATTTGTATCTTGGCTTGCCCTTGATGAGGGAAATATTATTGGAACAAGCGGGATGTCATTTGTGGAGAAGCCTCCCTATTTTGGATGCCCAAGTGGAAAGATAGGATTGTTGTCCAGTATGTATACTGATCCGGAATATAGAAGAAGAGGTATTGCAAAGGAGCTGCTATCCCGTGTTATAGATGACGCCAGGGAATATGGCTGTGGAACAATACAGATTACAGCGTCTGATATGGGAGTTAAATTATATACGGATTTTGGATTTGTACATAATGGCAACTTCATGCAATATAAACTTTAACGGCTACAGTATTTATGATTGAAAAGGGCAGAAAACAGAGAGGTTGGGATTAACACCATAGAAGTAGGATAATATGATGGAAAACAGAAATCGAAAAGGAATACTTATAATTGTTTCAGTTGTAATAGTTCTATTTCTTATAATAATCAGCGGCGGATATTTATTTTTGCATAATAAAAGTTATAAAAATCAGGCAATAGAATGCGGAGATGCAATATATTTAAATGAAATAAAATATTCTCCGGTAGCGTCATCTGATTTGAAGGAATATACTATTTCAAATGTTCTGATTTGTAAAACTGATACGGGGATGAAATTATATAAAATAAATGAATATCCTGATTATGAATATATTGCTGGATATCATGCATGGGACGGCGAAATCTATAAAAAAGATGAAACAGATTGATAAAGAGATATTAAGGTGAATTATGGGATTATTTGATAAATTAAAAAGAGGAAAAAGCAATTTGACGATGGATGCGATCATATGCGAAGAGTATGAGCAGCAGTATTTTGATGAATGTAAATATATTTGGAAAAATTATGTTCCGCAAGCTGGACAAGCAGATAATCTGCAGGGAGAATTATTAAGAGAAATAGAAAAGATCCGATGTGAAGCCCAGGACAATGGAAATATTAACTGGGATGATGACTATTCCTATTTTTGTGATTTTATTAGTAGAAAATTAACCGAACAACCTGTTTTTTCAGAAACCGAGAAACAAGAAATTAATTTAATAATGGCTTACATAAAAGAATGTGGAACATACGCCAAAAAATTCTACAGTGGAAAAATATCAGAGAACAGTGTGGATATGGAAAAGCTTGCATATGTGAATGATAATTTGTACGATAGAATCTGCGATAAAATAGGACGCCTACATAAGGAAAATGGGGAGCCGATGCCATACGAGAAAAATGACAATATTGCGAGATGAACAGAGTTGATGCGACAGGGGAATTTACTTCCCCGTGAGCGTTTATCAACTGTGCGATAAATGTGTGTTTCGCGGGTGAAAACCTAAAACATAGTTGGTGACATGATAAGCCACAGAGCAGATTGGAAAGCCGGGCGTAGCGCTTCTGAACCCCTTTAGGGGTGCCTTCCACGGCGGAGCCAAGGATTTCCTTTCGGAAACGGAAACAAGGAATACAAGAACAGACCAGCCCCAAACCGTGCCACAGCAACACTTTACCAGGCACATTTTTCAACCGTCATGTGTACCGCCCATGCAGAGCCAACACATTCCGGTCTGTTAAGGAACAAATCAGCCCTTACTACGATAGCAGGCACCGAACCAACTATGCGCAAAAGACAAGTTTAACGAATAGTTCTGCAGGAAGATGACTCTGTAACGCTTCATAAAGCTTGTTTCGTCTGTTTTAGCAGATTTCCGCGGAATCCAGTAATATGGTGAATGGGCCGTCATTCAGCAGGGATACTTTCATATCAGCACCAAAGATTCCTTTTTCTACCTTGGGAATACTTTCGCGGCACCTGCTGATGATATATTCGTACAGTTCATTCGCCATATCCGGTTTACCGGCGTTGATGAAGGACGGACGATTTCCTTTTTTGCAATCTGCGTACAGTGTAAATTGTGATACTAGCAACAATTCACCGTTAACGGCATGCAGATCCAGATTGGTCTTGCCCTGGGCATCTTCAAAGATCCGCAGACCAAGAAGCTTTTTAATCATTTTATCGGCAATTTCCCTGGTGTCTGTCTCAGCCACGCCGATCAGCACCAGGAAGCCTTTGCTGATACTGCCAGTTACCTCTCCATCTACCTTTACCTCTGCATGCTGTACTCGCTGTATTACAAATCGCATCTGCCTACTTCTCTCCTACGTTTTTCTCTTCTTGATCTTTTTTATCCTGTTCAAAATCAACTTGATCTTTGATCTCATGGTCCCTTTGTAGCCTGGAATCCAACTGATGGAATCCTTCCTCATCAATATTCTTAAGATAAGAGTACTTTACAGTCTCTACCGGCAGATCCTTTTTCCGAAGAAACGTATTGACTACTGCCTTAATCGCCGCATAAATTACCGCAAAAATGGGCACACCGACGATCATGCCAAGGATTCCGAACAATCCTCCGAATACCGTGATTGCAAAAATAACCCAAAATCCCGTAAGTCCTGTGGAATTGCCAAGGATCTTGGGACCTAAGAAGTTGCCGTCAAACTGCTGCAATACCAGAATAAACAGTACAAAATAAACACAGTTTAGCGGATGCATCGGGTCAACCACCAGGATCAGAATAGCACTGGGAATCGCTCCCAGGTAGGGACCAAAGAAAGGAATAATATTCGTTACACCTACGATAACACTGACTAAAGCTGCATAAGGCGTCTGCAGTAAGGTGGTTCCGATAAAGCACAGACATCCGATAATAATGGAATCTACGATTTTACCGCCAATGAATCCGATAAAAGTGTTGTGGGTAAAACGAAAGCTTCTGATCAGACGGTTTGCGGACTTCTGCTCAAGGAAAGCATATGTCATTTTCTTTGCCTGTCCGGCAAACTTTTCCTTGCTTGCCAGAACATAAATGGAAATAACAAATCCTATAATGAAATCCCACAGACCTTTCAGAATATTTATCACACTTAAGGATACTGTCATGAGCACTTGACTGGTCTTGGTCAGCACCGTGTTATTTAACCAGTTCTCCAGCTCTACGGAATATTTATCGATCAGTAAAGTAATCTGACTTCCCAACTCCGGATTATCATCCATGATCTTACTGATCCATTTTGTAAAGTTACTGATATAGGTATCAAAATTAGATGCAATGTTTACAATACTGGGAACAATCTGAGAAAGCATCATAGCAACCAAACTGTAAATCAGGGCAATAAACAAAAATGCTGTGATCAGAATACCGATTCCACGGACAATGGAATTGCGCTTCTTATTTTCCTTCACCTTCAGTTTCCGACACAGAGGGAATAACAGCTTTGTCTCTATATAATTCAATACCGGAGTCAACAGATATGCTGTCACCAGACCATATAACACGGGCATAAGAATTCCTGTGATCGTACGGAATCCTGATTTGATACTGTTCCCATGGAATAACAGATAATAGAAGCAGATACTGGCTGCAATGGTCAGAAATGCGGTCAGCCCCCAGCGAAAATACTTATTGTTTTTTAAGTCGTATTTCATTCAACTACACCTTTCTTCATAAAATCTTATCTCTTTTAATATACTATGGTTTGGCACTCACCACAAGAAGAAATCTGTCGTTTTTGTTGAAAAAGAATTCCCGGCAGTATAAAATAGATACCAGTAAAAGAATGGAGTTAACAATGACATTACAAAAAGTATTGAGCCGTGTCAGACAGGCCGTGGATGACTATCATATGATTGAAGAAGGCGACCGGATCGCCGTGGGAATCTCCGGCGGCAAGGATAGTCTTACTCTCCTGCTGGCTTTAAATGAACTCAGCAAATTTTATCCGAAGCATTTTACGCTTATTGCAGTAACGGTCGATCTTGGATTTGACAATCTGAATTTGGATAAAATCCGTACACTGTGTGCTGACAGAGACATCCCCTATACCGTAGTGAATACCTCCATTGCCAAAATCGTATTTGAAGATCGTAAGGAAGACAATCCCTGTTCCTTATGTGCCAAAATGCGAAAAGGAGCCTTAAACGATGCCATCAAGGCTGCCGGATGTAACAAGATCGCATACGCACACCATGAGGATGACGTAGTGGAGACTATGATGCTGTCCCTCTTCTATGAAGGGCGTCTGCATACATTCTCTCCGGTAACTCATCTGGATAAAACAGACTTAACCGTGATAAGGCCTCTGATCTATATGCAGGAATCGGAAGTCATCGGCTTTGTGAACAAATATCAGATCCCTGTCGTAAAAAGTCCCTGTCCCGCCGACGGACATACCAGGCGGGAATATGTCAAAGAACTGCTTGGGCAACTTAATAGAGAGAATCCCGGCATCAAGAACCGTATCTTTACCGCGATTCAAAAAGGAAATATGGAAGGATGGACCGATTACTTTGGCAGTCATTAAAGAAGAAAATTACCACGATGAACAAAATAAGAACAATATTCTCAAGCTTCGTAAGGTACTGGATACGCTTCCGCCGTTCTGCCGAGATTTCTTCCGTGGGATCGAACCCTATACCTCCACCAGAACCAGGCTTGCTTATGCCTATGACATCCGTCTCTTTTTTGAATTTCTCCATGAGACGAACAGCTATTGTAAAAAAAGAGAGATTACCGAGCTGCCTTTGTCCGTCCTGGATATGGTACAACGGACGGATATCGAAGAATATCTGGACTATATGAGCCTGTATCAGAAGGACGGAAAAGATATCACCAACGATGAACGTGGTAAGGCAAGAAAGCTTGCCGCTCTACGGAGTTTCTATAATTACTATTTTCAGAGTGAACGCATTGAGAAAAATACCGCGGCACTGGTTCCCCTTCCGAAACGCCACGAAAAAGAGATTATCCGGTTAGAGCCCAACGAAGTGGCTATTCTGCTGGATCAGGTGGAGGACGGCACCAAGCTGACCAAAAAGGAACTGGAATATCATAAGAAAACCAAGCTCCGCGATGTGGCACTTCTGACACTTTTATTGGGAACCGGTATTCGTGTATCGGAATGTGTGGGACTGGATATTAACGATGTGGATTTCGATAACGGTGGCATCAAGATCCGGAGAAAAGGTGGGTATGAGGCAATCGTCTACTTCGGAGAGGAAGTAGAAACCGCTCTGCTCGACTATCTGGAGCAAAGGGAACATATCATTCCAGCCGAAGGACATGAGAATGCTCTGTTCCTGTCCCTGCAGAATCGCCGGATGGCCGTCCGCTCCGTAGAGAATCTGGTAAAAAAATATGCCTCCCGGGTAACCACCTTAAAGAAAATTACACCCCATAAACTACGCAGTACATACGGTACCGAGCTATATAAAGAGACCGGCGATATCTATCTGGTGGCGGATGTCCTGGGGCATAAGGATGTCAATACCACAAGAAAACACTACGCAGCGTTGGAAGAACAGCGTCGTAAGCAGGCAGCCAATGCCTTTCATCTGAGGGAACACTCTGGCAGACATTCGGAGCATCCGGACAGCTAATCTCCTGCTATAAATAACAATACACCGAGTCACATTACACTTATGATCCGGTGTATTTTATATTATTTCATCTTAATTACTTCACAAAGTCATAAGAATAATAGGGTACGATCAGTGTCTGTCCGGCACGGATGCTGTCCTCTTCCGCCAGATGATTGATACTCTGTACTTCTGCAATATATTCCTTCTTATCCTTATATTCATCATAATCGATGTAATCATCGGACAGATCCCATAAGGTCTCTCCGTATGCAACAGTTACCTGCGTATAATATTTGAACTTCAGCTGATCTTCTCCGGAGCTTGCCAAAGAACGGATTCCGTGATAAGACACTGCACAGAATGCAATCACACAGATGGTAGCAAGCATGGTAACTATTCTGCGCTGCAGCTGACGTCTCCGTCTCAGCTGTCTCTTATATATTCTTAACTCTCTGTCTGTCATATAGTATACACTCTTCTGTACTCTCATAACTCATTCACCTCATATAAGAAAACGTGTTCGGGAACATTTGTTCTTTATGTTTGTATTATATCGAACATGCATTCTGATGTCAAGCCAAAAATCGAACATATTTTTGGAATATATGTTTGCTTTTTTATTTTTGCTATGCTATAATCATTATATAAATTAACAAGAACCAGCATTTATCGGAGGTCATTTATGGGTTATGGAAAGATCACTGCCAAGCAGCAGGAAATATTAGATTATATTAAGGATGAGATTTTGAAGAGAGGCTATCCCCCTACCGTACGTGAGATCTGTGAGACGGTGAATCTGAAGTCTACCTCTTCCGTGCATTCTCATTTAGAGACACTGGAGAAGAACGGCTACATCCGCAGAGACCCGACCAAACCCCGTGCCATTGAGATCTGTGACGACAGCTTTCAGATGGTACGTACCGAGATGGTAAGCCTCCCTGTCATCGGCAATGTAGCTGCCGGACAGCCGATCCTCGCGGAGGAGAATATTCAGGACTACTTCCCGGTTCCCGCCGATGTGGTACCCAAGGGAGACTCTTTCATCCTGAACGTTCGCGGAGAGTCCATGATCAATGCCGGTATCTTCAATGGAGATCGTGTCTTTGTACATTCTCAGAGCACTGCACATAACGGCGAGATTGTTGTTGCTCTGATCGATGATTCCGCTACAGTTAAGACCTTCTATAAGGAAAAGGGACATATCCGTCTCCAGCCGGAGAATGACACCATGGATCCCATCATCGTCGATGACTGCCAGATCCTTGGCACTGTGTTCGGCGTGTTCCGATTCTACAAATAGCTTGAGCACTTTGCTATTATTCTCTATCTGATTTTCTATAATATTAAAAAAATTCCTCTGTATCTTTACAGAGGAATTCTTAATTCAAAAAAACTACAGTTCTATGAAATTATATATACATTATGTAATCTGTCAGATATTACTCCTCTGGGAATCGTACCTTCATATAAGAAATGATCTCATCCACGCATCTTTCGTATCCCAGCTTGGAGCTGTCCAGACACAGATCATAGTTCCTTGCATCTGTCCATTCCCGTCCGGTATGATACTTATAGTACTCCGCACGGTGCTTATCCGTCTTATTGATAAAGCGCTCCAATTCCTTCGGGCTCATGCTATGCTTCTTCGCTGCGCCTTCCAGACAATATTCCTTCGGGGCATGAATAAATACACTGAGGACATTAGGATAATCCTTCAACACATAATCCGCACAACGACCGATAATGACGCAGGATTCCTCTTTTGCCAGGTCACGGATGATCTTCGCCTGATAGTTAAACAGATTGTCTGTTGATGTGAAATCATCGCTTTCCGGAGGAATCAGTTCTCCATGATATTCTTTCCTGGCAATATGGAACAGACTGGTGTTTTTCACTTTTTCGTCCGCATTCACGAACAGAGCCTCATTGATTCCGCTGTCATCACTGGCAAGCTTCATCAGCTCTTTGTCATAATAATGGACATTCAGCTTCTTTGCCAGCATCTCGCCGATGGTTCTTCCTCCGCTTCCATACTGTCTTGCAATGGTAATAACTACATTATTCATTCCAATCACCATACCTTTCTGTCTCTGCTGCTTCCACCCGCAGCGACTTACATCAAGGGTTATTCACCCAGATATGCTTTCTTAATGGAATCATTATTCAGAAGGTCACTTGCTTTGCCTTCCAGAACGATCTTACCGGTCTCTAATACATACGCTCTGTCAGCGATAGACAGTGCCTTCTTCGCATTCTGCTCAACTAACAGAACCGTAGTACCGCTCTTGCTTACCTCCTGAATAATATCAAAGATCTCATTGACGAAAATCGGAGACAGTCCCATGGACGGCTCATCCATTAATATAATCTTGGGATGAGACATCAGGGCTCTGCCCATTGCCAGCATCTGCTGTTCACCGCCACTTAAAGTTCCTGCCATCTGGTTCTGACGTTCCTTTAAACGGGGGAAACGTTCAAATACTGTCTCTAAGGTCTGAGCGATCTCTTCTTTATCTTTTCTGGTGTAAGCACCCATCATCAGATTCTGTAATACGGAAAGCTGTGCAAATACTCGTCTTCCCTCCGGTACATGCGCCATACCCATGGATACGATCTTGTGTCCCGGAATTTTGACCAGATCCTGACCTTCAAAAGTAATGGAACCTTCCTTCGGCGTCAGCAGTCCGGATACGGTATGCAGGATTGTCGTCTTACCGGCACCATTGGCGCCGATCAGTGCAATGACCTCACCCTCATCTACATGGAAGGACACACCCTTTATGGCCTGTATCATGCCGTAATATACTTTGATATCATTTACCTCTAACATTGCCATAGCCATCTATCCTCCTATTCGCCCAGATAAGCCTTGATGACTTCCGGATTGTTCAGCACATCACTGGTCTTACCCTGACACAGCACACGGCCGAAATTCAACACCGTAAGTTCCTCACAGATTCCGCTTACCAGTTTCATGTCATGCTCGATCAGAAGGATCGTCATATCAAAATGCTCTCTGACAAAACGAATGGTATCCATCAGTTCCTGCGTCTCGTTGGGATTCATACCTGCAGCAGGCTCATCTAACAGAAGAAGCTTCGGTTTGGTCGCCAGTGCTCTGGCAATCTCTAACTTTCTCTGTTTACCGTAGGGGAGATTATCAGCCAGTGTATCTGCTTCCGCTTCCAGTCCGAATACCTTCAGAAGCTCCATGGCTTCCTCCGTCATCTTCTTTTCTACTTTATAATATTTGGGCAGACGTAAAATTCCCGTAATGGTACTGTACCCCATATGGTTGTGCAGTCCTACTTTTACGTTATCGATTACAGACAGATCCTTGAACAGTCGAATATTCTGGAAAGTTCTTGCAATACCCGCCTGGTTGATGTCGATAGTCTTTTTGCCGGTGATATCCTTGCCATCCAGAGTAATAATTCCCTCTGTGGGTTTATATACGCCGGTCAGCAGATTAAATACGGTGGTTTTTCCGGCACCATTGGGACCGATCAGTCCATATAGTGCACCTTTTTCAATACTGATATTAAAATCATCTACCGCACGAAGTCCGCCAAAAGAAATGCCTAATTTTTTTGCCTCTAATAATGCCATGATTATTCAGCCTCCTTTTTCACAGACTTCTTACTCTTAAATCTGGCTGCTACTTTCTCTCTCCATTCAATACACTTCGGAGCCCAGTTAAACAGCATCATAACGATCAGTACGATGGAATAGATCAACATACGATAATCGTTCAGTCCACGTAAAAGTTCCGGCAATAACGTCAGAATTACAGAAGCAATAATGGAACCGCGGATGTTACCGATACCGCCCAGTACAACGAACACCAGAATCATAATAGACATATTGTATCCGAAGTTCTTAGGCAGTGCTGTCAGGGTAGACAGATTGTGTGCATACAATACTCCTGCCACGCCTGCGAGAGCTGCGGAGATAGAGAAAGCCATCAGCTTATATTTGGTAATATGAATTCCCACGGATTCCGCTGCAATGGTATTATCACGAATAGCCATGATTGCACGACCGTCTCTGGAATGAATCAGGTTCAATACAATAAACAGTGTCACAAGTAATAACACAATACCAATGGTAAAATTGGAGTCATGAGGAGTACCGGTGATACCCTGCGCTCCTTTAATAATGACCTGACCGTCCTCTGACATATTCAGATCCATGGTGTTGGTAAAGGAAATGTGGAAGCCATTCTCATCCAGTCCCACAAACAGAATATTGACCAGGTTCTTAATGATCTCGCCAAAGGCCAGCGTTACGATGGCAAGATAGTCACCCTTCAGACGAAGTACGGGAATACCGATCAGCAGTCCGAAAATACCCGCAAACGCGGCGCCGATCAACAGCGCACAGAAAAAGCGAAGCCCGGAAGGTAATGCGGTATTTTCCATGACTTTGGAGAAAAAGGCACTGGTAAAGGCACCGATACACATAAATCCGGCATGACCGAGGCTCAGTTCTCCCAGGATGCCTACCGTAAGGTTCAGGGATACCGCCAGAATCGCATAAGTACACAGAGGAACCAATAAGCCCTGGATCAGACTGCTCACTGCACCGGCAGACACAAGGATCTGCATGATCACATAGGCTGCGATCACTATTCCGTAAGTAATAAGGTTATCACGGAAGGTTTTATTCATTTTCTTATTCGATAATTTCTTCATATTATTCACCTGCCTCTTCCCTTATACTTTTTCCTGAATATTTTTGCCAAACAGTCCGGCAGGTTTTACCAAAAGTACAACAATCAATACCGCAAACACAATAGCATCTGCCATTTGGGAAGATATGTAGGCTTTGCCGAAGATTTCAATAATACCGAGCAGAATACCGCCGACCAAAGCACCGGGGATGGATCCGATACCACCGAATACAGCAGCTACGAAAGCTTTGATACCCGGCATGGAACCGGTATAGGGTGTCAGGGAAGGATATGCAGAGCATAACAGCACACCTGCCACTGCAGCCAGACCGGAGCCGATCGCAAAGGTAAGCGCAATGGTTCCGTCCACATTGATTCCCATCAGCTGTGCTGCTCCCTTATCCTCGGATACCGCCAACATGGCCTGACCGGCTTTGGTCTTATTAATAAAGAGCATCAGGCCGGCCATAATAACCAGACAGGACAGAATCGTCACGATCGTCTCTCCGGTAATATTGATCTGTCCGTCTGCCAGCTTCAGTGCCGGAACAGATACTACTGAAGTAAATGCCTTCGCATTGGCGCCAAAGATCAAAAGTGCCACATTCTGCAGCAGATAGCTGACACCAATGGCAGTGATCAGTACCGCCAAAGGAGAAGCTGCCTTTCTCAAAGGCTTGTAGGCTACCTTTTCAATAGCCATTCCAAGCAGAGTACAAGCAACAACAGCTGCCAGAACACCAATCACAGGAGAAAGCCCCATGGTACTGCACATTGTATAAGTAATAAATGCACCGACCATAATAACATCACCATGTGCGAAATTCAGCATTTTAGCAATACCATATACCATGGTATAACCTAATGCGATCAGCGCATAGACACTTCCAAGGCTGATACCGTTGATCAGATAACTGATAAAACTCATGTGAACTACCTCCATTCATGCGAATGCACAAATTATCGTATAAAATAAAATATAACTAAAATAAAGTATAACAGAACATACCGGGAAAAACAACTGCTCCTTATTATTGCAAAATCTCTGACATTAAGCAAAGAGGGCTACCCTGCGGTAACCCTCTTTGGAAACTTTGTCAGCAAAATTACATAGCCTTGTAAGCACCATTCTCGATCACAACAGCCTTAGGAGCCTTGTTAGCCTCACCGTCTGCGGTCCAGGTCATGCCGTTACCGGTCAGACCATCTACAGTGATCTCTGTCATGGCAGCCTTCATACCATCACAAATATCAGAAACACTCATATCAGGAGTAACACCGCTCTTCTCGATAGCAGCCTTGATCACATAGATAGCATCATAGCTGTCTGCTGCGAACTGGTTGGGAGTATCACCGTATTTTTCCTTATACTTAGTTACGAAAGACTGGGTCAGATCATCGGTTGCATCAGCTGCGAAAGGAGTTAACAGCATAACGCCTTCGGTCAGAGATACATCAAAGTTATCTACACCACCGAGAATACCATCCATACCGTCACATGAGAACCACTTGGGAGCATAACCCATAGCAGCTGCCTGGGTCAGGATAAGTGCGGATTCCTGATAATAAATAGGAAGGAATACCATGTCTGCTCCGGCATCCTTTGCCTTCTGTAACTGTACGGAGAAATCAGTCTTGTTATCAGCGGTAAAAGCTTCTGCTGCTACGACCTCAAACGGCTGATTCTCAGCTTCTTTTGCAAACTTCTCGTAAATACCGGAAGAATATACATCGGAGCTGTCATAAATAACGGCAATCTTCTCAGCCAGACCATTTTCACCAATATACTGTGCGGATGCAAGACCCTGGTTAGGATTGGAGAAGCATACGCGGAAGTTGTTATCATACTGAACACATTCTACTGCAGAACCGGAAGGAGTAATCTGGAACATATTGTCCTCTTTGGTCTTGTCGGTAACTGCAATACATGCACCACTGGTGGTAGAACCATCAATGATCTGAGCGCCCCAGTCCTTTAATGCATTATAAGCATTTACGGATTTCTCAGCATCTGCCTCGTCATCCTGGAACTTGAATTCTACCTGATAACCGTTGATACCGCCTGCTGCATTGATCTCTTCTACTGCAATCTCTGCACCGTGCTGTACAGCCAGTCCATAAACTGCTGCGCCACCGGTAGTAGGTCCGATACCACCGATCTTAAATACGCTGCCGGATGCTGCACTGTCGGAAGCTGCTGCACTCTCAGTTGCTGCGTTTGTACCGGTTGCTGCAGAACCATTGTCTGTATTACCACAGCCAGCCATAGCCATTACCATAGCAGATGCTACGGCAACACTTAAAAACTTGTTAAATTTCTTCATAATATCTTCCTCCTTTTTAACAATGTATACAAATATACAATGTATAATTGTTATTTTTGTATATTACTCGCTTCTATTTCCTTTGTCAATGGATTTTCTTTTCTAATTTGATGTTTTTTGACATTAAAATAGATCAACAAAATCATATTTTAATATAAATATAGTATATTTTTTATTCCGGAGGAAAGACTATTTACGAAACAATCATTTAATAGAAACTTCAAAAAAAATGTCTGTATGGAACTTACAGCAGCAAAGTCCATACAGACAGGATAAGGAGATTTTATGGGTAATAAATATTTGGATGGAACCGCTCTCACCATAGCCATAATAGGTGCCGTGAACTGGGGGCTGATCGGACTTTTCCGCTTTGATCTTGTAGCCTTCCTGTTCGGTGACATGTCCTGGTTTTCCAGAATTGTATATGTGTTGGTGGGAATCAGCGGACTCTATCTCATCAGCTTCTTTCTCCATCTGGGAGAAGGCGAAGCTTAAAGTTCCTCTGCGGGAATCTGTACGCCATCTCTCCAGATACGTTCCAGATCATAGAGCAGACGGTTTTCCTTGTCAAAGACATGTACGATCACATCGCCAAAGTCTAACAGTACCCAGTTGGCTGTCTCATAGCCTTCGGTCTGTCTGGCAGGGAAACCGGCTCTTCCCAGTTTTTCTTCCACATTATCACACAATGCCTGAATCTGACTGGAATTATTACCGCCGGCAATAATAAAATAATCTGCGATCACAGATACTTTACTGATGTCTATTACTTTAATATCTTCTGCTTTTTTATCATCCAATGCTTCTACGGCAAGCTTTGCCATTTTTCTGGATTCTTCGCTCATGCTTACTCCTCACACTTTCTATTTTATTGATTCATTCTTCTTATAATAGTTATAGGTTTCTTCTGTCATAGGATCCATCTCACCGTCTCCCGATTTCAGGTATTCCAGAGTATCCTCTAAAATCTTCGTCATGGCAGCATTCAGATCCGTAAATGCCAAGTGGCGGATCTGGGTAAGGTTCGGTGCCTGTTTTCTCCCCGGTTCAATATAATCTGCGGTAAAAATGATCTGCTCCAGAAGAGTCATGCCCGGACGCCCTGTAGTATGATACAAAATTGCACTTAAGATCTCAGGATCTTCGATTTTATATTTCTTTTTCGCCAGATAGCTTCCCACTCTGGCATGTAAAAGATAGGGATTGCGCTTTTCCACATCCGTCGCGGGAAGATGATACTTTTCGCATGCAGACAAAAGTTTATCATTTTCCATGCATTTGGCACAATCATGAAGCAGACCTGCGATCTGTGCACGTTCCACATCTTCACCGTATCGCATGGCAAGGGCCGCCGCCGTGTATTCTACCCCCAATGTATGGGTAAAACGCTTGGGATCCTGTACTTTTTGCATCTCTTTGGTCAGTTTTTTTAAGATATCACTCATCCAGGTAAAGCCCCTTTTCTTCCATATATTCCCTCACTGCTTCCGGCACAAGATAGCGCACGGAAAGACCTTCGGATCTTCTTGCACGGATTTCCGAAGAAGATATCTCAATTCTTCGAAAAGAGAGCAACTGTATCTTCGCAGAAAAATGTTCCTCTAACTGCCTGATCTTCTCCTGCATTCCATTCATATCCGCATCTCCCCGTACCGCAGCTATAATCTCACAGGCAGCAAACAGGCGGTCTGCGCATTTCCAGTGTTCCATGGTAAACAGACAGTCAGCTCCGCAGATGAAATAAAAAAGATGTTCCGGATATTCTCTGTGCAGCTGCTCCATGGTCTCATAGCTGTAAGAGTCTCCGGGACGTTTTATCTCGATGTCCAGGCAGCGGAATCTGTCGTTATCTGCGATAGCAAGTTGCACCATGTCATAACGTTCTGTCCCGGGCAGAACCGTAATGCCCTCTTTTGCCTTCAGATAAGAACACCCCGTCGGTATCATCCAGATCTGGTCTAAGTGTGCCGACTCCAATGCCTGTTCTGCCAGCATCAGATGTCCTATGTGGATTGGGTTAAATGTGCCTCCCATAATGCCTATTCTGCTCATACTTCATCCCTCTGTACGGATTCCGATTGCAATATAACGATTAACGGGGCAGTTCGATCTTCGGCTTGTCCTTGTCCGGCTTATACAGTACGATTTTTTTGCCGATGACCTGTACCACCTGGGAATGGGTACGTTCTGCCACCATCTCAGCGATCGCTCTGGGGTCATCGAAACAATTCTTCAGCACGCCGATCTTGATCAGTTCGTTATTGTTGAAAGACTCACCGATGGCTGCGGTAAGTTCCGGAGTCAGGCTGGATTTTCCCACCTGGAAAATTGGATTCAGATTGCTTGCCAGACTCATCAAATAGGCTCTCTGTTTGCTCGTCATAATTTAT
>UMFD01007911.1_pt1 | contig 15930 bp, 19 predicted proteins | sample 1964901 | NCBI WGS metagenome assembly UMFD01 (sample SAMEA4836035, study PRJEB28245) | human gut metagenome | biome: gut microbiome; material: fecal sample | place: Denmark | collected 2008 | reverse complement strand
CTGTGTGGGTTCCTTTTTAATAATTTTTAATTTATTTGACTTTAATTAGATGTTATAATTATTTATAGAAGGTGATCTTATGGAAAAAATACTTATCGTTGATGATGAAAATGATATTGCAGAATTAATATCAGATATATTGGAAGATGAAGGGTATGAAACGGTAATTGCAAATGATGGAAAAACAGCAATTAACTTGGTTAGAGAAGAAAACTTTGATTTGATCTTGCTAGATGTTATGATGCCGGATATTTCTGGTACAGAAGTTTGTGCAAGTATTAGAAATGAAACTTCTTGCCCTATTATATTTGTAACCGCTAAAACTAATTTAACTTCAAAACTAGTTGGTTTTGAGGTAGGTGCGGATGACTATATTACGAAGCCCTTTGTAAATGAAGAATTAATTGCTCGTGTAAAAGCACACTTAAGAAGAGAAGGAAGATTAAATACTAAAAAAGCTAATGTAATAAAAATTGGAGAAGTAAAACTAAATAAGGAAAGTTTTGAAGTATTTAAAAATGATGAGCTTGTTATGCTTTCTACTAAGGAGTTTGAATTATTAAGATACTTAATGGAAAATGCGGGGATAGTTTTATCTAAAGAACAAATATACCAAAGTGTATGGAAGAATAATTATGGTGATATAGGTACTGTTGCAGTTAATATTAAGAGTTTAAGAAATAAGCTTGATACTGATGAAAAATATATTAAAACTATATGGGGTATGGGCTATAAGTTCGTAAAAGATGCACAATGAAAAAATGGTCAAATAAAACATTAACTCTGCTTGTTTCAATAATATTACTTGCGTTAAATGGAGGTCTTTTGTTTTCATATTATAATTTTTATTTATCTGATAAGATGGCAAATGACTTATCTAGCGCAAAAACTGAAAACCATAATAGTATATATGTTATAACAAAGAGTATTGAGGGAAAAACTAGGGATGAAGCACTTGATTTAATAAGGCTTTATGTAAAAAATAATGGTGGTTATATAACAATTAAAGATTCTTCTGGAGATACCGTGTATACGAATAGTAAAGATACGTCCAAGATATTTTCTACAACAACAATGATAAACATTGATGGATATAATTATGAGCTTACATACTCTAAGATATCTGTTGCACCGGGCATTAAAATATTTAGAAATTTTATGATTTATGAAATAATAATAGTATCTGGTGTAATAATAATTTTATTCTTTATTAGTTCAAAACAATTAATAGATCCGATGGAGGCAATAGTAAAGGATATAAATAATTATAAGTATGGTAAAAGACCATTTAAGAGAAAAATGCCAAAAAAGATGCAACAAATACAAAATGCGTTTGTTGATATGGTTGATAGTTTGGAGTTAGAAAAGGAAAATCAAAACCAAATAATTGCATCTATCTCACACGATATTAAAACACCACTTACTTCTGTTATTGGTTATAGTGATAGATTAAGAAATAAAAATCTATCAGACGATAAAAAAGAAAAGTACATAGATAAAATATATAATAAAGCACTTAATATGAAGGCTATTTTAGAAGAGTTTGATGATTATCAGAGCTGTAATATAAAAGATACGTTAAAACTTAACAAAATATTCATTAAAGATATTTTGGAATATGTTAAAAATGATTTCGAGGATGAATTAAATGATAAAAACATTAATTTAGAAATATCAAGTACTTGTAGTCAAAGAGAAATAACGGTAGATTTAGTTAAATTGAAAAGGGTATTTGGAAACATCATAAATAATAGTGTTACTCACTTTAATGGTAGAGATGGCCTGATTAAGATAAATGTATTATCAAGAGCAAATATGATTAGGTTTGAAATTGCAGATAATGGTGGTGGTGTTAAAACTGAAACGGATTTAAAACGTATTTTTGAACCTCTTTATACAACTGATCCATCTAGAAAAATATCGGGTCTTGGGCTTTCAATATGTAAACAAATAATAAGTTCATTTGATGGAAGAATATATGCTAAAAATAATGAAATAGGTGGTTTGTCAATCATATTCTTGATTCCTAAATCTTAATAATTTTTAATAATTTTGACATTAAAATTTAATATTTTACTTATATAATTAAATTGTAGTTAGAATTAGTGGTACTTCTAACTGCTACTTATACACTCAAAAAACACTACTTACTCCTTTATACCACTAGAAAAGAGCCTAAACTTTAGGCTCTTTTATCTTTTCTTCGATTACTCTTATTAGATTATCACAATAATATAAGTTTGGTAATACTAGTGATTTGTATTTGCTTATAATATCTATATGATTCTTAGAAACTTTTAGTATGTTTGATGATAACTTTAATTCATCAATTGTAAAACTATCAATATTTTTATTTATGTATGAAAGAGTTTCATAAATTATATCTAGCTTATCCTTTGATGAATAACGATTTTTAGATATTTTTGCAATTTTAAAGTAAAATTCATATAAAACTTCCGAAATATTTTTTTCTTCGAAGCTTTTTGCATTGCTAACTTTATTTTTTTTATTAAACATTTTTACCACCTGGAACTAATTATATATTATATTTAATAATTGTCAATTACATAATCATTTTTCTTAGGTCTTCTATACCACATTTTTCTAATCTTGATACCTGCGCTTGGGATATTCCTATTTCTTCTGCAATTTCCATTTGTGTTTTTCCAATTAAGAATCTTTCGGTAATTATTTTTCTTTCTTTATCTTTAAGCTCATTAATAGCATTCTTAAGTGATATTGTAATATCCCAATTAGATATTTTATCCTTTTTAGATTCTAACTGATCTTCTAGGTATATTGTATCACCACCGTCATTATAAATGGGCTCAAACATACTTACTGGATCTCTCATTGCATCTAGTGCTATTATAACGTCTATTTCATCACAACCTAATCTTTTAGCAACTTCGCTATTGGGCAATTCTTTTCCATTATCCATGAAATATTCTTCTTTAATCTTTAAAATTTTATATGCTAAATCTTTAATACTTCTAGATATTCTAAGGTTACTATTATCCCTTAAATATCTTCTTATTTCACCTAATATAAGGGGTACAGCATAGGTTGAGAATTTAACGTTGTGTGATAAGTCAAAGTTATCAATTGCTTTCATTAAGCCTACGCATCCTATTTGAAATAAATCATCCATGTTATCACATCTGTTTTGATATTTTCTAAGAATTGATAATACTAATTTTAAGTTTCCATTTGCAAGTTCATCTTTTGCGGCCATATCACCATTTTTAAGTCTTATAAATAACTCTTCTTTTTCTTTATCCGTTAAAACCTTAATTTCACTGGTATTAATTCCGGTTATTTCTACTTTGTGTTTTGCTATAGTAATCACACCTTTCTTTTAAGTGTTGGACTAAAAGGTGTTTTTTTATACAATTATTTACATATAATTTATTGGTGAATGTTATGCGCTTATCAGATTTACAAAATAAAGACGTTGTAGACGTTGCAACAGGTAAAAGAATAGGAAACGTAATAGACGCAGAAATAGAAGAAGAAACAGGTTCCATTATAAGACTTATAATCTATGATAAAAAAGGATTTTTTAACTTAAAAGCAAGCGATGAAGTAGGTATAAAATGGAGTCAGATTAAAAAAATAGGAACTGATGTTATTTTAGTTACAAAAAATACGTAATCGTATGGTATACTTATTATAGGAAAGGAGTTAGGTAATATGAGTAATGAATTTGCTGAGGGATTTAGTAGGGGATTTGGTAATGCTATTAATGATTCAAGTTATGGTATTGCAGCATTAAGTGGAGTTATGCTTATATTTGCTTTAATTATAATGGTAATAGCTTTTGCAGTGGCTGTTTTACAAATTGTTGCAATGTGGAAGTTATTTAATAAGGCAGGTAAACCAGGATGGGCCTCTATAGTACCAGTTTATAATATTATTGTATTATTTGAAATTATTGGTTACAAATGGTATTACATCTTTCTATTCTTACTAGGTTGGGTACCTATTGTTGGACAGTTAGCACTTGTCATATTTTCTATACATTATAATGTTAAGTTATCAAAGGCATTTGGAAAAGACATCGGCTATGGTATCGGATTAGCATTTTTGCCAGTAGTATTTATGCCAATATTTGCATTTAGTAAAAACATAAACTATGTTGGTCCAACTGTTAATGGAGATATAGATTTTAATAATTTATTCTAGTTTAAAGGCCTTAATTTAAGGCTTTTATTAAATGGAGGATATATGAAAGATAAAAGAATATTGTTAAAAGTAGGTAGTATTATAGAAATAATATATACGTTTGTTATGATGGTATATTACATATTTAAAGGAAGATTAACAGATGAAGTTATAGCAAACCTATTTATTTTGATAATTGGCTTTATAGTAGGCGTATTACTTTTTAAAATATCTTTAAAAAGTATGGATGAAATAAAGAAAAATAAAACATTTGTCTTATTTTTATCGATATGGTTATTTTTAGATCCAGTAATTCCAGGTATATTAGGTTTTATCTTTTTATCTAGCATTAGTGATAAGAAAAGAGAAAACTTACCAAAAGTAAAGGAAAAAGAAGTTGATTTAAAAGAATTTATAAAACAAGTGCTTGTTATAGCATTATTTACCATAATTATGTTTGTTTTGCCTAACTTTAAATTCTTTAGTAAGGTGCCAACTTATATGGTTTATATATTTTTACTTTTACTTGTCTTTTTAGCTAACTATAAGTATATAAAAGAAGATTTTAATTTGTTTATGCAAAATAAAAAAGAGTACTTAAGATTTATAGTAAGAAGATATTTATACATGCTTGGCATAATGGTTATGGTAGCAATACCTGTTGTTTTATTGAATAATGGAGCAACTTCATCTAACCAGCAGATGTTAAACGGTATGTTTAAGAAAATGCCAATTGGTATGCTTTTACTTTCTACCATTTATGCACCTTTTACAGAAGAAAATATATTTAGATTATCACTTTCTAAATTATTTAAGAATAAAACATTATTTATAATAGTAAGTGGACTTTTGTTTGGAACTCTTCATATGATAGATAAATTTACGTCTTTTTATGACTTACTTTATATAATTCAGTATTCTGCCCTTGGAATATGTCTTGCTAAAGCATATAGTGATTCTAAGAACATATTTGTGTCAATTGGAATGCACTTTATTCAAAACTTTTTAGCAGCAATACTCGTATTACTACTATATTAGGAGGCTTTTATGAACCGGAAAATAACTTTAATTGCATCATTTGCTCTTGTAATAGATCAGATAATAAAATATTTATTTAGTAACGTTATAAAAGGTTTTGTTTTAATTCCTAACTTTATCTCATTTATATATGCGAAAAATGATGGTGTTGCTTTTAGTATGTTAAGCGGTAATAGAATTTTTATAATATTATCAACCATGTTATTATTACTTTTTTTACTTTATATGTTAAGCAAGGAAGATAAAAAGTATTTAAAAGATTTTAGTTTAACTAATACAGCCTATGGTCTTTTATTAGGTGGGATACTTGGAAACTTATTAGACAGAATAATAAGAGGATATGTTACCGATTATGTTTCTCTTAACATAGTGGGATATCACTTCCCAATATTTAATTTAGCAGACGTTTGTATAACGCTTGGAGTAATACTTTTATCTATTCATTATTTTAAAACGGATTATAAAAAGGCTTAATGTCTTTTTTATTTTGGCATAAATATGATATAATGTTCTTTAGTTGAGAGGGATAAAAATGAAATTTGTTATAGATGATGAAAAAGATTTAATTAGATTAGATAAATATTTAACTTCGAATACTGATATGTCAAGAAGTAAAATAAGTGAAATGATAAAGGAAGGATTAGTTTTAGTAAATGGTAAGAAAACAAAAAGTAGCTATATTCTAAGACTTAATGATAATATTGAAATTACTGGTACTTTAAAAATAGAAACTAATGCTAAAGCAGAAGACATTCCTTTAGATATTGTTTATGAAGATGATAATTTAATGGTTATAAATAAACCATCTGGGATGGTTGTTCATCCTGCAGCAGGACATTTTTCAGGTACACTTGTAAATGCCTTGTTAGCACACACTAAAGATTTAAGTTCTAAAAATGGTGATGAGCGACCTGGAATAGTTCATCGTATTGATAAAGACACATCAGGTCTTTTGGTGGTTGCTAAAAATGATAAAACACATGAAGCTTTAGCAAACCAGTTAAAGGATAAAACGTTATCAAGAATATATGTTGCACTCGTTAAGGGAAGAATAAATCATGATACCGGAACAATTGATGCACCAATTGGAAGAGATCCGTATGACAGAAAGAAAATGTGCGTAACAGACCAAAATAGTCGTAATGCCATAACACATTTTAAGGTTTTAGAAAGATATAAAAACTCTAGTTTAATAGAGTGCAAACTTGAAACTGGAAGAACTCACCAAATAAGGGTACATATGAATTATATTGGCCATCCAATAATAAATGATCCTGTATATGGTGGTAAGAAAAACATAGATAATTTTGGCCAAATGCTTCACGCTAAAAAAATAGGATTTATTAATCCTGCAACTGGAAGGCATATGACGTTTTCTTGTGATGTTCCAGATGAGTTTAACAAGATATTAGAGATTTATAAAAATGAGTAGAGGTGAAAAGATGACAACTAGTGAAAAAAAAGACTTAATGGTAATGAAGTTTTTACATTATTTTATCACTGAAAAGAATTATAATCCGGTTATTGTTCATGGTATTCAAAATGAAATATGGCTTGAAAATATGGATAGTGATATTAGAATAGTAAGACTTGTTTTAAATTACATACATAATGATGAACAACTTGATTTTGATAAGTTTAAGTTAGGAAAACTCTCCCGCCAGATAAAACTTAAAACATTTACCATAAAAATGAGAACGATGAGTTTTTATCTTGATTTAAACGAAGATGTTAAGTTGGTAAACGATAAGAATAATTTTGCTATAAGAGTAGATAAGGAAAAGGATTTATCAAAAGATGAAATGGTTAATAAATATTTTCCTGATATGATAAGTAAACTTAAATTTACCGAGGAAGGATCAAATCTTTATGCAAAAATTAATAATGATATTTTAAAGAAAAATATGGATTCATCTGAAAAAATAAATGATTTATTTACTCCTAAAAAAAGTATTGTTACATATCTTTTAGTAGGTATAATGGTATTTATATTTATTTTAATGTACGTTTTAGGTAATGGCTCATTAGATACTAAAACGTTATATAACTTTGGCGGTCTTGTAAAAGATGGAGCTTTCTATAGAAATATTACTAGTATGTTTTTGCACATAGGTATCATTCATTTAGTTATGAATATGTGGGCACTTATTTTACTTGGAAAGCAAGTAGAAAACTTCTATGGACACATAAAAACACTTATAATATTTATTTTTAGTGGACTTGTAGGTAATTTATTATCAGTTATACTTATGAATGAAAGAACGATATCTGCTGGAGCATCAGGTGCTATTTTTGGCCTTATGGGAGCACTTTTATACTTTGCAATTAACCAGCGTACAATTATGGGTGAGGCTTTAAAAAGAGAAATATTACCGGTTATTATAATAAATTTAATGGCAGGCTTTATGTTATCTGGAATTAATATGTATGCCCATATAGGTGGTTTTATAGGTGGTATTATAATATCTGTAGCACTAGGTATTAAATACAAAACATCTAAGTTTGAAAAAATAAACGGATTTATTGCATCTTTAATTCTTATTGGTGCATTAACTTATTTAGCATACTTTATGTAAAGGAATTTGATATTATGATGTTATTTAGAATCTTATCTTTATTATTGTTTATAATTGGTTTATTAATTATGTTTATTTTAAAATTTTTATCTAGAAAGAATAATAACTGGCCTAAGGTAAAAAAAAGTGGACATAACTTTTGTTTTTTAGTACCTGCTAGATATGAATCAAAGGTTATAGAAGGCCTTTTAATAAGTATTAAAAATCAAAGTGTTAAAGTAGATATGAAAGATGTTTACGTAATTGTTGAATCACTTAAAGATGAAACGGTTAACATTTGTAAAAAGTATTCTGCTTCTGTCATTTTAAGAAAAAAGTTAAACCTTCAAAGAAAAGGTTATGCTCTTGATGAGGCGGTTAAAGAGATACTTTCAAAAAAACAAAAGTATGATGCTTACTTTATATTTGATGCTGATAACGTACTTGATAAGAATTATATAAAAAACATGATACCTATATTTGATAAAGGCTATGATTTAGCATCAGGTTATAGGAACTGTAAGAATGGTAATAAAAGCGTAGTTGCAGCAGCATCCGCTCTTACTTTTTCACTTGTCAATACGGTTTTTAATAATAAAAAAAATAAAGAAACTAGAAACATTACTTTTTCTGGTACAGGTTTTTATGTAAGGGGTTATTTAATAGAAAAGTGGAAGGGATATCCATTTCATACTTTAACCGAGGATTATGAGTTAAGTTCTTACGCAACCCTTAATAATTTAACTACGTATTATAATACTAAAAGTATATTTTATGATGAACAGCCATTAAGATTCAAAGACACCATAAACCAAAGAATAAGATGGATTAGGGGATACTTTGATGTAAGAAAAATGTATAATAAAAAAATGATTAAATCAATTAATAAAAATGATAAAAATAATGGCTCTAAAATAGATGAATCTGTTGGAATACTTCCGTATATTTTTATGGTTTTGGGTTTGATAACTTGGTTTTTATCTTTAATATTCTTTATAATATATAATTTTTTACTAAAAAATATATTATGGAAAAAATATGCTTTAGAATTACTAATATTTATGCTTATTATATATTTTGCCTTATTTATTATGACTGTTGTTATCATCTTATTAGAAGGAGGCAAAATAGATTTAAGTTTAAAAAGTAAAATAAAGGTACTATTTTATAATCCTATATTTATGATTAGTTACGTTCCTTGTGCTATTAAAGCACTTACTTCTAAAGAGGTTAAATGGACTAAAACGAATCATGGATAAAATAAGATAATTATAAAAGACTGATTTAAAAAATCAGTCTTTTAGTATTTTATCAGTGTTTTTAAAGTTTAATTTAGCTGTCTTTTTAAGTATATCTTTACCATATTTTTTAACTATTTCTTTTCCAAATTCATCAACCTTTATTCCGGCTCCTTTAGGAACAGGGGCACCTAACATTTTTGAGATTTTATCCATTTCTTTAATAAATACGTATCTACTTATTAAAGAACCACAAGCAACTGATAGGCATTTATCTTCGGCCTTTGTAGTAAAGTCTATCTTTCTAAATACGTTATTTGATTCCTTTAAATAACCAAAATAATTTCTTGGATAGCAGAACTGGTCTATTACAACTTTATCATAGTTAAAATTATTTTTTTTCATAAGTCCTAATATAGCCTTATTATGAAGTATTGCTTTTACCTTATTCATGTTGTATTCTGGATGATTATTATAATCAGTATTTGTATAAATAACTGTTTCATACGGAATTTTTTTAATTATCGTTGGTACAACTTCAAGTATTTTTTGATCCGTTAACTTTTTAGAATCTCTAACTCCTAGTTCTTCTAAAAAGGGAATATTATCTTTAGAAACATATGATGCTGTTACAACAACTGGTCCAAAAAAGTCACCAGTTCCAACTTCATCAGAACCAATAGAGTTTATGTAGTAATATTTTTTTCTTTCTTCAAAAAGTTCTTTTTCATCTTTTTTTTCTTTTTCCTTTTTCTTTTTTTCTTCAGGCATCTTACCATTATTTAAATGAGCTTCCATATCTCTCCACATATTAGCATCAATATCGGCACTTATTCCTTGAAACATTACCTTTCCAGATTCATACAAAGTTATAATAGTACCTGCTTCTTCGGCCTGAAACACAGCGTAAGGAGGAGTTTTTTCTCTTTTTTTATCTTCATAATATTCTATCATTTTCTCTTTTGTATTATCGCTTATTTTATATACAACTACCATTTATTTCACGTCCTTTTAATATATTTTAGCATAAAATTCGTTTATTTAAAACAGACTATACATTATAATGTAAATATAAGATAAAGTTTGTATATTTTTAGGTGAAAATATTATATAATGTTTTTAGGATAAAGGGTGAGTAAAATGGAAATAGTAAATATTGTAGTAATTGCTTTATTATTATTTGGAGTTTACTTGGGGTATCAAAGAGGTCTATTAAAGGAGCTAACGGATTTTTTAATATTGTTTTTATCTTCCTTATTATCAGGAAAATTAAGTGACATTTTAGTAGGTCTTTTGTATAAATATATACCTTTTTTAAATTTTAATGGTAAATCCGAAGGATTAAAATCTATTAATATAATTTTTTGGAAATTAGTATTATATTTGTTACTTCTAGTAGTTATTATTTTTATATTCAATAAGATAATAAACAAAACTAAATTATCTTCAAAGATATTAGACAGTATGGTTGAAACTAATTTAATAACTAAGGTGTTAGGAGCACTAGTGTCAGTACCTCTTATACTAACTTTTATATTTAATATATCACTTATATTATCATCGCCAAATTTTAATTTTGTTTCTCTGAATAATTCAAAATTAGTATACGTAATTATGACAAAAACCCCGGTGTTATCTAGGGAAAACATGAATTTATATGCTAACGAAAGATACGTAATAAAAAGAATAAATGAAGAAGATAACACGATTTTGAACTATAAAAATGTAAATGATGATATAATAAAATATATGCTTAAAACTAAATTGATTGATGATGATAAGATGAAGGATTTAGAAAAACTAAATAAATTACTAGGGACTAGAAAAGAAAAGGATTCTAATAAAGTCAATAATGAATCAAACGATGATACAGAAAACTTAAATTCTTCATCAAAAGAAGAAGATTCATATAACAATGATAGTGAAGAGTATGATAGTAATGAGACTGATGATTCTTCTAGCTATGAAGAAAGTGATTATGAGTCATCTGGTGATGTATATGAAGATGATTCAGAAGATGCAGAAATAGAAGAAGATGAAGATGATATTGATTATTGTGATCAATTTCCAGGAGATTGTTAGAAAGGAAGGTTATTATGAAATACATAAACAAAGATGAATTTAATAAAGAAGTAGAAGGAGATAAAGTATTGGTTGATTTTTTTGCTACTTGGTGTGGCCCTTGTAAGATGCTTGGGTTAGTACTAGAAAAGTTTGATGAAGAAAAAGTAATTCCAATTCTTAAGCTAGATGTTGATGAAGAAAAAGAAGTTGCAGAAAAATATAAGGTATTTACGATACCAACTTTAATAGTATTTGAAAATGGTAAAGAGATAAAAAGAAAAGTTGGATATCAAAGCTTGGATGAACTTAGAAAGTGGGTTAATGATGAAGAATAAAAAAGGATTTACTTTAATAGAACTACTAGCGGTAATAGTAATTCTTGGTATACTTTTATCAATTAGCATAACGGCAGTTAATAAGATAAAGAAAAACCAAGATGTTGAAAATAAGGAAAACGTAATAAGTAGTATTTTAACAGGTGCTAAAAGTTATGTTTCAGATAACACATCTATTTTGGATACTTTACCAAATGATATAACAGTATCAACTTTTAAAGATAAGTATGCTGATTTTGATGAATCAAAGTATGATTATAATAATAAGACTGTAAAAGTTGAAAAGTGCGATGCAGCTGGTCTTAAACTAAAGTATAGTATTGAAATAGATGGTGTAACTTATAACGATTGTGGTTGTGAATCGCAAACTATTGGTGATTCTAAAAAAATATGCAAATAAAAAGCTTAAGTTTAAAAAAACTTAAGCTTTTTATTTTATATAATTATCTAACTCTTTCGGATAATTTCCTTCTTCATAGGTAAATTCATAAATTACATCTTTATCAAATTCTTTATATGTGATTTTATTTTCTTTTAAAATATAATTAACTTTATTAATATACGAATAATCAAACGTAATGCGCTTTTTAAGCATCTTTTTAATAGGAATAATAAATTCATTTGAAATTGTATTACTAACGGCATTTGTATATGCTCTAACAAGCCCACCAGCTCCTAGTTTTATACCACCAAAGTATCTTATAACGACTGCTAAAACGTAGTTTAAATTTTTACTTTCTAAAACATTTAGTATTGGCATGCCCGCAGTATGACTTGGCTCTTTATCATCATTAAACCTTTTTATATTATCTATTATATAAGAGTAACAATAGTGGGTTGCATCCTTGTACTTAGCTTTTAGAGCATCAATTTTTTCATTTACTTCTAAAACGTTATTAACTTTATATACATAGGTTATAAACCTTGATTTATTAACTATCAGCTCTCCATTTAAGTCATTTTTAATCGTAAACACATTAAATCACCAAAAACATTATAAATGATTATTTCATTTTTATCAAATATATTATATAATGGACATATAAACTTTGAAAAAATGGTGATATAGATGGTAAATATTAAGACGGATTCAAGAAAAGTAAAAAAAGGAGATATATTTGTTGCGCTTCGTGGTATTGTAGGTGATGGACATGATTTTATACCTCAAGCTATAAAAAACGGAGCGTCAAAAATAATCGCAGAAGAAGGGGAATATAAGGTCCCTTATGAAATAGTTAAAGACTCAAGAGAATACTTAAATGATTATTTAAAAGACAATTATAATAAATATCTAAATGAAATGCACATAATTGGTATTACTGGAACTAATGGCAAAACAACAACGGCTTATTTAATGCATGATGCTTTAAATAAATTAGATATGAAATGTTGTTACATAGGTACAATTGGTTATTTTAGAGACAAAAAAATATCTGATCTTTCAAATACAACTCCAGAAGTTTCTGAAATCTATGAAATGTTAATAGAAGCATATGATTTAGGTTATAGATATGCTGTTGTTGAGGCCTCTAGTGAAGGATTGCTTCACAGAAGGCTAGAAAACGTTCCTTTTGAATATGCTATTTTTACTAACTTAACACAGGACCATTTAAACATACACGGCACGATGGAAAATTATGCTAGATGTAAACAAAAACTATTTAATCAAATAAAACCAGGTGGTAAGGCGATAGTTAATTATGATGATCCTAATAAAGATTTATTTATGCTTGATTATAATACTAATATAACGTATGGTTTTAAAGGGGGAGACTACAGAATCTCTGATTATCAAATGAGTATTATGGGAAGCAATTTCACCTTTATAAATGATGGTGTTAAACAAAATATTAAAGTTCCATTAATTGGTAAATATAACATATATAATGTACTTACAACAATTATATCACTACATGAACTTGGCGTTAATTTTTCTGATATATATGATGTTTTATTAAACATAGATATGCCACCAGGCAGAATGGATATGGTAGAATATCAAAATAATCGTATAGTAATAGATTACGCTCATACACCGGATGCAGTTCAAAACGTAATAAGTACCGTAAAGGAGGTATGTGATGGACATATATATACCGTTTTTGGATGCACTGGTGATAGAGATAGAACAAAAAGACCTATAATGACTAAGATAGTAACTGATTTAAGTGATAAAGCTATTATAACTTCTGATGACTTACATAATGAAGATCCAAAACAAATAGTTGATGATATGATAAAAGGTCTTATTAATACTAATTATGAAATTGAATTAGATAGAAAAAAAGCCATTATTAAAGGAATTAAAATGCTTGATATAAACGATGTATTATTGATATTAGGTAAAGGTCATGAGGAAGCTATTATAGTTAAGGATAATAAGAGAATCCCTTTTAATGATAAAAAAACGGTGTTAGAATACTTAGAGAGCAAAAAAGCTATTAGAATTGAAAAGATAGATGACTAGAAGTGGTCATTTTTTCTTTATTATTAAGTTGAAATTTGACTTTTTCTTATGTTATTGGTACCATAATGCCAATTTAAAAAGAGGAAAATATATTAATTATGTTGATTCAGAAAGTAAAACTAAAGATAAAGCATATTATAGGCATAAATAATATGCTTTTTTTGTGATATAATACCACTAGGTGGTTTATTATGGATAAAATTAAAGAGAAATTAAGCTTACTTACAACAGAACCAGGTTGTTATTTAATGAAAAACGTAGATGGTAAGATAATATATGTTGGTAAAGCAAAGAATTTAAAGAGAAGAGTATCATCATACTTTAATAGAGAACATACTGGTAAAACCAAGGCTTTGGTAGAAAACATCCGCGATTTTGAGTACATTGTAACTAAAACAGAAGTAGAGTCTCTTTTATTAGAGATTAACTTAATTAAAAAGTATTCTCCAAAATACAACATAATGCTTAAAGATAATAAATCTTATCCATATATAGAAATAACAAATGAAACGTATCCAAGACTTATAATATCAAGACCTAGAAAAATTAAAGGACATAAGGGAAAGTTATTTGGACCATATCCTAATGCTAATGCTGCCAGAAAAACGGTAGAATTATTAAACAGAATATATCCTTTTAGAAAGTGTCATACCATGGATAAAAAGGTATGTTTATACTATCATATCGGTCAGTGTCTTGGTTATTGTGAAAAAAAGATAAATAAAAGTATAATAAAAAAAATGACTGATGAAGTTTCAAGCTTTTTAAAGGGTAATTATGATGAGGTTAGAAAAAAAATTAAGAATCTAATGAGTGAGGCTTCAAGTAAACTTAATTTTGAAATGGCACTTGAGTATAAGGAAATGCTTGAATACATTGATAAGGTACTTGAAAAACAAAAAATTAGTTTAAATGATAACGTCGATAGAGATGTTATAAATTATTATGTTAAAAATGATTATATATCGTTTCAGGTGCTTCACTTAAGAGACGGTAGAATAAATATGAGGGATAAGGATATATTTCCTTTAATAGATGATGAAAAAGATACCTTATCTTACTTTATAACTAGTTTTTATGATAAAAACGAGGTTCCAAAAGAGGTTTTAACAAGTTCTTCTTTTGATGTTAAACTATTAAGCGATGCAATTAACACTAAGTTTTTAACGCCAGTTCGTGGAACTAAGAAATGGCTTGTAGATATGGCTTATGATAACGCAAAAATGGCACTAGATGAAGAATTCGAACTCATAGTAAGGGATGATAAACGAACGTTTGGAGCAAATGAAGAGTTAGGTAAAATGCTTAATATTCCTAATTTAAAAAGAATTGAAATATTTGATAATGCACATCTATTTGGAACGTTTACAGTTTCAGGTATGGTAGTGTTTACAAACGGAAAACCGGATAAAAAAGAATACCGCAAGTATAAGATAAATTCTGACTCTAAAGACGATTATCATACTATGCAGGAAGTAATATATAGAAGGTATTATAGAGTACTTCATGATAAATTAGAAAGACCTGATTTAATAATAGTAGATGGTGGTATATCCCAAATACACGCTGCAAAAGAAATCTTAGATAGTTTGTATTTAGATATTCCTGTTATTGGACTTAAGAAAAATGATAAACATACAACGACCGCTTTAATAAGTGAAGATAAAGAATATGATATTGATAAAAAATCGGATTTGTTTCATCTTTTAACACGCATGCAAGATGAGGTTCACCGGTTTACCATAAGTTATCATAAAGATATAAGAAGTAAAGGACAACTATCTAGTATTTTGGATAATGTACCAGGAATTGGTGTTAAAAGAAAAAAAGAATTATTAAAAAAATATAGAACTATTACTAGACTCAAGGAATTAAGCAAAGAGGCCTTGAAAGAAGATTTGCCAGATAAAGTGGCAGAAGATTTATATAATTTTTTAAAGGAATATAAAAAGGATTAAAACAATAACTTTTAATCCTTTTTTGTTATATTTTAATTTTTTTAGATATTTTTAGTTTTTTTGGGAATTTTTAGGGGGGTTTTTCAAAAAAGTGTCTAACTATAGATATGA
>UMFD01044854.1_pt1 | contig 16131 bp, 32 predicted proteins | sample 1964901 | NCBI WGS metagenome assembly UMFD01 (sample SAMEA4836035, study PRJEB28245) | human gut metagenome | biome: gut microbiome; material: fecal sample | place: Denmark | collected 2008 | reverse complement strand
CCATTCCTTTATCAAGGCGTTTTACGGCACCCCGCAAGTCGGAAGCTTGTACCATCATGGTTTGCATTTTACGCTTTTCAATGCAACTCCTTTCATCCAACGTGACGAATGCGACCTTACATTTAAACCATTTGTCGGCAAGCTCTTTGTCGTCTTCAAAAAGCTCGCTGATTTTCCGCTTGGACACGGCCTTGACTTCATATTCACCGCTCATGAAAGGCTGTATCTCTTCGATAAACCGCTGTTCGGCTTCGGTGAAGCTGATGGCTTCTATCAAGTAAGGCTCACTCACATATTTCTGCATTCCGTTTTCAAGCGTCTTTTCATATCTGACGCTGCATTCAAACCATTCGTTCATTTCCATAATTTAATACTCCTTTCTTCTATTAATTCCCTAATAAATTCATTGTTGTTGCTCCTTTATTTCTTCAAAAATATGGAATACAATATCACCAAGAAGCATCTGAACAGTACCTATGAATTTAAGGTTTCCATCATATTTGATGTCGTGACCTGTACCATGAATGCGGATTGCAACATCATTTGTTTCTTTCACGGAAGTGTCGATTAAAGCCCATAAGCAAATGTCGCCTCTCTGTATTTGGACGGATAGTATTTCAGCACCTTTGGGTAACTTTACAATCTGCCTGTCATTCACTCTGAGTGGATATTTATACACTCTTTTCATACGTTGCCTCCTTTCTCCCTTTCGGCTATCATCGCATCGGCGATTTCATAAGCCGCCTCGGCCACGTTGCCGGGATTGTGTATGAAAAAAGAGCGAACTTCGTATCTCAGCCCTGCCAATTTCCTGATGCGTTGGACGAGAGTGATACGTTGTTTTATGCTTTTATCCAGTATTATTTTCATCGCTTCAAGCGCGATGTGGTCTCGTGATATGTTACTTTCCATTTTCTAATAGTTTTATCAATTTCTTCGCAAGCTTTGAGGATTGTCGTGCCTTGTCAAGCTCGCGTGAATTTCGAAAATACTTCCGTATCAGAAGGGCATCGGCTTCAAGCAAACGAGCCATGCACTTCAAATCTGTCATGCTTACTTCCATTTTTTATTTAGGGATTTATATTTTCACTGTTTTAAAACGGCAAATCATCATTCCCATCCGGGCTCGCATTGGATGATGGGGATGTAACCGGTAAGGTTGACGATGGTTGTGAAATAGGTGCTCCTATTACTTCCACTTTCCATGCGTTCAACGAATTAAACCATTTACCATTCCACTCCTTTGCATCAATGTCGAAAGAAATCTTCAATTCTTGACCGACCTGCACATTGGACTGTTCTATACGTTCTTTCCCGAACAAGACAAAACAAGCTCTTTTGGGATATTGTTCCAGCGTCTCGATTACAAAGTCTTGCGTGGTCCATTCCTTTCCACTTTTAGAAGTACCACTTTTAAGCGGAAGTACGGCTATTACTTTTCCTTGATATTCCATTTTTTAATATGTTTTTTTATTCAGATTCATCGTTAAACCGGGTGTAGCAACCGTTACAGGCTTTCCCGTGGCACCTTGTACCTTATCTATAAAATTCACTGCATCACCGTTTCCTGATGACAGATGGATGAGTACTATGTCTGTCACTTGTGACAAATCCATAGAACTCAAGACATCCACAGTTGTTCCTATCTCCATGTGGGATAATATTATACGGTTTCGCAACGAAATAGGAAGAAGACCTGATTCTATATTTATTTCCAATTGCTCATCACTGTAATTGGCTTCGATGAGGATATGGTTAAGTGAACTTATACGGTAATTGAAACCCATAGTGTCTGTTACAAATAATAATTTCCCCATTTCAGGATGTTCCACAACATAAGCAAAACAGGGCACGTCATGTTCCACCGAAAGAGGAAGTATTCTGAATCCTCCAGACTTGTAACCACGACCATGAAGCAGCTCCTTCGTCGGATTCACCTGTCCATTTCCAAGAACTGGGATTCCGGACTTCTTGATCTCCTCCGTATATCCGGCATGGTCTCCGTGCGCATGGGAAACGATACATGCACATATTTTACGTATATTATACCCTATCGCTTCCTTTATTTTCAGAAAACTGCATCCGGCTTCAATAAGAAGGGCTTCGGATTCCGTTTCGAGAATATAAGAATTCCCATGTGAATCCGAGCCTATCACCTTCAACTGCATCATTATCAATAAGGGGGATTCTCTCCCAAAGGAAGTTCTCCCGATGGTTCCTGACCTATATTTTCCTGTATCTTGGTGGGATTTACTGCAACCTGATTAATATCTGATACATCCTCATAATCATCGAGTTCACCCACATCCTCTTTCTTCCTGTTTTTTAAAGATTCGCGGATTTCCAACGAATCCGGTTTATCGAATTCGTCATTCTTACCTTCAAAAAGGTATGCATCGTCAGAGGAATTGATAATCATCTTGCAAGCACGTCCTATAACCGTTTTTTTAGCCATTTCGTCCGTAAAGTTCTTGTGTGCAGGAGAGCTTCCTTTTGTAGCCCCCTGTCCCCATGCCGACTTGATTTGCGAAATTGACATGATTGTAACTTGCTTTTGGCCATCCGGCTGTGTAACTATGGCATAAGCACCTTTTATTTTTGAGATATCAATGTTGTCAAACTTCTGCTCATGCTTTACTATGTAAACCAAACCTGTTTCCACGTCTATACGATGTATAAATTCATCACCCTCGTAAATGATGTTTGCCACAGGAAGCCCCTTCATACCGCACAGCCTTGCCAATGCAACTGTGCCGAAATAAGAGCGTTGGAACTCCAATTTATCACCATAAACAATAAAATAACCTTGTTTTTTGCTGACAGAAAGACCTTGTATAACCATGTCAAGAACGGCATTGGCTATACTTGACTTGTTACATACTTCCAATGCGGGTTTTCCGTTTCTATCCTTAGTTTCCTGAAGGACGAACCATGCCGCCTTGATTTGGTTTGCTGCCGAGTAGTTAGCCGGGAACATAAGACCTCCGGTCTCTTCCAATTCTTTTACCCTCATCATCACACTATCGGTAACGTCTTTTTGCAACAAAGGAAGGTTCTTAGGTTGCTGCCGTGCAGCATTCGTTGATTGTTCAGACATAATTTTAAAGATTTGATTTATTATTCATAACTTACAGTCAGTTTTGGTTCGCAGGTTACGACCAGCCTTATCATTTGTGAATGTGTTGGGAGGATGTTATTTACCCCCTCCGCGTTGTCGATAAATATGGGAGCGTATACGCCGTAATACTGGCATACGGCATTGATGATATCCAGCCCGCCGTTTAACTTTCCGGCTGCATTCGCATCGCGGTATTCCGCATTGCCTATAATGGGAACGCAGGTTGGTTCCTCGCCTCCGTTTATCAGGTGGTTGTACATTTTCCATTTCACCATGGAAAACATGGAATTGATACGCTCCTCAACCATATCAACCTTGCGTTTGTTGAACTTGTCTATCCAACTTTCCGTCTGTTCTTTTTCGGCTAAAAGTTGCGACAGGTCACGAAGCCGGTTGTTGAGTTCGTGTATGCGCGTCTCCAACATTTTTATCAGTTCACGCCGACTTAATTGGTATTCAAGCATGGATATCAAGGATTGCAGTTCTTGTCTTTCCTGTTTCAACTCGTCCGTTTGGGGGATGGAAACGGGTTGTTCCAACTGGCATTCCAGGTTGTCTATTTCGGTTTGTATTGAAGCCAATACCAAACTTCCGGCTAATAATGAGGATACGTCCGGTTGTTCAACAGGCGCGGAGTAAAGAGGATTTCCCGTTATCACGTTCTTTTTGTTTTCTGCATCCCCTACCTTTTCTTTTATATTTTTTATTTGTATGGATAGCAACGAAATTCTCTTTTCCGACTCCTCTATGGCGGACTTTATCTCTATTCCTTTTTTCTGGTTGGCCGAAAGTTCCTCCGCCTTTCTTTTATTGAAATTAGAAATCATTTCGGATTTCCTTTCTTCTATATCCTCGGTGTCAAGCAACCTTTTACAGGTAGGGCAAACAAAATCATCCTCGTTGAATCGGATATTTTGTGAATTGATTTCATTCCATTCCCTGCGAAGTACGGAAATTTCTTCATTCTTGGAAGATACATAGCCCTCCAAACTTTCCTTTTCCCGTTCCAAATTCTTAATCTGGGCATTGAATCCTTGAATTTCGGATTCTATCCGCTCCACGGAAGAATGGATCTCGCGTTTATTGTTCAATTTATCATAATATTCCTTCATGCCCTTTTGCGTGATTTCATCAGAAAGGCGGGAATATTCCATCTTTTTCCCTGAAAGTTCGGATGACAGCCTCATGCGATGTTCGTTTTCGGCATTCATGGCCTTTGAAACGTCTTCAATCTGGGATTCTATATCAGCGACTTTCACCTTGTGCGAATCTATTTCGGCCTGTATAGCCTCCCAATCTTTATTTTCAGGCATCATCCGGTAGCATTCCTCTATTCGTGAGGGAATATCATCTATTTCCTTTTTTATACGGGATTTCTCGTTACGGATTTGTTCTTTAAGGCCGTCAATGGATTTTCCGGAAATCAACCCCATAAGCCTTTCAAGTTCGCTATCCCCCGATGCTATGTCGGCATCTGAAAGTTCACCGGCCATTGAAAACAGGAACGTACGGAGTTTGTCGCGGTTCATCTCTGGGAGGTAGGAAGGACTTGTTATCGTACGGAAAACAGTCTCATCGCAAAGTTCCTTGATGTAGGAATTATATTCGCTCGCCTTTTTAGGGACATCATTGACATAATATTCCGTAGTGTTCCCGGAATACCTTTTTTCCATTTCTCCGGATTTCTTTACCCATTTTTCCACAAGGCATTTGCGAAGCCTTACAGATGTCACTCTCCCTTCTTCGCACATAAGAACCACAGCAGAAACCTCGTGTGGAATTTGTGGAATAGGATTCCCGTTTTCATCATTCGTCTTTATTCCGAACTCTTTATCACCAGAGGAGTTTTTGTCGAACATTAACCATAAAAAGGCATCACGTACCGTTGACTTTCCTGTGGCATTCCTTCCGGAAATGGTTGTCATACCTTCTGTGTTAAATGTGATTTCCAAGTTTCTGATACCCTTAAAATTGAGTATCGAGATGGACTGTAGTTTTATTTCTTTCATATCATTTTTAATAGTTATCAATATAAAAATCCGCTATCATCTCGTCAGAAGGCTCATGCCCTTGCATACGAAGGCTGTCCACGATGTCTTCGTAAATATCTTCCGGCATGGTATATATTACCTGTGAAACCATGTCGGAATACCCGGCACGCATGAAAGCATATACAATGCCCAAAGAACATAGTATGTAAAAAACATTTTTCATGACGATCCATTTATATTATACGGTTACGCTCGAAAAAACGGTCTAAACTTTGTAACTCATACCATATCATCCGTCCCCTCTTGGCAAATTTCACTTCGGCATTGTTTTTCAATTCACGAAGGAATCTTTCACTACATCCAAGATAAGCCATTGCTTCCTGCATCGAGAGCCATTTCTTTTGAACCGGCTCGACTTTCATAATTCTTCTTTGTGCCATAATTTTAGCTTTTAAGTTTTAGTTCTCCTCAACCCAACAATAGGTATTTAGCGTTTCCGCATACCGGAATTTTACCGGAGGGGATTGGTTTGAAAGGCGCACTTCCAATGAAGTAAAAGAAAAATCGTCACATTTAAAAATTACTTTGATATTGGGAAGTACGCCGGGATTATTCTATTGTTTCATTGTTACGGAAACATTGTTTTTTCAATTCACGAAGGAATCTTTCACTACATCCAAGATAAGCCATTGCTTCCATAAATAAATCTTTTCTATTTACATCAATTCCGCAATTTAATAATGATTTCTCTAATGTCGATTTGGGAAGCAATCCGGCTAACTTTTTAGCCATACTTTCAACTTCTTCTACCGAACTAATGTCTGCTTCCACATGAAGCCCGTTTTTTGTTTTCTCTATTATTACTACCATAATCAATATATTTGTGTTTCTGAACCACCGCGCCAATTCGATTGACGGCATCACGCCTTTTGCGGTGGATTATATGTATCATGAGTTTCGGCGGTAGCGTGCTCGCGCCCCAATGCGATATACTTGATGGGATAAGGTGAAATCCCGCTGTCCGCTTTCTCTTTCAGCCTTCCGCTTGGGTGGTTTCTCCGCGTTTCCGCTCGCCAACATTCCGGCATGGCTGATGTTCACAATATGTCAAAGAACTGGATTTTGTGCACCCACAGGCCAATTCGATTGGCAGCTTCACACCTTTCTGTGAGTTTTTGTTTGTTGGTGCAAAGTAAATAGTTTTATTGTCATAAAACAAATTATTGAAAATAAATATATTTCCTATTAACCTTTATTAGTAAATAATTCTGTTTACATCGCTAAGAATGGTTTATCTTTGCAAAAAATTGCAGTCATGACACGGATAAAAGAAATATTAAAAGAGAAAGGTATTACCGTACAAGAACTTGCTGACATGCTTGAAATAAGCAGGCAGGCATTAAGTAAGCAAATACAAGGTAAAATGCTTGTTGAAACAGCCCAAAGGATTGCTTCAAAGTTAGATGTACCTTTATGGCAACTATTCGCTTCTCCAAAAGATGTAAATGGAGCATCCGGTGTTATTTCGTGCCCACACTGCGGAAAGCCCATCACCATCAAAGCCGAATAAGATTAAAAGTAACTTTTGCCTGTTATCCTGAAAACCATCTTACCTTAATGGCATTCGCCTAAAGGATAAGGCTGAGATTATCCAAGTATTAACTTAAATAATTCACGCCATGGCAAAAGTTACCGTGAGGGTTAGAACTACTGTGAGGACTTCCGTACGCACTACCGTTCGGATTCGCAGAGGTTAAAAACCCTGGGAGTGGCGAAAGCCGCTCCTTTTATGTCTCATTTACTTTTGCACCAACAACAAGTCAAAGAACTCTTTTTAAAGCGAAACCCAACAGGTGAACATCAAAACGCCAATTTCAAAATCACCTTGTGAGTTGTCAGGCTATCGCTTTTTTATTAACTTCATATCACCTATTGAAAAGGTTGTTTCATTACTGAACCAACGATAATATTCCTCCGGAAAGTCATCACAGGCTCTGACTATTAGCAACTTGTCTCTCCATGTATGGATTGGAGAGCTGTAAATCCAATCGAACAATTCCGTTTGGATAGGTCGTTTTGTGTCGATTGCTATCTTTACGAGCTTTCTTTTTAGCCATTTCTTCAGAAGGTGTTTCATACTCATTCCTCCTTGTCTAAAGTCCTTCCTTTCAAAATCCTTTTGAACTCTTTGGCGTATTTTCGAGCTTCATCTTCCGTGCGGAAATAATTGCCTGATTCCCATAACCGAGTATCAATTCTATCAAAACATTCTGTATAACTTTGAGGATCGTCTTCACTCGGTTTTATGTAATAATAACGTTCCCATTCTTTCGCCCTCCAACGTTTAGTTTCGATTTCTTCTGTTTCGGGATTCCAACGAAGCCCTTTCTTTTCCAACGCCCGGAATATCGGGCATGTGCATTTTTTCTCTTTCATGCCTTTTTTATATATCTCTATGAACGTTATGTCATAAAAACTACAAAAAGCTTCATTCCAAAGAATAATGTAATTATTATTATCTATCGAATTAAACACACCTCGCTTGTAGCGGCTCTGTGTAAAAACACCTATTAAGTCCCCCGCCTTAATGTTACTTCTTATAAAATCCTTAATGGTATCGGGAGAACAATTCTCAAACGAATTGGTCTTTATCGCACTTCCTATTTCAATAGGTTTTCCTTTCTCTTTCATTGCCTTAGTTTTTTTTAAGTTCCTCAATCTGTTTATCTTTTCTCCAAATATGCTTCTGCAAGTACCACAACAGTAAGATGTTTTCCACTGTGCTTATCGCCCATGCGATGAACAATAAGATGAATCCCGTACTCATAGTTTTCTCTCATCTAACATTGGATCGTTTGATTCATCGCCCCATTTACTGTGTATCATTATTATATCATGAGGAAGTATCTGGAATACTATCGGGTCGTCTTTAAATATGGATTTAGGTTCTTTAAATGTTTGATAATTATACACTACTTTCTCCATCAAACCTGCCGGAGCTGCGATAAGAAAATCATCTCTATCAAGCATAAATGGGTCTGTGTTATAGATACCGTTATGACTGTAAAAATTATCACATTCCTCAATAATATTGAAGTCTCCAGCCTTATAAAAATGAAAGTTGTTTAAATGTTCTTGAAGAGCATGTATCTCATCAGTAAGCTTTCTTCCGTTTCTTCCTTCGACTATACTAATTGAACTAACTTTATAATAGCCACTATTAATAACGTCCGCATAGGTATCAATACTAAATATTGTTTCCAAGGCACTTGAAATTTCCTCCAAGTTTTTATCCGGAACGTCCCCTTTGAACTCTTGCAAGCATCCACATATAAGACCATATTTTACACATAAATTCTTAAAATCGCCAAACCTCATAAAAATGCTGTTAGAAAACTTGCTTTTGAAATAGTTAACCGTATTAGCTTCAGAATACAATCTCTCTAAATTGAGAATTTCTTTATAATTCTTGCTTCTTGTAAGTTTCAATCTCTCAAGCGTGGCTTTCTTTTTTGAATAGTCCGTACTTTCTACCGAAGACAACCGTTCAGCATACTGAGCGCATAAAGACATAATTATCAAGTGAAATTTATACGCGCTAATTTCTTTACTTTCATACATTGCATCTTCTACATCAATTCCGGCACTTTCATTCGGTGTGTAAAAATCGTATGTAATATCAGGTCTTTTACCAACAACCCTGTCCATCCATTTTTTGAATGATTCCATAGCTATTTATCTTTTATGATTTGACTTCAAATAACAACTTCTTCAACTCCTCCCGTATCGCGTTGATTTTGGCAAGGTTCTTTGGCCCTACATTACGATAGCTCATCAATTCTTCGTCCGTTACCTCAAACAGCCGCTTTACATCAATGGTAATCTTGTTTATATCATTACGGGAATGTCCAATGATGTCCATCCGAGTCAACAGTAACCCTTTCCCATTCATATAATAGATTTTCTTTGCCATAGCCTTACTGTTTCCGCGTCACAATAAAATCAGGGTACTCCGAACGGGTTGAAAAGCGCATGTCCGTAACGGTTTGTATCTGACCAATAGTTGAGCGTACGGATAATGCTCTCCAAACCGGAAACGTTTCCTTGTCCCCCCACTTGCATTCTCTTCAATGTCGGACCAATCGGCTTTTTTTCTACTTCTTTTTCCATATCCTTATTCTTCTATTTCCCTATCGCCGTGATGGAAACGGAATTTGAATCCCAATCCGTCACGGTGGTGTAATCTGACACGTCGGCAGGCTTCCGCACTTTCTTCACATAACTGACCAGTGACTTTGCGCTGTGGCACTCGTTGGGGCTTTCCAAAATAAAAGTCTTCGTCCGTCCAGGTCTGATTTTCAAAATGTCTTCTACTGTAACTTTCATATATTTATTTGATTTATTGGCTTAAACAATAGGCACGGTTTGCGAATTTTCGCTATATTTGCAATGTCCAGTTGCGATAAGGAGCGAATTTAATCCGCTTCCCGTGCCGTATTTGTTTGTTTCGCGATGCAAAGACATACAAAACTTGCATTTAACGCAAGTAAAAATATACATAAATGCAAGATTCTTGCTTAATTATCTATAAAGGTTTGATTTACAAGTAATTAAAAATTAATATATTTAATTATGAATACTAATGAAGATAATGTAGTTCGTAACATTGTGAAAATACGCAATTTACGAGGATTAAGCAAAAGAGATGTTGCTTTAAAAATAGGAATGAACGAGGCTTCTTATGGTAGAATAGAGAGTGGAAAAATTGCCTTGTCGTATAACCACCTTGCACAAATCGCAAGCGTGTTTGATATGTCTGTAATAGACATAATAACATATCCTTACATATATTGCAAGAAAGACGAAAAGGAAGAACCTGTCGAAGCAGTCTTGCAAATCAAGCTAAAAAAAGATAAGAAAGACCAAGTACTGAAACTTGTGTTTGGAGAAAATAATATTGAAATACTTAATAAATAAGTATATGGAAACAAACATTAAAATGAAAGATGAGCAAATTAAATTGGCTCAACAAAAATTGAGTGAAGTAGGGAGAAACGTATGTGAAGTATGTGAATTTTCTGAATTTCATTGGGAACTTGATTTAAACTTTGTTACACCTCATATTATTACGAAAGGTGGTACAAAAAGAACAATGAAACCTATTGTCAAGATGACTTGTAAAAAATGTGGTAATATTATGAGCTTTGATGCAATATCTTTGCTTGGGAAAGAAAATTTATTCTAAACGAATTGAAATGTAATGACAGGCTTGAAAGAAATTTAATAAAGCCTTGAATTACGTGAAAACTAAACACGCTGGACTGGAGTCGAAAGACGGAGAACAGGAATTGTTAGATTAATTGTATAGTAATATTCTTCTATAAATATGGTATGGATAAAAATCAAGGGAAGAAATTTCAAATATCATTAGGAAGCATAGTTTCTGTTTGTACTCTCGTCAGTATGTGCTTTGGTGGTGGTATTTATATAGGAGAAACTAACGCCAATTTGCAAAATAATGATAAGTTTTTAGAATTGCATTACCAGATTTTCGATTTGAGAGAAGCACATGATAGAGAAATTAAGAAATATTCAAAAGAGATATATGAATTGCGCATTGAAATATATTCTTTACGAGAACAATTATTAATCAAGAAATAACAATGAATAAAGTCTTTACCATAATTGTTTGTGTATGTTTGTTAGGATATATCATATATCTTCAACATGTAAACACAATTTATCAAAGGCAAATAAGCGAAAGTCAAACTCTAATAAATAAACTGATAGTTAAGGATAGTCTTACTTCTTCCCTCATAGATATACAAGAAACAGATTCTATGTTTGTTATCAAAAAGGTGATAGATAAAAATACAGGACATTCGTTAACTTATCATGAATTAGATAGTATTTGTGAGGATTATTTCAATTTAGCCCAAATACGAGAGCAAATAATATTGAGTGCAAAAAGGCATTATAAATTTAATTATAGTTATAAAATCAAAGGTGATTCAATTATTATATCTTTTTGGAATAAATACTAAATGCTAAATAACAAACATTTCAAATACTAATATATAACCCAAAACAGCATTATGAAAATAAAGTATATCATTAAAGCTACTGCAAGAACACGTTCTCTGTTTCTTGTAAGGGATGTGGAGACATTCGGGAATGTCATTCCATTTGCTTTCAGAGACTGCGAACAACAAGAATGGAAGATAGCCAAGTTCGACACGAAAGAAGAGGCTATTGCCGCTTGTGAAGAAGCAAGAAAATATGATGGCGCAGATTATACGCCTATAATTTTAGAGGCATTAGTCCAAGAAGAACATGCCTAAAACCGGTTGTCAACGCATTTATATATGAGAACCCCTAAAAAATATATCTTCGTTATTATTGAATGTTCTGTGTAGTTCACAATCTTGTTAATCATAAGAAATATGTTTTCTGCAAATATAGTCAAAATTCACAATATGCAAAAGCGACATCATGGATATATTCAGAAAGAGAAATACGAAATGATTCCCTTCATACAAAATCATAGTTGACACCTCATCCACCAAATAAAGATAGGGAAATAAATTGAAATCATGGATTCAAAAGAAAGAATCCAAAGCAAGAATATAAATATAAACAGGTAAGAATATGGAAACATCGGATATTATATCATTGGCAAGCCTTTTAGTTGCAATTGGGTCAGGAATACATAGTTGGTGCAACGGAAAGAAATTGAAAAAGCAACAAATTCAAATTAACGAGTACACTTTGTCGCAGAATAGAAGAAATGAAGAAAAAGAAAAGCAGGCTCTTATATGTGCTAATGCTTTCAGGACGGGGAACAATGGTTGGAGGATGAGAGTCTTTAATAATGGTGAAGGGACTGCTCGTAATATAAGGATAGTTTCGGATGATATTGACAAAGAAAAGTCAGGTGTTACGCTGAGGAAAGAAAGCGATTCTTATCCGCTTCTTAACAAGGGAGGCCATTTCGATATAGTAATGACATTATATAAAGGACACATCAAATCACCCATAGTCAAGTTCATTTGGGATGATGATTTTGGCTATGGAAGGGAAAGAACACAAGCGTTGGACTTAACGTTCTAATAGCTTTTTGAATTCCTCTACTGTTTTTTCGTGCTCTTTCATAAGTTTATCCTGCTGATAGACAAGATATATATTGACGATCATACCTGTTATTAGTGCAATGTTTACTATCATAAGTTTTACGTTTTTATAAATCACACGGTAAAGTTATAAAAAAAGTAGATATAAATAGGAATATAACTGAATCAGATACAACAAATACAGGCAGCAACTCATGGAAAAGTGAACTTTTAAATGATTAGAACAAATATCAAATACCAAATAGAATATGATAACAAAGCAAGAAAGAGCTATTGACAGGTTAAGGCAATTCGTGCTTTACCTGAAAAAGAATAAAATGATAACCGGGACCAGCCAGTTTGAAAAGACATGCGGGCTGTCGAACAAGTATATCGCCAATACGGCTACAAAAGGAAGACCGGGGACCATGGGGACTGACATCATATCGAGAATACATTCAAAATACCCGGAACTGAACATCACCTGGCTTTGCACCGGGGACGGGGACATGTTGGACAAGATTTGGATTCCAAAAAGCGAACTGACGCGCGAAATCGAGAATGCGGAGAAACTTGCCAATGAACTCAAAAGAACGATTACAAGGATAAAACGGGCAAAATACTGACCACAAGAAAGGGAAGCTTTAACAGCTCCCCTGGCGACTACGATCACATACAAAAGAATCTGTCAAATCATGTGATTTTCCTTTAGCCACCGTTTACCCGGTGGGGTCAAGAACCAAAGGAGAGCCGCCAAACATGGTATTCCTACCATTCCAAGAATAATTAAACTTCCCATCATTTATCCTCCTTTTTATTCGTTAGAATTAAACCTAATAACAATAAAACGGCTGCCACACTTCCACTAAGCACATAAATAAGCCATCTTATTTCCTCCAAGTCTTTAACCAACGATGCGACAAACACGCCAGTAAGAAAGTACTTGGAAACATCAATCAAATAATTGCCTAATTTCTCTTTCCACATACTGCAAATATAGTTTATTATCCATTGTCTTGCAACATAAATATAGATGTTTTTCGTCACTCCTTTCCATACAGGACATAATCCATAACTTTCCGGTTGGCCTCGTCCACTTTCTTTTGGTCGAAATCTATATAAATGGATGTCACCCTGCTCCCTATTTCATGGCCAAGCGCAGCCGAAATTGTTTCCTTAGGAATATCTAATGACGCGGCTATCGTGGCCCATGTATGGCGCGCCCAATACGTAGAGATGTCCGGGAATAGCGGCTTCCTCTCTTTCTTCCCTCCCCTTCCTTTTACCTCAACCTCCCCAAGCTTCTTTAGCCCACGGCACATGGCATAGGTATAAGTACGGTAATCTTTAATGTCCTCCACATACAACAGGTGCTCCTTCCCTTTATAACGTTCTATGATTTCCATGGCTTCCGGCTCAACCTTGATTGAAAACAACCTTCCGGTCTTTGAACGCTTATACTCAAACCTCCCGTCCACTATGCTGTCCGGAGCCGCCTTATACAAGTCTATGCTATTTACACCTATAAGATAAAACATGAGCATGAACATGTCTTGGTACTCCTTTATAAAATCTTCACCCTGGTAATTCCTGATAACCCTAAGGTCATCCACCGAAAGGGAACGTTTGCGGGTCTCTTCCTTCCTTATCTTGAATTTCCGGAACGGATAGAATGATGTCTCTCCGTTGTCTATTGCCTCATTAAAGACCGTACGTATGTTACGAAGGTGTATTGATCTCGAATTTACAGACAGCCCGTTCCCTTCCATCCATGAATCAAAACCTTCCAACCAATTCAAATCAATGGTTTGAAATGTAGCGTTCCCATCATATTGGAATACTTTTTCTTTAGTAGAAAGGTAAACAGTCTTTGTATTCTCCTTTTTTTGCTTTACCGCATACCTCCCAATGAAATCCACGAACGTTTCTTTTTTGGCAGGTTCGCCTGATATTTCTTCCCTTATGGCTGCGGCAAGTTCCTTGTCACTCATAAAAGGAAGCTTCTTGTCCTTCGAAAGCGAAATAACCAATGTTTCCACCCTATCAAGTATATTCCGCAGCATTGAGTTACGCGCCCTTGCATTCCTTGCTTTCGCAGAAATATATTTTCCTTCCCATTCGTCCTCATGTGCCGAAAGCCCCGTGGAAACGAATATTGCTTTACGATGACAAAGGTATATGCGTATAGGGTATACTCCATCATCTTTTTTCCTTCTTTTATCCAAATAGAACGATATATTATTCATATATTTGTTTTTTAATGCCTCTGAAAAAAGGCTAACCGATTGGTTTTCTCGTGCAAATATAGCCACTTTTGTGCAAAGGATGTGCAAAGGATGTGCAAAAACATGAGCCGTTTCGTGCCGTTTTATGCTGTTTTATGCCGTTTTTTGGCTAATATACCCACCAAAAACGACACAAAAAAAGCGGCTATCTTTATAGATAACCGCTTGATTTTCAATTTGTAGCGTCTACGGGAATCGAACCCGTGTTGCATGCGTGAGAGGCATGTGTCCTAGCCGCTAGACGAAGACGCCTTGGAGCGGAAGCTGGGGGATTCGAACCCCCGGTACGGTAACCCGCACGTCAGTTTAGCAAACTGGTGGTTTCAGCCACTCACCCAAACTTCCTTGCTTCCTCGGATTTCCCTACCTTTCAGCAGGTGTTTTCCTCAATTGCGATGCAAAGGTAGCTCCTTTTCTTTAAACTTGCAAGCCTTTGGAGCACTTTTTTCCAATAAAACTCACAAAAGTTTCTTCTTTCCTCTATGCCTGATGAATCAGATAAGCAAGATAAACCAAATAAACTGCCACCATGACTCCACCTTCCCAACGCTCAATCGTCCGTTTTGTGTAAGAGAAACACCAGAGAATCAGGACACTTAAAAGCATAAGCCCTAAATCGAAATATGAAATACTCCCCACAGGCATCGGAGATACGGTCGCACAAAAGCCCATCACAAAGAAAATATTGAAAATATTGCTTCCCACAACATTCCCTATTGCAATGGCGGAACTTCCCTTCCTGGCTGCCACAATAGAAGTGGCAAGTTCCGGAAGAGACGTTCCGGCGGCCACCAAAGTCAAGCCCACTACCGTTTCGCTTACTCCCATACTGAGCGCAATCTCTGTAGCCGCATCCACAAATAAGTTTCCTCCGAACACAAGACCGGCCAATCCCAATATGACATAAAGGAATATACGACCGTAGGACATCGGAGCTATTTGCAAGGCCTGCGGCTGCTCGCCCGCACCGTCTTTGTTACGGGCGATGGAAAACGTATAGAACATAAATACAGCAAAGAGACCTAACAGCATCAATCCGTCGGTACGCGAAATCAGATTCTCAAATTGCCCGCCGTCCAACACCGCATCCAATGATACGACAATAAGGGACAACGTGGCTAAAATAGCAAACGGAATGTCTTTGTGAATAGTAGACTTGCTAATGACAATGGGACTGACCAAAGCCGAACACCCCACAATCATCAATACATTAAATGTATTGCTTCCCACTATATTACCGATAGAAATCTCACAGCTTCCTTTCAACGCCGACATAAAACTGGTCACAAACTCCGGCAACGACGTCCCAAAGGCCACTACCGTCAAGCCTATCACCATTTCAGTCACGTTGAACCGCCGCGCCAAACCGGTCGCACCGTCCGTCAACTTGTCGGCACCGAGCAATACAAGCGCGATGCCGACTAAAAGTAATACTACTGTTAAAAACATACCCTCGGCTTTTTAGTCCCGACGACCGAGGAAGATCATGACATAATATAATAAGGTGGCCAAAGAACCTAAAGCCGCTACGACATAAGTATACGCGGCAGAACGGAGAGCCGATACGGCAGCCCCATAATTCCGGTTATTTGTCACGCCTGCCTCGCTCAGCCATTTGACGGCACGCC
>UMFD01032603.1_pt1 | contig 16383 bp, 12 predicted proteins | sample 1964901 | NCBI WGS metagenome assembly UMFD01 (sample SAMEA4836035, study PRJEB28245) | human gut metagenome | biome: gut microbiome; material: fecal sample | place: Denmark | collected 2008 | reverse complement strand
TGGTTGCGGCAGCAATGGCAGATGGAAAAACTCGGATTGAGCAGGAAAATCTGATTGAGCGCGGTTATGAAAATTTAGTTTCCCGTGTCAGTGAGATTGGAATCCGGGCAAAAAAATGTTTGTGAGAAAGGATGGCTTCAATGGAAGAACAAAGGAAAAGTCATAAAGGACTGTGGGTAATCGGAGCGGTTGTTGTGATACTCTTATTCTGTGCTTTTTTCTTTCGTGTGAAAAAAGTATCGATTGAGGGAAATACCTATTACAGCAGCCGTGAAATGGAAGAAAAATTCCAGTCAAATATATTTGAGAAAAATATTTTGACATTCTGGCTTATGCAGAAGTTATCGTTAACTCCGGATTTGCCATTTGTACGTGAATATGAAGTGAATTATCCGTCTACGAATGAGATTCATATTAAACTGTATGAGAAAAGCATTGTGGCAGGAATTGCGTATTCGAACCAGTATATTTACTTTGATAAAGATGGTATTGTACTGCAAAGCTCGGACAAAGCCGTAAAGGGGATTCCTTTGTTTGAGACGAAGAATCTGACGACTTTTACGTTATATTCAAAAGTGCAGATGGAAGATGATTCCCTTTTGAGCCAGATTTTAAATTTGGCAAATCTTTTTAAGCACTATAATGTGAACTGGGATAAAGTTATATTTGACAGTAAGAACGAAGCTTATCTGTACGCCGGTGAAATTCAGGTATCTCTTGGTAAAAAAGAGAATTATGACGAAGAAATTTCTGCGCTGTCGAGCGTGCTTGCCAAGGTTGAGAAAAACGGACAGACCGGCGAAATTGATTTGAGAAATTATAAAGTTGGCGGTGATGTCATTTTAAAACAGCCAAAAAAATGAATAAGTTGCTATTTTTGTAAATTTGTACTTGATTATTCATGCAAAAAAACGTATTATATAATTATATGTGACTGTGCATAATGATTTCTATTGAATATAGAAGGAGGAACTGTTGTGTTAGAGATTATGACGAGTGAGGCAGAGAATGAAACAGCGAATCTACTTGTAATTGGTGTTGGTGGAGCTGGGAATAATGCCGTGAATCGAATGATAGATGAGGGCATCAAAGGTGTCGAGTTTGTATGTATTAACACGGACAAGCAGGTTTTGAAACGCTGCAAGGCACCGATTTGTATGCAGATTGGGGAAAAACTGACAAAGGGACTCGGTGCCGGAGCAAAGCCTGAAATCGGTGAGAAGGCTGCAGAAGAGAGCCGTGATGAATTAGCTGAGATTGTAAAAGATGCCGATATGGTATTTGTTACTTGCGGTATGGGTGGTGGAACCGGAACCGGTGCAGCACCTGTTGTTGCTAAAATTGCAAAAGATATGGGTAAATTGACGGTAGGTATCGTCACAAAGCCATTTAATTTTGAAGGTAAAATACGTATGAAAAATGCACTCGGTGGAATTGAGAAACTCAAAGAGTGCGTGGATACACTGATTGTAATTCCAAACGATAAACTGCTTGCAATCTGCGACCGCAGAACGACGATGCCAGAGGCATTGAAAAAAGCAGATGAAGTATTACAGCAGGGTGTTCAGGGTATTACCGATTTGATTAACACACCGGCACTGATTAATCTTGACTTTGCTGATGTTGTAACAGTAATGAAAGATAAAGGAATTGCACATATTGGTATCGGTGAAGGTAAAGGCGATGAGAAGTGCATCGATGCTGTGAAACAGGCAATCACCAGTCCGCTTCTGGAGACATCCATTGACGGCGCAACACATGTTATTATCAATGTGTCCGGTGAGGTTAGTCTGATTGAAGCCAATGAGGCTGCTACTTATGTTCAGGAACTGGCAGGAGAAGATGCAACAATTATTTTCGGTGCCATGTACGATGAGACAAGTTCGGATTCTGTTATGATTACAGTAATTGCAACCGGACTTGATCAGGAATCAAAACCTGCTTCCGCTTTCAGTTCCAATTTTGGTGCATCCGCTACACCAAGTTTTTTGAAAAATCGTCAAACGACTCCGCAGAAAAGTGGTTTGAGTTTTTTAGATGGATTTAACAGTCAGGCAAAGAAAAGCCCGGTTTCCGGAGTTTCCCCGACAAGAGCCACAGAACGTCAGGCGGTAAAAGAAGAGATGCCGGTAGTGAGCCGTGGAATTGCAAATCCAATGTCAAATGACAAACAGGGAATGGATGATATTAAGATTCCTACATTCCTTACCAATAAGAAACAGGAGGACTAAAAAATGTCAACATTGAAGATGATTGCGACAGTAGCATATATCATTATTTGTATTGCACTCGTAATTGTAGTATTAATGCAGGAAGGTAAAACATCAGGTCTTGGCGCTTTGAGCGGTGCTGCAGACAGTTATTGGTCAAAAAACAAGGGTCGTTCCCAGGAGGGAATGCTTGTTAAAATCACCAGAGTACTTGCCATATTATTTGTTGTATTATCGGTAGTTCTTTGTACTTCATGGTTAGACTAAAAAAGATTTGTTTGTGAATCAGGCATACGATAACAAAGTAAGACACTTCCTCACAGCAGTTTGAGGAGGTGTTTTGTTTTATCTTTGGAAATAGAGATATGAGGAGAAATAAAATGCAGGAAGAAAGAATGCACGAGCGGGAACACATGATTTTATCTTTTGTGGAAGATGAACATTACCGTCCGATGAAAATAAAAGAAATGGCAGCACTTATGAATGTTCCGAAGAAACAGAGAGGAGAATTTCATGAGGTTCTTGACCGCCTTATTGCAAAAGGGAAAATTGCGATAAACCGCAGGGGGCTTGTCGGACTACCGGAGGAAAATATTGTTGTTGGAGAATTTATGGCAACCCAGAAAGGATTTGGTTTTGTAAGAGTGGAAGGACATAAAGAGGATATTTTTATTCCGGAACCTTATTGCAACCATGCCTTTCATGGTGATTTAGTAAAAGTTCTTTTGAAAAAGAGTGCCGGGATGTCGGGAAGACGGCCGGAAGGTGAAGTAATTCAAATTGTGAAACGTGCCATTCATACAGTTGTTGGAACGTTTCAGAGAAAAGGGAAAATCACATTTGTCCTGCCGGATAATTTGAAATGGAATCAGGATATTTATATTCCAAAGGGAGCAACTTTAGAGGCGGAAAATGGACATAAAGTAGTTGTGGAAATTACGGATTACGGAGATGACAAAAAAAGTCCGGAAGGTTATGTGACACAGATATTAGGTCGTCCAAGCGATCCGGGTGTAGATATTATGTCGATTGTGAAAGGGTTTGGTCTGCCGGATTCATTTTCGGATGAAGTGATGGCACAGGTGGCAAAAATTCCACTTGTTGTGGAGTTGTCTGAGATTGGTGGACGTGTGGATTTAAGAGATCAGGACACTGTCACCATTGACGGGGAAGACGCCAAAGATTTGGATGATGCGATTACACTAAATAAGACAGCAGAGGGCGAGTATGAACTTGGTGTTCACATTGCGGATGTATCCTATTATGTCACGGAACATTCGCCGCTTGATAAAGAAGCACTCAATCGTGGGACAAGTGTTTATTTAGTCGACCGCGTAATACCAATGCTTCCGTTTGCACTTAGCAACGGAATCTGCTCGTTAAATGCGGGTGTTGATCGTCTGGCGTTAAGCTGTATGATGACAATTGATAAAAAGGGACAGGTGAAATCCCATCGTATTGCAGAGACGGTGATTCGTGTGAATGAGCGGATGAGTTATACGGATGTGAATGACATCGTTACCAATCATAAAAAAGAAACCTGCGAGCGGTACGAGAAACTTGTGCCGATGTTTGAGGCAATGAAAGAACTGGCTTTGATTCTTCGCAAAAAGAGAAAAAAGAAAGGTTCCATTGACTTTGACTTTCCGGAGTGTAAAATAAAATTAGATGACAAAGGGCATCCGATTGCTATTGAGCCATACGATAGAAATATTGCAACCAAAATAATTGAAGAATTTATGCTGGCGGCAAATCAGGTTGTGGCAGAAGAATATTTCTGGATGGACATTCCGTTTTTATATCGTACACATGAATATCCGGATGCGGAGAAGATTCAGGATTTAGCACGCATGACGGCTGGCTTTGGACATCATATCAAACTGAGCCAGGGAGAGATTCATCCGCGGGAAATTCAAAAATTAATTGAGGAAATCGAAGGAACAAAGGAAGAGGCTTTTTTGAGCCGTCTGACTTTGCGTGCGATGAAGCGGGCACAATACACAACGGTAAACACCGGACATTTTGGTCTGGCGACTCAGTATTACTGTCACTTTACTTCACCAATCCGCCGTTATCCGGATTTGCAGATTCATCGAATTATTAAAGAGAATCTGCGGTATGGACATTCCCCAAAGAGAATTGCCCATTATGAATCCATTTTGCCGGGAGTTGCAAAGCGATGCAGCGACCGTGAGCGTCTTGCTGATGAGGCAGAGCGTGAAGTGGATAAAATGAAAAAGGTAGAATATATGCAGGCTCATATCGGAGAAATGTATGAGGGAATTATCAGTGGTGTCACATCGTGGGGAATTTATGTAGAACTTGACAACACAGTCGAAGGAATGATTCGCCTTGCGGATATGGATGATGACCAGTATGAATATCAGGAGGAAAAGTACCGCGTGATTGGGCATTATTCCGGAAAAGAATATAGTATGGGGCAAACCGTAAAGATTCGTGTGATTGGAGCGGACCGGCTGACCAGAACGATTGATTTTGCGATTGCCGATAACTCGCCAAAAGACAGTGAATAAAGGAGAAAAAAGCATGGGAAAAGAAACACGCAAATTAATTGCAAATAATAAAAAAGCATGGCATGATTATTTTATAGAAGAAAAGTATGAAGCAGGTATAGAACTTGTTGGCACGGAGGTGAAATCCGTCAGACAGGGGCATTGCAGCATTAAGGAGGCATTTATCCGGATTGACAAAAATAATGAAGTGCAGATTTACGGTATGCATATCAATCCGTACGAAAAAGGAAATATCTTTAACAAAGATCCGCTGCGTGTAAGAAAACTTCTGCTTCACAAATATGAGATTCGCAAACTGATTGGAAAGATGAATCAAAAAGGTTATACGTTAGTTCCGCTCAGTGTATATTTTAAGGGAAGTTTGATAAAAGTCGAGATTGCTTTGGCAAAAGGTAAAAAATTATATGACAAACGTCAGGATATTGCTAAAAAAGACCAGCGCCGGGCGGCAGAACGGGAGTTTAAAGTGAAAAATTTATAAAAAATGTTGACATCAAAAAAAAATGAGAGTATATTAGTAGCAGATGGAAAAACCGTTGACCGAGAATAGTAGGTGTCTATGTCGTTTTCAGAGAGTTGCCGGCAGGTGCGAGGCAATAGCCAGTGGACAGTGAATGGACTCGGGAGGGCAGCTTGAAATCAAATCTGAGAGTAGACGCTGACGGAAACCTGGACCGTTATCTACAGGAATGCATGATGGTGCATGATTGAGTGGATTACTTTGTAATCAATGTGGGTGGTACCGCAGGAGAATTTACAGCTCTTGTCCCTATATCCGAAGAAGGATAGGGATAAGAGCTTTTTTATTTCCTAAGATTACTGATTATACTTCTGATTCAATCACACCGTTCCAAAAAGCGATAAATGCTTTAGAATGGAGGTAAGTATGACAACAAAAACGTTAGAAGAAGTGAAAGAACTGGCAAAAGGGTATGATTTAGTACCGATTCAGGAAGAAATTTTTGCCGATTTGGTTACGCCGATTCAGTTATTAAGAAAAATCGCGGCAGGAAAAAAGAATTATTACTTGTTAGAGAGTGTTGAGGGAGGAGAGAAATGGGGACGGTATTCGTTCCTTGGATATGACCCTGTTATGCGGGTTTCCTGCAAGGAAAATACAGTAACGATAAAACAAAGACAGGAGACAAAAACGGTTGAGACAGACGATTGTTTCCGGATATTAAGAGATATCTTAGCAGAGCATAAAGCTCCTAAGATTGAAGGAATGCCACCATTTGCCGGTGGGTTTGTCGGATATTTTGCCTATGCGATGATTGCTCAGGCGGAAAAGAAACTCTCGGTTAAGAGGGGTGAATTTGAGGATTACGATTTGATGATGTTTGATAAGGTGATTGCCTATGACCATTTGAAACAAAAAATTGTCCTCATTGTAAATGTCCGGGCGGATGGTGATATTGCCGCCAACTATGCAAAGGCAAAAGCGGATATCAAAGGAATGATTGCTTTGATTCGCGATGAGTCGAGGATTCCGGAAGAGCCAATTTATGACAAAGTGAAATTTGAGTGCAATGTCACAGAAGATGAATATACGAAGATTGTTGAAAAGACAAAAGAATATATTTACGATGGTGATATTTTTCAGGCAGTTTTATCAAGACGCTTTTCCAGTGATTATGAGGGAAGTCTGATTCATCCATACCGTGTGCTACGGACAACGAATCCGTCACCATACATGGTATATATGAATTTGGAAGATGTAGAAATCATGAGTACCTCACCGGAAACTTTGGTTCGTTTAGAGAATGGGCGTTTAATCACATTCCCGGTTGCCGGTTCAAGACCGCGAGGAAATGATGAAAAAGAAGATGAAGCACTTGTCGAAGATTTGTTATCCGATGAAAAAGAATTGTCGGAGCACAACATGTTAGTGGATTTGGGAAGAAATGATTTGGGAAGAATCTCCGAGTTTGGTTCGATAGAAGTGACCAAATACAAAATGATTCACAAGTATTCCAAAATCATGCACATCTGCTCGCAGGTGGAAGGCAATATCCGCAAAGATAAGGATGCGCTGGATGCCATCGCTTCCGTATTGCCGGCGGGAACTTTATCGGGAGCACCGAAAATCCGCGCCTGTGAAATTATTGATGAACTGGAAAAAGAACCGCGCGGCATTTACGGTGGAGCGCTTGGATATATTGATTTCAGTGGAAACTTAGACACCTGCATTGCCATCCGTATGGCAGTGAAAAAGAATGGTAAAGTTTATGTTCAGGCAGGCGGCGGTATCGTGGCAGACAGCAAACCACGGATGGAATACGAAGAGTCAGCCAACAAAGCAAAGGCTGTGATGCTTGCGATTGAAAATGCAAAGGAGGCGCTGAAACCATGATACTTCTAATTGATAATTACGATAGCTTTTCGTATAATCTGGTGCAGTTTTTTGGAACAGTTGAGCCGGATATCAAAGTGGTTCGCAACGATGAATGCACCATTGATGAAATTCGGGCGATGAAGCCAACGCACATTATTTTGTCACCGGGTCCCGGATATCCGAAAGATGCCGGTATCTGTGAGAAAGTAATCGGGCAGTTAAAAGGTGAATTTCCAATTCTTGGTGTGTGTCTTGGACACCAGGCAATTTGTGAAGTGTTTGGCGCTAAAATCTGTCATGCGAAACAGTTAATGCATGGAAAACAAAGTGTGGTAACGATTGATAACGAAAACCCTATTTTTATGGGATTGGACAAACAGATTCCAGTGGCAAGATATCATTCACTGATTGCTGACCTTGCTTCCATGCCGGATGAGTTACAGGTGATTGCCAAAGACGAAAATGATGAAGTCATGGCAGTCTGCCATAAAAAATATCCGGTATACGGACTTCAGTTCCATCCGGAATCAATTCTTACCCCGCAGGGGATGACACTGGTAAATAATTTTTTGAAAATACATTAGACTGGAGTGACTGTTATGATTAAAGAAGCATTACACAAAGTAATTAACAATGAGGATTTAACTTACGAGGAAGCACTTGAGACGATGAAAGAAATTATGACCGGAGAGGCTTCTCAGATTCAGATGGCAGCGTTTTTGACGGCACTTCGTATGAAAGGTGAAACCATTACGGAAATAACGGCATGTGCCAAAGGAATGAGAGCTGTTGGAACTCATTTGCAGCCAAAGAAAGAAGTACTTGAAATTGTTGGAACCGGTGGTGACGAAGTCGGAACCTTTAATATTTCCACAACATCAGCCTTTGTTATCGCAGCAGCGGGAATCCCGGTAGCAAAACACGGAAACCGTAGTGTTTCCAGTAAAAGCGGTGCCGCAGATATTCTTGAAAAATTAGGAGTGAATTTAATGCTTGAGACAGACCGGGCAGAAGAAGTGCTCGAAGAGACGGATATGGCATTTTTGTTCGCACAGAAATATCATTCGGCAATGAAAAATGTCGGACCGGTTCGTAAAGAAATGGGAGAGAGAACGATTTTTAATATTCTTGGACCACTTACGAATCCGGCAAATGCTTCCCGTCAGCTTCTTGGTGTCTATGATAAAGAACTGGTGGAAAAACTGGCAGAAGTTTTAGCAAATCTTGGTGTCACAAGAGGAATGTCGGTATGCGGCAGCGATGGACTTGATGAGATTACGGTAACGGGTCCTACATACTGCTGTGAGATTAAGGATGGAGAACTGACTTCATATGAGATTATACCGGAGCAGTTTGGACTTTCTACGTACCCATTGGCTGAGTTAGTTGGCGGCACACCGGAAGAAAATGCACAGATTACGAAGGATATTCTTTCCGGAACATTAAAAGGCGCAAAACGTGACGTTGTTCTTATGAATGCCGGTATCGGTATTTATCTTGGCTCTGAAAATTTGACGATGGAAGAGGGAATTAAAAAGGCAGAAGAGCTCATTAACAGCGGCAAGGCATATGAGAAGATGGAAGAGTTTGTAAAAGCAACACAGCAATAAAGGAGGACGACATGATACTGGATGAAATTGCAGAAAAAGCAAGAGTGCGTGTAGCAGAATCAAAAAAGAGGATTTCTCCGGATGTGATGGCAGAAAAAGCGAAACAAAAAGCAAAAGCGACAGAGCCGTTTCGCTTTGAAAAAGCACTGGCAAGGGATGGCGTTTCTTTTATCTGCGAAGTGAAAAAGGCGTCACCGTCCAAAGGTGTAATTGCCGAGGATTTTGATTATCTGGCAATAGCCAAAGACTACGAAAAAGCAGGTGCCGATGCAATTTCTGTTTTGACGGAGCCCGATTACTTTTTAGGCAGTATTGATTATCTGGCAGAAATTGCGGAGCACGTACAGACGCCGCTTCTTCGTAAAGATTTTGTCGTGGATGAATACATGATTGATGAGGCAAAGGCGGCAGGAGCCAGTGCTGTATTACTCATTTGTGCTCTGTTAGATGAAGAGACACTGACCCGTTACCACAAGCACTGTGATGAACTGGGATTGTCTGCATTGGTGGAAGCACATGATGAAGAAGAAATTCAGATGGCAGTCCGGGCAGGAGCGAGAATTATTGGTGTAAATAACCGGAACTTAAAAGATTTCACGGTGGATATTCATAACGGAATCCGACTTCGCGAAAAGGTGCCAAAAGAAATCCTTTTTGTGGCAGAAAGCGGTATTAAGACAAGAGAAAATATTGTCGAACTGGAAAAGGGATGTGTCAATGCGGTATTGATTGGTGAGACCTTTATGCGAAGCGAAAACAAAGAACAAATGTTACAACAATTAAAAGGAGAATAGAGATTATGGCAAAAGGAAGATTTGGCATTCACGGTGGACAGTATATACCGGAAACCTTAATGAATGCAGTCATTGAATTGGAAGAAGCATACGAACATTATAAGAAAGATCCGGAATTTATTAAGGAGTTAGATACACTGCTTCATGAATATGTAGGAAGACCGTCAGGGCTTTACTATGCGGCACATATGACCGAGGATTTGGGCGGTGCGAAAATTTATTTAAAGCGTGAGGACTTAAACCATACCGGTTCCCACAAATTGAATAATGCACTGGGTCAGGCCTTGTTAGCAAAAAAGATGGGAAAGACCCGTCTGATTGCGGAAACCGGTGCCGGCCAGCATGGTGTGGCAACAGCGACTGTAGCAGCACTTCTTGGAATGGAATGTGAAGTTTTCATGGGAAAAGTGGATACAGACAGGCAGGCTTTGAATGTATACCGCATGGAATTATTAGGGGCGAAAGTACATGCTGTGACAAGCGGCACACAGACATTAAAAGATGCCGTCAACGAAACACTCAGAGAGTGGACAAAACGCATTGAGGATACCCACTATGTAATTGGGTCCGTTATGGGACCGCATCCATTTCCGATGATGGTGCGTGACTTCCAGAGTGTGATTGGACGAGAGATTAAACAGCAGTTAATGGAAAAAGAGGGACGACTTCCGGATGCCGTGCTTGCCTGTGTAGGTGGCGGAAGTAATGCGATGGGTGCATTTTATGAATTCATTCCGGATGAAAGTGTCCGCCTGATTGGATGTGAGGCTGAGGGACGAGGAATCCATACCGCGGAAACAGCAGCGACAATTGCAACCGGAACAATGGGTGTTTTCCACGGCATGAAATCCTATTTCTGTCAGGATGAATACGGACAGATTGCACCGGTTTACTCGATTTCTGCCGGACTTGATTATCCGGGAATCGGACCGGAACACGCTCATTTGTATGACACAAAAAGAGCAGAATATGTACCGATTACCGATGATGAGGCAGTGGAAGCATTTGAGTATTTATCCCGGATTGAAGGAATTATTCCTGCGATTGAGAGTTCTCATGCCTTGGCTTATGCAAGAAAATTAGCACCGCAGATGGATAAGGATAAAATAATTGTAGTTAATATCTCCGGACGAGGAGACAAAGATGTGGCAGCGATTGCCAGATACAGGGGGATTGAAATCGATGAATAAGATAGAAGACGCATTCAAAAATAAAAAAGCATTTATACCGTTTGTTACGGCAGGGGATCCATCCCTTGATGTTACCCGTGAATTGATTTTGGCGATGCAGGAGGCTGGTGCTGACTTAATTGAAATCGGAATTCCGTTTTCAGATCCGGTAGCAGAGGGACCGGTCATTCAGGAAGCAGATGACCGCGCTTTATCCGCCGGGGTAACAACGGATAAAATTTTTGATATGGTGGATGATATCGCAGACAAAATCCATGTGCCTATTGTTTTTATGACTTATATTAACCCGATTTATGTATACGGTGTGGAGAAATTTGCAAAACGAGCGAAAGCATGCGGTGCTGCCGGCGTTATTGTACCGGATGTGCCGTTTGAAGAAAAAGAAGAAATCCGTGGCAGTTTTGAAGCAGAAGGACTGGTGGTTATCTCAATGGTGGCACCGACTTCAGCAGATCGTGTGCGGATGATTGCAAAAGAGGCAAAAGGCTTTTTATACTGTGTTTCCTCACTTGGTGTAACCGGCGTCCGTACGGAAATCGGAACAGCAATTGGAGATTTAATTCAAACAGTGAAAGAAGAGTGTTCTATTCCCTGTGCAATTGGTTTTGGAATTTCGACACCGGAACAGGCAGAAGCAATGGCAAAGATATCGGATGGAGCAATTGTCGGCAGTGCGATTGTAAAAATTGTAGCAAAATACGGTAAAGACTGCGTTCCTTATGTGAAAGAATATGTGCAGTCTATGAAACAAGCGGTAGAGAAAGCTTAAAAAGACACAATAAGGACACTAAAAAATCACTTTTCATACTTCCCATCTTGTGCTATACTGATAAAAGATTATCGTTATCTAAGGAGGAAAGAAAATTGAAGAAGAAATATATCGTAGCAATTTTACTTGGTCTTATGACCTGTATGCTGACCGGATGCTCGACTGACAGTATCCCAAGTTTCCATGCGATGTTATTTGGTGAAGAGGAATATGTATCTCTTGGGTATGACCCGTCGGATTATGTAACTCTTGGCAAATACAAAAACATCGAAGTTGAGAAGAGCGTTTCCGATAGTGATGTTCAGTCCGCATTGGATTCTATGATTGCCGCCGGCGATGAAAAAGAAGTGAAAAGTTCGGATACGCTGGTAAAGAAGAATCAGCTGATTAACTTTGATTATGAAGGAAAAGTGAATGGCAAAGCTTTTGACGGCGGAACAGCTGAGTCACAGTTTTTACGTGTTGGTTCCGGTAAAATGATTGACGGCTTTGAAGATGCCTTAGTTGGTATGAAAGTTGGCGAGAAAAAAGATGCCAAAGTGACCTTCCCGAAAGATTACCGTGAAACATCACTGGCAGGAAAAGAGGCAGTATTTACACTGAAAGTAAATTACATTTACAAAGAAGCAACGGATGCTTTAGTTGCCAAACTGGATTCTACTTATAATACGAAAACTGTGAAAGCCTTTAAAGAGGCAGCAAAGAAAGAATTAGAGAGCCAGAATGAACAGCAGATGCTTTCGACGGCAATGAGTAAGATTACAAGTGAAGCAAAGATTAGTAAAGTGCCGGATGAACTGATTAAAAAGATTAAGGCAATTCAGTCAAAATCTTTGGAGAGTCAGGCAACACAGTCAGGAACGGATGTGAGCACACTTCTTGGCATGTATGGTATGACTGAGGACAGCTATTATGAAAGCATTGCTAAAGAAAGACTTTTGGCTGAGGCGGTAGCACAGGCAGAAGGCTATCGTGTGACAAAGCAGGATTATGAAGATAAAATTGCAGAAATCTGCAAGAGCAATAATATCACAGAAGCCGATTACCGCAAGAATTTCAAATCGGCAACAAGCGATAATGCTTCTTTGGAAGACTACATTGTTTACATGATGAAATACGAATATTTTTATGATTTAGTAGAAAAAACTTTGGTGAAAAAATAAAACCTTAGAATAATCAAGATTCCCCTTGCATATAGTTTAGCAGAAGGCAGATACGAGTGTGTCTCCAGCAATGCAAGGGGGATTTTTTTATGGACAAATACAATGTCTACCAGGATATGAGCCGGCGTACAGGAGGCGAAATCTATCTGGGAATAGTCGGACCGGTTCGCACCGGTAAATCGACTTTTATCAAACGTTTTATGGAGCTTGTTGTGATTCCGGAAATGTCGGATGACAACGAAAAAGTGAGAACAATTGATGAATTGCCACAGTCGGCAGACGGTAAAACGATTATGACAACAGAACCTAAATTTATTCCAAAAGAGGCGGCAGTGATTCATTTTTCCAATCAGGAAACCGGGAAAATAAGACTGATTGACTGTGTGGGATATTTGGTTCCGGAAGCCGTTGGTGCCATTGAGGAAGAAAAAGAGCGCATGGTAAAAACACCGTGGTCGGAAGAAGAAATTCCTTTTTCAAAGGCGGCAGAAATTGGCACGAGTAAAGTAATCAGGGAACATTCCAATCTGGGATTGATTATTACAACAGATGGTTCTTTTGGTGATATTCCTGCAGTAAACTTTGAAGAGGCACTGCAGAAAACGGTGATGGAGTGTGAAAAAGCAGGAAAGCCTTTTTTGATTCTTGTAAACACAAGCCGTCCGGATTCGCAGGAAACTATACAGTTTACAAAACGGCTGGAAGCACAGTATGGGAAAACTGTGATGGCGGTAAATTGTAAGACAATGGACAGAGAGGATGTGTTTCGTATCATGGAGCAGCTGTTGGCGGATTTTCCGATTACAAGGCTCAATTTCCTGCTTCCTAAGTGGGTTGAATTTTTGCAGCCGGATAACTGGCTGAAACAGGATTTGATTGAAAAGTGCAGAAATGTCATACAGAAGGTGCATACCATGAAGGATATTCAGGACGATTCCATTCAGATGCAGGCACCTTATATCAAAGACGTGTACATCCGCGATAAACAATTGGAAAATGGTGTTGTCAATCTATCGGTGGATTTTGAAGACCGTTATTATTATGAAATTTTGAGTGAAATGGTGGGAACCAATATAGAGGGAGAATACGATTTGATTTCGCTGTTGAAGGAACTATCAGGCATGAGAAACAATTATGAATCTCTTGCGGTTGCCTGCAATCAGGTAAGGGGAAAAGGATATGGCATTGTACCGCCGGAGGAGAAGGAAATCCAGATTGCTGACCCGGAACTGATTCGTCATGGCAATAAATATGGTGTAAAAATCAAAGCAAGCTGCCCGTCCATGCACATCATTCAGGCAAACATTGAGACGGAGATTGCACCGATTGTCGGCAGCGAAGAACAGGCGAAGGATTTGATTGATTACATCAGTCAGAATGCAAAAGAAAATCCGGATGGCATTTTTGATACCAATATTTTCGGAAAAACAATCCGCCAGTTAGTGGATGAAGGAATCCATTCCAAAGTAAACCGCTTGACAGAAGAAAGTCAGGTGAAGTTGCAGGATACCATACAAAAAGTGGTAAACGATTCAAACGGCGGATTAGTCTGCATTATCATATGATAAATTGACAAAGAGCATAAAATCATGGTATTCTTATAAAAGGGAATGATTTGAGGTTCGATGGAAGAATTACATGGGAAGAAGGGGTGTACATGAAACGACAGATTGATGCGGAAATTCAGAAGAAGAATTATGAGAAGGAGTTATTGTTGTGCAAAAAAGCAGGCGGTGATATTGAAAGATATCGCCGTCTTTCTTTTAATGCCCTGCAGTTAGAGCAGATTCGTAAGGGGTTGGAGAGTAAGGTTGATGTTGAACTATTTATGGATCCGGCAAAAAGCTGGCTAGAGATGGAACTAATCCGTACGTCCTTAGAGGCTGGAATTGACATTGAAAAATATATCGAGCAGGGATTTAGCTGGCTGCAGTGTCAGGAAATTGTAAAAGGTGTGGAGGAAAAACTGGATGTAAAAAAATATTTGAATGTGCATTTTCTGGCACCACAGATGAAAGAAATCCGCAAGGGATTAGAGCGGGGCATTGTGGTAGATAGTTACTGTGATACCCGTTATGACTGGTACCAGATGCGGGAAATCCGCAAGGGATTAGAAAGTAAAATGGATATTTCCTGTTATGCGGACCCATCCTACAAATATACGACGATGCGTGCAGTGCGTAAAGGCATGGAAGAGGGAATTTTACTGGCACCTTTTGCTAAACAGGGATATGCCGGAAAACTTTTGTTTGAAATTGGACGTGGTATCCGGATGAACCATGACATTACCCCATATTTGAAAGATGGTTATGATGAGGAACAGTTAAAAGAAATTAATGATGCGTTTGAAGCGGGAGTGAATCTGCTTCCATACATACGAAAAAGTTTTCACGGGGTTCAGCTTCATGAAATTATTCTTGGTTTACAGAAGAATCTGAATGTGGCAGTGTATGCAGACCCGGAGTTAAATTGGTTTCAGATGCGGGAAATCCGGTACGGTTTAGAGCAGGGGCTTGATGTAAAAGTCTATGCAAAACCGTGTTTTTCACAAAAACAGATGGAAATTCTTCGCAAAGGATTACTAGAAGGAATTGATGTTACCGAATTTGCCAAAGAATATTTTGAGCCGGATCAGATGCTTGAGAAAATTGAAAAAATACACCAGAGGGAGCTTCTATTAGATGATGAAGTGGGTAAATTCCTAAGTGAAACAAAAGCAGGAGAAGTAGAACAAGAGGAGGAAGTACCGGAAAAGCAGGAAGATGATTATTTATTGGAATCCTGTGTGTTTGTATCGGAAGATAAGATGCAGGCAAGTATTAATTTTTCACTTGCAAGTGATGTTTTAAAAGAGGAACTTTTGAAAATGGATGTTTCAGATGTTCTAAAACTTCTGAAACACAAGGATGTCAAGCAGGGGATTTTACGGGAGTCAATTATTGCGATGTTAAGAGAAAAACAGTTTGCAAAAGAAGTTGTTGTCGCTAAGGGAAAAGAGCCTATAGATGGTGAAGATGCACACTTTTGCTATTATTTTAAGAAAGAAGTGAATCCAAAGCCAAAGGTACTTGCCGATGGAACTGTGGATTACAAAAATATGGAATTGTTTGAATTTATAAAAAAAGATACCTTGGTTGCAGAATATTTTCCGGCGACAGCGGGGACTTTTGGTTATGATGTAACAGGACAGATGATTAGTCCCAAACATGGAAAAGAGCTTCCGGCACTTCGTGTGATTGGCGTGCGCGTATCGGAAGATAAAAAGAAATATTATGCGGATATTGATGGAATTATTGAGTGGCACGAGGGTGAAAATAAGTTAGAAATACGAAATTTATATACGGTTCCCGGTAATGTCGATGCCGCAACCGGAAACATTCGTTTTAATGGTGATGTAAATATCATGGGGAATGTGACGTCCGGATTTTCTGTGCAGGCGGCTGGAAACATTGTAATTGACGGACACTGTGAAGCGAGCCAGATTGAAGCCGGTGGCGATGTAATTATCCGAAAGGGCTGTCAGGGAAAGGGGCTTGGAAAGATTATCGCAGGAAAAAGTATTGTGGGCCAGTTTTTTGAGTCGGCAGTTCTGACGGCGGGAAAAGATGTGCAAGCAACATATTTGCTGAACTGCCAATTAAAAGCAAACGGAAAACTTCTGGTGGAAGGAAGAAAAGGTGTGATTATTGGTGGCAAAACCTGCGCAAAATTAGGTGTTTCATGTAATGGAATTGGAAATATAGCAGAAATTGCAACCGTTGTCAGTGTGGGAATTGAC
>UMFD01020890.1_pt1 | contig 16498 bp, 17 predicted proteins | sample 1964901 | NCBI WGS metagenome assembly UMFD01 (sample SAMEA4836035, study PRJEB28245) | human gut metagenome | biome: gut microbiome; material: fecal sample | place: Denmark | collected 2008 | reverse complement strand
TCCACCGCCTGCTGCCGCATTTATTCCGTTTATATTAATTCATACCTTTATAAAATTCATACTGAAAGAAGCCCCTTTCTCCCGAAGAAGCAACTCCTCATATAAAACATTGAAATGTCCGATTCCGGACGGAAAACGGCATACTGCCGTCCTTGAAAACAGAATGATGCCGTGCCTGGCAAAAGGTATCCCTGACGGATGCCTCAGATTGCCCGATTGCATCATAGATAGGAATGATATCAGCCTTTAGAACCGTCCTGCTGATGTATGTATGCGATGATCACTGACTCACACGTCACGATCGCGCCTGCGGCATTCATTGCACGGCTCCGGAATATATTGTCCGAAGCACCACCGGCAGCCACGCCCAGCTTCACAAAGGAGCTAAGCTTTGAAAAAGTACGGTTCCTCTGACCGGATGCAGTCCGTCTGAGAACCTCGCCCGTACTGCGCAGCATCGAATCGCCAAGCTGCTCGGACGAACACATATCCTGACTGTCTGTCGGATTCTGCAGACTCTGGAATACGCCGGACGTCACAGTTTTGGACACACCAAATTCAGGATCTGTCTTGACCTTCTCAAAACACATCCCTGAGAGGAATAAAACCACGATCAGGCAGATACTCATCCACCGCTTCATCTTATAAGTCTCTCTCATCTGTGACACCTCGTTTCGAATACATTTTATCAAATTTTAAACGTTTTGTCACGTTCCCCTTTCGGACCACCCGCATCTCCCGTCAAGCCGGCAAGGGAGCAAGTAAAAGCCCCTTTACTCCTCCGCAGTCGTCACTCCGTGATCTCGATCAGGTTCTCCGGCTTCGTCAGCTCCTGTCCGACCGACCGGATCATTCCTCGAATCTCTTTCCCGTCCGATCTGCGTTCCAGCAGATCCTTCACCGAGATCAGATAATCATCCGTCACCTGGTCCATTTCAAGCTCCCCCGCTCTTAAAACATCATAATCCGCCCGTACATCCGTCTCCCCAATTTCAGCCTCTTCCTGCTTCTTCAATGCCTGCTGATTCCTTTGATCCACCAGCACGAATAGAAGCACCGCCACCAGACAAACCACCCCGACCACATATTTCTTCTTCATACGATCCCCTCTTTGCAAGGAATTTCATCGGTTCTTCTGTTTATCTGTGTCGCTTGTCGCAGAAATGTTGCAGGGAAAATGCCGTTTTCCAGAATATTTACCGGATAACGGCACAAACACTGTTCTTATTTAGCGATGCTGCAGGATACCCTTCTCCATTTCATAGACCGAATCACATAATACCGAGATATCCTCTGAAGAATGCGAAGCGATCAGTATCGTTTTCCCCTGCTCTCTCAGGTCGATCAGATACCGTCGCATATCCTCAACCCCGTCCTTATCAAGCCCGTTCATCGGCTCATCCAGAATCAGAATATCCGGATCCTCCATGATCGCCTGTGCCAGACCCAGCCTCTGCCGCATTCCAAGAGAATACTTTTTCACATGCCGCTTCAGTTTCGGATCAAGCCCTGTCCTCTCCATCGCCTGAATAATCTCCTCTTTGCCAATCTTGTTCCGAAGCCCCGCCAGCAGCTTAAGATTTTTGTAGCCGGAATAATACGGAATAAAGCCGGGCGTCTCAATGATGATCCCCATATTTTTCGGAAAATCCACATCCTTTCCAACTCTCTTCCCGTCCACGACCACCACTCCCCGGGTCGGTCGGATAAATCCGCATATGCATTTCATCAGCATCGTTTTACCGCTGCCGTTTCTGCCGATCAGTCCATGTATCTTTCCGGCTTCCAGAGAAACCGTCACATCGTTCAATATCGCCGTTTTGCCGATCGTAAGACTGAGCCCTCTGACCTCAATAATATCTTTCATAATGATCCATTCCTTTCCGATTACAGCTCCTTATTCCACCTGTTCGACATTAAATAATTCCATCCGATGCACTGCCCGGGCAGTAAGCACCAGCATCACACCGATAGCAATCATAAAATAAGCAAACGAACACCACACCGGCATTTTCGGCGCATTCAGAATCGTATCATAATGCAGCCAGATAATCGTATTTGCCATCGGAAACAGCCACATTGTATCCGTTTTCAATGAACATGTAACAACACCGGCAGCGATCACAAAAACTGCCACAAGAAGTCCAAGTGTCTGAACATGTTTTAATTTAAAGAAATAAATGATCAGGCAGATCAGAAACAAATATGCACACATCATACACAATGTCTGTATCACCGTCACACGCAGCGGAATCTGATTATACAGATTGGACGGCAAAAGCCGGGCAGTAAAGCTGTTTGCTTCATCCGGAAAATTTGCATTGTACTTCGTAACAACATCACTCCATCTTCCGGTAAAATCACCGCCTGTCATCAAAAGACTTCCTCCAAATACAACCCCCAGATATGTAAGAATCGTCATCATAAGGAACACAAGCTGCCCTGCAAACCAGTTAAACCGCCCTGTTCTCTGCAAGAAGAATAATGTATTACCTGTCACCTTCGGATAATCACTGATCAGTACCAGAAACACACAGGGCATAAGCATGACCAGCATTCCCGAATTGCCGATTGCAACGAACGGCTCCATCCGTTCCAGCTCCGCTCCCAGCTTTGCCGCCCGGGTCAACAGCGGTTCCACCGCAAGGATCCGCATAAACACCAGCAAAACCGGCACAATGATAACTCTCGGGTTTGTAATCCATTTGATGTATTCGCTTCTGGCAACTGCCAGAATACACTTTATACTTTTATTCACCGCAATCAACCCTCCTGCTTTGCACCACCAGATACACAATATAGAAAAACAGCACCAGCAAACCATGGTATAGCAGTACTTCTCCGATCTGACTTCCACTCCCTGCCAGATCCGTCAACTGATCCGGATCCAGAAATGCAGTCATACGCCGAAGCCATGTACTTACTTTTTCCGGATCTTCCAACATACGCCATCGTATTTTTTCGCAGGTCTGGTTGATTCCATATTTTATAAAAAACGGAATGCACATTACCAGATATTTGTTGCGGATCAGAGCTGTCATCATCATAATCGGTGCCGCCCAAAACATACCATACAAAAACATTCCGCCGACTTTAACCATAATCGTCTGAATATAATGTGTGCCCGAAATTTGTATATGTATTGCTGCCATCATTTCTTTGTATTGCGTCTGCAACTCGGGACTGTATGCGTTGATAGATGGAAATAACGCATGAACGACCAGCACAAAAATGATAAATCCAATCATGACTGCAAGTCCTCCGCATAAACAGCCTGTCATAAACCGGGATGTATAATAACAAAACCGATTCGTCCGAAACACCTCGAAACGTACCGATTTCGCTTCATGTTCATCGCAGACCAGAGGCACAAAGGCAAAGGAAGCAATGATCGGGACAAACAAAAACAGCCAGTTTCCCGCACCATTCCGGACAACCTCAAAGGAGCAGAACATTGTATCATCCAACATAAACTGCCGGTCAAAGGTCAGCAGCGAGCGGAATACAGAATACTTGTTTCCTGTAACGCCATCTTCATAAATGTATGCCGCAAAACACAGCAGACAGGTAAAGATAATACACAGATAAAAACCATATCCACTCAGAATTTTCCGAAAATCCGTTTTGATATTCCGCAGTATCATTTTCCGTTCCCTTTCCACCACTTTGTCGGTATCATGGCATACCGGTAATTTTGTCCGTCTGCCGCATCCAGATAACAGACATATGTCATTTCATCGTTTGTATTTTCCAGTGTAATCTTCCATGCCGGCGTAATCTTTGCAGACGAATGCTCCGTATCAATATATCCATTCTTTGTTCTGGCAAATTGCTGTGCATAGACAAGTTCAATCTCATTCACCTTAAATTTGATATGCTCTGTCATTTGGCTACTGACAGATTTGATCGCACTTTCTAATGATATAATCTCCGACAGATTTGTTCTATTGACCGCATTTTCCTTCAGATAAAAGCCATCTATAATATCGACATCTTTACTTTCTACCATAAATGCGTTACCGATCAGCGAAGAATACTTGTCATATCCCAGACGTCCCTCATATTCTCCTGCTCTCATATAATCAAAAGGAATCCCCTCATACTCCTTCGTCGTTATCATATTATATCCATAGATATTTTTTGTTACACGGTATACATCCACCTCTGTCACAACTGTTTTCGCCGTCTTGTCTCCTGCACCTGGAAGACTGTTTATGTACTTTTCCAGAAATTTTACCGCATCGCAGACAGCAATTTTACGATCCTCTAACTGGTACTTCTCGGTGCTGTCCGGAGAATATGATGCAACATATTCTAAGTAAGCCGATGGATCATATCCATCCAGTCCCGGATACACTTTCTCATGCGTATCATCATTTTCAACTTTACTGCCATTGAGGGCAACTGTTTTCCCTTTATTAACCGTTCCGTACCCATACCCGATCGGATTACCAAGCTCCAGACAAACAGAGGGCTTCCACTCCGTCATGTTTTCATTCCATGTATCATCATAAATATAATAAACTCGTCCTTCTTTCCCGGAAAGAATCTGATCCTTCCAGTCCTTCACCTTATTATAATCCTGAACAAGTTCTCCCGTCTCGTCATCATACTCCAGCTTCGAACTTCCGCCACTATACAGCAGGTGATTCTCATTCATAGAATGATCCGGGAATAAATATCGAAACATTTCTCGAAACTCACTGTCATAATCTTTCATATCCACATCAAAGTTATAATCGGCAGTATATTGATATACACTCGTCTTCTTTGATGGAAGCTTCACGGAAAGTTCCTTTGAGACCTGAAGATTCGAACAGGAATTGATCGTATCTATCACCTTGTCATCGCTGATATGCAAATCTACTGCGGATGTCTTATCTACTTGCTTCCTGCTCTCTGTTCCATGATTCTTTCCTCCACCGCAGCCGGTAAAGCAAAGGAGCACGATTACTGACAATGTCAGGTATATTGTTGTCTTCTTCATAAGCTTCCCCCTAATAATACCTATATAATTTTGTCCACCAGATCCTCATAACAATGTGAATCTGGTGGATCTTGTTATTATAAAAACTTATCCTTTATTACTTGCTATTAATTTATTGCCACAATGTTTCCTTGAGAATTGTATGTATCATTTGTTGTCGGAGTATAAGCAGACACTTTATACTGTACCGAAATGTTAGCAATCGGACTTCCCACACTTGGGTTGCAAGTAGCTTTACCTGTATTCGTTATTGTTTTCTTAGTCATAGTATAATTTTCACAGCGAATATATGTATAACCCGTTGTAGCCTTGCTATTCGTGTGAGTGCTATAATTACACGTTGCAGTTGCACCTTTTGCTCGCTGCTTAACAATAATGCTTTTTGCAACACCTTCAGAACTAGGTGCACCCGAATAATTTGCATGAGAAACCGCCCAACTTGTCGCTCCTACATTGGCACCTCCGATCCCTAATGCTGCAATTAATGCTACCGCCAAAACACTCATAGTTTTTTTAAATTTTTTCATAATACATATCTCCCTTCAAAATAAATAACGTTAATTTTAAATAAGTTGCTGGCAAATATTTTCTGGCATGAGCTGTCATATAACATCAAAACTGTCATTTTACCAGATTTAAATCTTCTTTTTACATCCCTCCATTTCTCTTTGCTCTTTTTAACTAAGCTTTTGTTTCTTCTGTGATACTTTTTGAAGCTGTTTAGGAACATTCATTTCCAAAAACAAAACATAGATACCGATATTGTATTGTTAATCGTTTGTTTTTCCAAATATTTACTATTCTATTAACAGCCTTAATGGTATCCTATTCTTCCTTTCTTTTTTCATGTTAACACATTTTTGTTCATAAATGTCATATATCGTCTATTAGGTATCTTTTATTGACTAACTGGTTATTTTATTTTGATTTTCAGAACAATCCGTAATATAAATTTAAAGATAAAAGAAGCGCCCGAACCGGTATTTTACCGGAACGGGTGTTTCTTGATAAGAAACTTATTTAATGTCCTGAATCAAAGATTCTTTATACGTTCTTGTTCGTTCTCTTTCCAGCTGCTTTCATAAGAGATTGAAAGTGCTTTTTATCTGATACCGGTTCTTGCAAAAGAGCTTGCATCAGTTGTTCCGGCTGTTTCAAAAATGTTTCTACATTCATATACAGCACCTTATCTTCCGGAACGGTTGCCTGAAACGGATTAAACGCACTGTTCCCCTGATACAACACAATCTTATTTTGGATTTCTGCGCCGGTTTCCTTTTCAAACGCCTCACAAAGCTGCTTGTTTATTAAATGCCGTACCTGCTTCTCGGTCTGCTTATCAGACAGTTTTACTTCTATAGCACAAGCTGTCCGACGTTCAAGGTCGGCAAAAAACACGTCAAATTCACCAACGTATGTTTTCGGTTCATACTTTGATGCAACTACACTGCCACCTATTTCCTTTGCAGACTGTATCGCCTGATACAATACAATGTCTTCCAGAACGTGACCGCTAATATCCTGCTCCAGCTTATCCAGAATTTCCTTCTGTTCCACCATAGAATATTCACCGTTGCAGAATATATCTGTGTTAAGCAATGCCTCTGCCTCATCTTTCGCTTGACTGTACCGCATTCCGGGCTGTGTGAAAAGATAGCTCGGTTCGCCGCTTTTTCCCGGCAGTTCGTATAACACATCCATTTCTTTCAGAAAATGAATGATAGCCTGTACACACTCCGGGTCTGCACCGCCCGACTTTGTAAGAAGATCAGCCAACGAACCAATATCATGTGACTTAAAGTCACTGTTAATGATACTTGCTAAGAACTGCCGGTTATTGTATTCCAGCACTTTGTTGATATAGGACGGTAAAGCGCCTCTGCGGACAGCACCGTCCAGAATGCCATTATTTCGTCCTTGATTCCATCTTTCAAGGCTGTGTGTGATATTAAACACAATTGCCGAATTGGAATACTCTCCGGTTTGTTCTTTGTTATAGAATACGCCCTCTGGAGACAGTGTGCCACCATATCGGATATAATCCATAATTCCTGTTCCTAAAAGTTCATGCTGTTCCCGGAAAGGAATATACGTTGTGTGAATGAAATGCACCCTGTCGTACAGCTCGTCTTTTCTTGCAAGTGCGAATCCTAATGAATCTGTTCCGGCAAGTATAATCTTTTTACCCTCAGCCGCATAATTATCTGACAGCACACTGGCTGTACTGATAAAATTTTGTGCCTTTGTTGCTTCATCTACAAAAATATATTTACTGTCCGGATAAGCTTCTATCACTTTTCGCATCTGCATGACAGAGCTTCCACTTTCACAGTGTAAGAGCAGGCACTTGTCATAATCTCCGATACGCTCTATTTCTTGCAGCATCATCGTGGTCTTGCCAGTTCTTCGTAAACCATATAAGCAGCAAACCTTCCGGTCATTTGGTGCATTCAAATAATCACGCAGCTGACTGGCGATAAATCGCTCTTTGTCAATTCCGGTCAAAGTATTTTCTATGTGCGTTTTCAGCGATTCCCCATGATAAGTCGTTATTGCATACTTGCTCACGATACTTTCTCCTTTCCACGTTTTGACTGCTGATAGTATATCACAAATTCGCAACGCAAGGGAGCTTGTTCACTTGCGCAGAATTTGTGAACGACAAAATCTTAAAGCGCAGTGCGCGGCAGCTGCAAAGCAGCTGGATTTTGGAGTTATTATATCACAAATTCGCAAAGCCTGCATGAAGCTTTTATTTTTACAGTTCCCCAAACATCATAAGAGTTATTCTTCTTGAAATGCCCCTTTTAAAGTGCTACCACCTTGCATTTCGTATATTTGCGATACTTTGCCAGTACCTTTTTCGGGACATGTACGGTTACTCTTTCGTCACATCTCCATTTCTTTACCGATTCCGTATGAAACTTATCACTATATACATAAATATCGAGGTTTTGGGACTTTGGTGTACACACATCCAATCCTTGATAATTCCCATACGAATCTAGTCCCCATATAATTTCCCCCTTTGAAAGAATATGTATTTCTTTCAAATTATCATTCCACCCAAAACACTGGTACGGAATCACATTTATTTTCTTTCCAAGAATTATTTTTTTTGCATTACAATCGTCAAATGTCCACGTACACAACTTCGGTGCACCGGTCACCTTGATTGTTTCTGCCTTACTGTCTGCAAATGCATTCGCCATTATCTTTTTTATCTTATTTCCACGAATGATCAATGTTCCTTCTCGTTTTCCGGTATCAATCAGACAATTTTTATAGATAACCATTCCGTTTTTCTTCGTATGTTGTTTCCGCCACCATGGTAATTTTTTCACGCCTGTGATGTTTTCCAGATTGGAAAATTTTTTGAATATAACTTTCTCCGGTTTTTTGCATCTGCTAAATGTACTGGCAAAAATCTCCTTCATTCCTTTCGGAATAACGATCGTCTTCAATGAATTGCATCCCTCTAACTGCCACTTATCCAAATACACTGTATCCTCCGCCATTTCATAATACTCAAGATTGGTACAACCTGAGACACGAGATCCTTGATAATCTTCTTCATACGATTGGGTGGAATAAACGCGCCAGCTACTATATGCTGCTTTAACCCGCAGGCTTTTTATCTCGTAATGATTATAAAAGCTGTTACAGTCTATTACCGTACCCCCATCAATCTCCCTTGGTACAACAATATCCGTATATTTCGGATTGCCGTTCGCATCAAATTCCTGCTCAAATGCAAACAACTCATAAATCGTATCTGTCGCTTCAAATCCATATTTTTCCGGATGAATCCACACGTCTCCTGCCGTTGTCTTATAATAGCATAGTCCATCCTGCTTCAAAGATAGCATCTCCCTCTGAAGCGGAAACAGCGTTGATGTCGGTCCATGTGGCTCTTCCTCAGCCTGTGCCTGCGCCTTTGGTGCATCCAGACCGGAAATCGGCTTATTCCCCGTGCTGTCCATTCCACTGCCAGCTACCACGAAAATAGCGGCAGCCGCAAGAAACATCCCAAATAGTATCTTTTTCATAATATGACCTCCCTTGTGCATTACTCTTCATTCTTGATATCAGAGTACAAATCATGCCACATTCCTAAGCTCCCTCAGAATATGTCATAAAATATTTCACATACCCAAATATACTATTCTCACTATAAACTACAAATGTGTCATAATTGTATCAACTAGAGATAGAAGAAGCGCCCGAACCAGTATTTTACCGGAACGGGCGTTTCTTGGTAAGAGACTTATTTACAATCTTTTATTAAATATTTCATTCTTTGATTTTTCTGCTATGCACAATAATTCTCTGCATTTAATTCTCCGGCCAAACCAGCGATTCTACCTTAATCTTACAAACCTCTACCGTTTTTCCGTCCATTGCTGAACTCATGTCATTATGATATGTCAACTGTGTCGTTACAGTATCAATCCCCGGAAGTCTCCACGGAAGCTCCACCAAAACATACTGCGTTTCTATTACAGTTGTGACAATCCCATCTTTCGCTGTCCAATCTGCCTGCAGATTGATGACCATGTCCTGATCCTTCTGCTCTGTGGAAGTTAATGTTACATCATAACCATCGGTAACCGGCACTCCTACCAATGCAACCGTATTCTTCTGGAAATACTCATCATCCAGACTCTTTAACTTCTCTGCAACTGCCGCTACCTTATTGTTCTTTGATGCTTTGGCTTCGAGTTTCTTTGCTGCATATGCTGCTTCTGCAGTCGTATAGATCAGATCAATCGATTCCTTTGAAATATCCAGATCCGCATTCGGTGACTGTGTCGGTGTTGTCGTTGGTGCCGGTGTCTGTGTTACCTGCGGTGCTGCCGACTGTGTTGTAACCGGTGCCTGCGTTGCAACCGGCGTCTGTGTTACCTGCGGTGCCGTTGTCGTTGCCGGAGCTGTCGTTGCTTCTACCTTTTTCTTTGTCACCTTGATCACAAATTTAGCGGCAAGCTGACCCTTTTTCCCGGTTGTTCTTGCTGTGACATTGGCTTTTCCAACAGATACTGCCTTGATTTTGCCGGATTTGTTCACGGTGACAACCGATTTGTTACTGCTTTTCCATTTCACATTTTTCTTTGCGAATGATTTGCTGACCTGCAGTTTCTTCACTGCTCCAACCGTCAGTGAAATTGTCTGCTTTTTCACTTTTGCCTGTGTGGAAACCACATTAGCAGGCACGATCAGTGTTGCGATCAACGCTCCTGCGGTTACCATTGATACGATTCTTTTCATAAAGCTACCTCCTTGTTTTTCTTGTGAATGTTTCTTGCGTAAATTGTTGTTTATTTTAACACATATTTTATTACAAATGTCATACATTATCTATTCGGTCATTCTGATTGTCATATTGGTTATTTAAGCTTTTCTTAATACTGCATACTACAAAACCTCATCAAACCAAATAGACGTTTCATGATATACTTATTTCCCACTATTTATGCTTATTCCAATATTCAACCATTGTCTCCTCAACGACTTTCTTTTTTCTTCTACTGATGGACAACTCAATGTTATTGTCAAGAACCAGTTTATTCTCATTTTTCCAAACCTTTTTTATATGTTTTTTATTCACCATACATCCTCTGTATATCTCTATGAATAACTGAACCTCTTCCCCCAATTCGTTTTTTAACTGTGTTATATTCTTCCATGCTTCTATCCGTTCCTCTCTGGTATAAATAATACATTTTCTGTTTTCTAATTCAAAATACATAATATCACTGCTCTTTACTTTTTGAATTCCCTGGGTATTCTTAATAATGATATATGTTCGTCTGGAAACTGCAAGTTTTTCACACGCTGCTTGTAATGCCGGCAGCAATTCCTCATTCATATGATCCTTTCGAATATAACGAAACACTGCATACTCAAAAGATTGATACACATACTTCGTATAGGAAGTCATAAATATCACTATTGCATTCTTCTGCTCATCCCTAATTTTTTGGGCAATATCTATGCCCGATAAATTCCGCATTTTTATATCTGTCACAAATATATCGTATGGAGAGGTTTTTGCATTTAAAATTTGAAACATCTGACTTTCTTCATGACAATATTTTATATTAACATCATATTTTATCTCGCTCTGTACAGACTCAAGATATTCCTTTGTTCTCTGTAAATCTTGCAGATTATTATCCAAAAAAATTATATTAAACATTTTGTCCTCTTTAACCCTGCTGAATTATAATAATTTTGTATCTTTATAAATGATCTTTTAATTTTTCAAATCATGCCACTTTCCGAACCCCTCCCGGAAAACGGCACCTGATATTTTACATACTCAAATGTGCTGTTGTTACTATAATTTTGTATCGTTAAAACCCTTCTACTCCACCCTGTAGATTACGGTTCATACAATCTGTGTAAGACACGCTTCCGATCCTCTGTGTATAACGCGCGGCACGATATCATCGCATTATCTTCCGGATAATCACCGGCAGCTGCAGCACACCGGTCAATATCACTCCGAGCGCCACACAGGACGAATAACGGTTGTATCCCATTACATTCATAACGACAGAAACAAAACAGGCAGCAAGAACCAAAACGATCGTTGTGCGCTGATAACGCATCTTTTCCTGTTCCGTTAATCTCTTATTTTCATGGTCAATAGGACTGTTTATCGCAATACTTATTCCGCTGACGAGTAAGAATAACGGTATCAAACGGCTTCCTGAGAAATGGGACACGACATACAGACACCCTGCCAGAAGTCCGGTCGACATGATCATACAGATATACGCATGCTTTGCATGATACCCGCCGCCAAATTTCCGGATCACCATAAACGGCATGATGATCAGAAAGCCCTCCGGAAACATACCAATAATACCGCTGATGACCAGAAAGATCACCAACGGTACAGTAGAGATGATAAAACTATAAATTGCGTATTCGTACAATTCTTTATCGTCAGACGAAATGGCACGGTTGTGAATCAGCCAATCCGTTAATTCTGACAATAGACGATCCATTATTTTTCTCTCCGGAAACGTCCCAGCTCTTTTGGTGCCTTTGGCTGATAAGCCACGAAGCAGGCTGTAGAATTAGCCTCTGTACGCAAAACGTGAGTGAGTGTTCTGGCTGTAAGTTCAGCCGCCTTGCTTTCAACTTTCTTCTTAAGATTCATAGTTGTATACCTACTTGTATAAAATTGAGTATGTAGAGATTTGTCCGAAATCTGCTCCGGACAATTAAATTTTACTACTTTTTCAAGAGCAAATCGATGGGGTTTGCACGAAACGACACAAAAACGCCATTTTTGGTCATTTTGGGGTGTTTTTGGCGATTTTGACCATGTCATACGGAACTGTTCTGCGAAATCGTTACCTGTTTTTCCAACTTTGACGGAATTATTCTGTGATACAGACTTTTTTTGCGGTCGAAGTTGTGATATACTGGAAAGAAGAGGAGGTATCCCCATGCAGGACATTCAACAGGAGACGATTGGACACCGCATCCGGCTCAGGCGCCGGGAACTGGGCTACAGCCAGCGAGAGATTGCCGGGCTGCTTGGCTTTTCCAAGAATCATCTTTCTTCCATTGAGAATGGGCGAACCGGACTAAGCCTTGATAAGTTCGTGGAACTATGCAGCATTCTTCGTGTGTTTCCCGATTATCTTTTACTGGGGGCATTGCATTCCGATCATATCCCTCAGAATATCATCGACAAGTTGCAGCTGTGCAGTGAGGAGGATGTGAAGCTGTTGGAGCAGATCGTTGAGCTGATGGTAACACGCAATCAATCTGCCTGGACCAGGGATCCGGACAATCCGTAGGCTTCATATAATGTTTCATTTCGGACAGGAGGTGTTTTTTTGCGAATTGTGATCTGTGATGACGACAGGGAGCAGATTGAGCAGCTTACCCGTCAACTGAGACAGTTTTTCACCAGCTTGCACAGCAAGCTTCCGGATATCGAGAGCTTTGAGAGCGGAGAGGAGCTTCTTACCGACACCGGGGCGAAGGATATCGTATTTCTTGATATCGAGATGGCCGGACTAAACGGCATCTATGTTGGCAAGGCATTAAAGGAACAGAATAAAAACACCATTATATTTATCATCACTTCATATGTGGAATATCTCGATGATGCGATGCGATTTCATGTGTTCCGTTATCTGACGAAGCCTCTGAATCCCCAGAGACTCTATGACAACCTGAAGGAAGCACTCCACCTGTACAACACCTTAAGTACCACGATCGCGATCGAGACAAAGGATGGGCTGTACACCTACAATGCGTATGAGATCATCTGTGTAGAGGCGCAGGCACGAAAAGTGATCCTATACACGCTGCAGCGCGAGTTGGAATCCATTAATAGTATTGATTATTGGGACGAAGCATTGTCCCTCCCCTGCTTTTTCCGCTGCCACCGGAGCTTTATCGTCAACATGAAATACATTGACCATTTTGATCACTCGCTGATCCATTTATGCAATGACCGGTACACGGCGTATCTGACCAGACGCAAATATTCCGAATTAAGGGAAAAGTATTTGCTTTATTTAGAAAGTACGAGGTAGAAGGATGTCGATTACTATTTGCTATGCGGTGATTTTTCTTTTGGAAGCCTGTATTCTGCTGCAATACTGCAGGAATCTTTTTACTGCCGGACGCAGTGCCGCATTTCGGCTCACCACACTGGCAGTCGGTTATTTTATCTTATTTCTGGGTTCTTTTCATGAGAATTTTACTTTGAATCTGCTGTTGTTTTTGATCGTCAATATGATCTTCTTGTGCATTGCTTATGAACTCAAACCATTGACAGCACTGTTTCATTCGCTGTTCATCACGATCACCATGGTGCTCAGTGAGCTTATCGTTATCAGTCTTCTCTCGTATTTTGCGCCAAGTTTTTACAATGAACGAACCTATTTCCGGAATCTGGTGATCCTATCCGTGATCAGCAAACTGATCTATTTTTTTGTGCTTCAGTTTTCTTCCTTCTATCTGCAGAAGAAATCCTCGGGCAGACTGATCTATGACAGGAGTTCTCTTTTTCTGAATCTGGTGCCGCTGATGTCATGCGTGATCGCCATCGTATTTACCGGCGTCTGCATGAATATCGGTCTGAGCTTTTATTTGGATGTGCTGATCTCCGTATGCACACTTCTGCTGCTGGTCATGAATATTTTTCTTGCCTGGTATCAGACATCCGTTCAGGAAAAGAACCGGCAGTTTCTGGAGTTACAGCTTCTGCTGCAGAAGGAGCACGACACCACGCAGTATTTTCATTCTCTGTATGCGCAGGATGAGAAGCAGAAGATCCTGATCCATGACATCCGCAGGCATCTGCTGACAATCTCCAACCTCGCCAAGAATAAGGAGTACGATAAGATCACGGCATATATTGACCAGATCGTGCAGTCCTCGGATCTGCAGGAATCTGTCCGCTTCTGCGATAATAAGCTGTTAAATGCGATTCTTTACCGCGCAAAGCAGCAAGCCCGTAGCAGCGATACGACTCTGATCACCGATATCCGTTCCGGCTGTGCCGATCTTTTGTCCGAGCATGATATTACTGCGCTGTTTGGCAATCTTCTGGATAATGCGCTGGAGGCAACGCAGGACATTCCCCGCGCCTCCATTGAACTTGATATCCGGCATCATAATGCAAATATGATCGTGATCACACTGATCAACAGCTGCCGCAGCAATCCGTTCACGGCGAATAAGCAGTTGTTTACGACCAAGCCGAATAAACTCCGGCACGGCTATGGGTTGAAAAGCGTGCAGCGTGTTGTCGAGAAATATCATGGCGAATCGCAGTTTTATTTTGATTCCGATAATTTTACCTTCCACTCCATCATTATGTTGAAAAGTGATGTCCCTATAGCAGACGCAAAAATAGGGGGATAACCGGACCGTTTCTTCATCCGGTTATCCCCCATGACTGAACAATCTTAATACAGTTCGCGGTAGATCTTGATCATACGCTCCCTGTCCAGAGGTACAAAGTTGTTGGCAAGCAGGCGCTGCTGGTTTTCGATGACGGAATCCGTAAATTCCTCGATCTCCTCCTCACGCATGCCATACTCATGCAACGGCTTCTTCTGGATCAGATGATTCAAAAGCTTCTCTAACTCCTCGTACACATTCTCTGTGGAGCAGCCCAGAATATCAGCAATGAAACAGTTGAGCGTTGCAATCTCGCCGTCCGTCCTGATCTCCATGTAGTTCTTCATGACTCCGGTAAACATCGCATAATTGGACTCTCCGTGAGGCACATGGTACGTTGCCCCGAGCGGGTAGCTCATGGCATGCACTGCGGCACAGCCGGCGTTGCCAAAGGCGATACCGGCATAGTTGCTCGCCATCAGAAATTGTGGCAGAAGCGGCTTTCTCGCCTCCGGACCATGTGCGGCAATCTCTTTATAACCGTTTAAGATCATGTCGATCGCTTTGTAGCCAAACATGCGGGTTGTCTGATTGCCCTTCGGGGACAGACTGGACTCGACCGCATGCACAAGTGCGTCAATGGAGCTTGTGGCAAATACGCCGAACGGCAGGCTTTCTAACAGCTCCGGCACAAGCACCGCACTGTCACCGTACATCTCGTCAACGGCAAGTCCCTTCTTGGTGCCGCGGCTGTTGAGTGCGAGGATCGCGATGTTCGTTACCTCGCTTCCGGTTCCGCAGGTGGTTGGTACCAGCACAAGCTCTTTGTCCTTGACCGGAGGGATCTTTCCATCGTACAGATCCAGTACCGGTGAAACGTCCTTCAATGCAAACAGCTTGGAAATATCGATCACGGTACCGCCGCCCACAGCGATCACACGCTTGTGCGGTCCCTTAATATCCTTGTACATTGCCTCAACCATGTCATCGGAGGGTTCGCCCTGTCCGTATTTCTCCTGGAAGATCACGTCACATTTCAGATCCAGATCTCCGAAGAACGGCTTGTAAATATATTCGTTCGTCACCATCAGATCGCCTTCGCCGATCTGAAATTCCTCCGCAAATTCCCGCACCTTGTCAAAATGATAGATTTCCGGTTTTATCATTAATTCTTTCATATTCGTTTTCGTTCCTTTCTCTATGCAGTCAGCTTCACAATGGCAGCCTCCATAATATCAAGACCTGCTTCAAGCTGCTCATCGGTAATCACAAGCGGAGCAAGGAAACGGATGACATTTCCGTAGATTCCGGCGCTCTCAACGATCAGTCCGTCGGCAGCGCATTCCTGTACGAGATCCTTGACGAGTGCCGGGTTTGGCTCCTTGGATGCCTGATCCTTGACGAACTCCAAACCGATCATGGCACCAAGTCCACGGACATCGCCGATCACACCGTATTTCTCCTTCATTGCCTCATAGCGTGCTGTAACCTTCTTGCCGATCTCCATCGCACGTCCGGCGAGATCGTCCTTCTCCATGATCTCGATCGCTTTGAGCGCGGATGCACAGGAAACGGCATTACCGCAGTAGGTTCCGCCGATCGTTCCTGCCGGAACTGCCTGCATGATCT
>UMFD01000920.1_pt1 | contig 16722 bp, 8 predicted proteins | sample 1964901 | NCBI WGS metagenome assembly UMFD01 (sample SAMEA4836035, study PRJEB28245) | human gut metagenome | biome: gut microbiome; material: fecal sample | place: Denmark | collected 2008 | reverse complement strand
CATCCGGATGTGCGGTAATCATCACTTTTTTTATGGCAGTTAAGTCAAGGTTATCTAACATTTGTTTCGTAATGTAGCCTTTTGTACGAGTGATTTTAAGATTCCAGCTGCATGTAAGAGCTGGATTTGTCTTATATACTGCAGTAATAGTAACAGTTTCAATTGGACGAAGGGCAGTTACTGTACCATTTTCATCAACGGTTGCAGCGGTTTTGTTGCTGGATGTCCATTTGATTCGATGATCCGTTGCGTTGGCCGGACCTGTGACTAACTGCATTTTATGTGATGTTCCGGATTCTAACGAAACAGGATTGTTCTTTGCAAATTCTATTGAGGTATATGGTATATCCTCAATAGTAATATGATGTTTTGCCTTTTTTTTGCTTTCTTTCTCGCGAACTGTTATAGTAACCTTTCCTGCATGGTGGGATGTGACAACACCATCCTCATTGACTGTGGCAATACTTGGATTGCTTGACGAAAAAACAAGGGTATCATCCGTTGTGTTTTTTGGAGAAAGAGTAGTTGTCAGTGCTATTTGTTCACCAACAAGTGCGGTATTTTTTCCGGAAAGTGTGATTTTTTTTATCTTGATGCGTTTTTTTACTTTTAATTTAAATGAAGTGTGCTTTTCTGTTCCTTTTACCGAAGCGGTTATGGTTGTAGAACCTTTTTTTTTGGCTTTTACAATGCCTTTTTTTGAAACAGACGCAACTTTTTTATTTGAGGAGGTGAAAATTACTTTCTTAAAACGCGCATTATGGGGTTTTACCAATGTTTTCAATTCCAGTCTATCACCGGTTGCCATGGCTTCTTTTGGTTTGTTTGTTATTTTGATTGATTTGGTACGAAAATAGGAAACGACACGTACAGAAGCTGTAATATCGTTTGGTTTACCGGGAATTTTGAGAGAAATTGTAACGGTCCCCTTTTTCTTTCCGGTGACGGTTCCATGTTTGTTTACGGAAGCAATGCTGGAATCACTGCTTTTCCATATCCAAGCGGCTTTGTTTTGCGTTGATAGTGTTGAATCTTTCACTTGCATTGTAGTTTTTTTCCCGATTTGTACGGATTTATCAGGCATATTCTGAGCTGCCTGTACTTTGATATAAGTACTGCTGCATGTTAAAAAAAATGCAGCACCCAAGAAAAATAAGGCTTTTTTTGTTATAGTCATAATAATAGCATCTCCTTTTGTTAAAAATTCTTTGGTTTATAAAATAAAAAAGATATGTGAAGAAAATATGTCAAATGGACACATTGTTTTTTCTTATTATGTTTTCAACCAAGGCAACGTGTTCCGGTAAGTCCACGCCAATGGAGGTATAGGTTGTTTCTTTTAAACGCATGTGATACCCTTTTTGCAAGGCGCGCAGTGGTTCAATACCTTCACCTTTTTCCAATTCTGTCTGCTCCATATTTGCAAATTTCAACAAAAAATCTTTTTTATAAGCATAGATTCCGACATGGCGAAAAACTCGTGCTAACTGACCGTCTTTTATATTGGACGGAATAACAGAGCGGGAGAAATACATTGCATCTCCCGTGTCGTTTGTTACTACCTTTACTGTGCTTGTGGCACGGATTTCATCAGGATCTGTGATTTCCTTTTTTAAACTGCCAAAATAAACCGATTCATCTTCCGTAAAAATGGAAATCACTTCTCGGATCATTTCCGGGTTAATGACAGGTTCATCGCCCTGAATGTTGATATACAAATCACCATCCGTGTGTTCGGCAACCTCTGCTACGCGGTCGGAGCCTGTCTGATGGGTATCTTTTGTCATTTTTACATTCATGTTGTATTTTTCGCACGCGGCACGGATTCTTTCATCATCTGTGGCAACGTAAATTTCGTTAAGTTCCTTGACTTTCATAGCCTGATGATAGACCCAGTATATCATTGGTTTTCCGCAGATTTCAACCAATGGTTTTCCCGGAAAACGGCTGGATTTATAACGTGCCGGAATAACACCGATTATCTTCATTTTGATTCCTCCATTTTTTTACTCAAAACATCTTCAAGTTTTACGCGTGGAAAGATTTCAAGATTTCCACCGCGAGTTGCATTATAGATATGAATATTATGTTTCTTTGCATACGAATCAAGAAGTGCATATACTTCCATGGAGCGGTCTATGATGTGCTCCCCAATTTGTTTGGTTGTTAAAGTATTTGCATGCATTCTTGTCTTGATTCGGTTAATATCGGTTTCTGCAACTTCTTTTGTTGTGTAATTATCTGTAAAATGTCCACCTTTATCATGAGGGTTTGTACAATCCACGCCGAGCAGATAAATTTCTTTAAAGCCCATATGAAACGCCATTTCGGCAGCTAGAGAAAGTACGGTTGCCTTAATCATGCAGTATGCCTGAATGTTTCCGCGGACTTTGTAGCGTTCGGTTGGAATGGTATGGACGTAAGTGGTATCGACCGGTTTTTTGCGCATGCGGCGATAGGTGCGCTCTGTTGTAAACAGAGGAGCCTTTACCATTTTGGAAAGTTCGATGCCAAGCTTGGATGCGTAAATTGTGTCAGATACACAGTGAAATGACGGACGCCAGTCGGTTTTGTCAAAAATTTTGTATACCATGTTTGTACCGAAGGTGTATTCATCTTTCAATAAATGTAAATCTTCACCGGTCAGACTGGGACCGTTTCCAATGAGAAAACACCGTTCTCCTTTGTGACTGTCCTTCAAACGCTCGAGGCGTAAACTATTATTGTTATGGAACATTCCGTGAGAGCGGAAAAATCCGAGAACATTATAACGCAGTAACAGCCATAAAATGCGCATTCGGTTGAGCGTTTTTTTAGTATAGCGTACAAAACGTTCGTAGAGGGTTCTCTTATGAGGCAGTGCCCTAAGACACATATCAATCACTCGTTTGCCGGAATTCCCATCTTCATATGGATTAAATTTTTGGTTAAATTCCAATTGCTTGTCTCGATAAGGAAATTCGCATTCCTGACGGTGGATGGCATCAACCAGTTCCTGTTCCGTTTTTGTGATTGGTCCCGGTAATTCTTCCGGCGACAGGTAAAGACCACGCACATCTTGTTCGTAGGAATCTGCGTCGTACATATGAAAAACCATCGGACGCATTAAATTTGCATAGTCAAACATGGTGGAAGAGTAGTCCGTAATCATTAAATCACTGACTAAATACAAATCATTGACCGACTCTACGTCACTTACGTCATATATGACAGGGTTATCTTTTATTTTTGCCGCTCCAATTTGGTGATGGGCGCGAAATAAAAGAATATAATCGCTGCCGAGCATGTTCATCAGTACATTGACATCAAAACCATCCGGCAAGGAAAATGCCCCATTTTCATCCAGTGATGAGTCACGCCAGGTTGGTGTATAGAGAAGAACCTTTTTCCCTTCCGGAATATGTAATGCTTCCTTTTTCTTTTGGATTTCTTCACTTGTATAATGAAAAAGTTTGTCATTGCGAGGATATCCACTTGCGACAAATTTTACAGAAGAATCTCCGATTGCAAAAGCAGAAGCTATTTTTTCACTATAATAAGGAGACGGAGATGGAAAAAAGGTTACTTTTTTCCCTTTTGCCCGGTATCGTCTGTGCATATGAGAACGTGTCTGACGAGGATCGGAATCTGTTTCGATATCACAGCCGAGTCTCTTTAACGGTGTACCATGCCAAGTCTCGATATAGATTTGGGTTTTTCGTGGTTTTAGATAATCAGCAACTGTGATATTGTTAATCCAGTAACGAGCACTGGCATAATATCTGCGGTAGGCAGAAGTTCCCTTCTTCACCAGTATGGTATGATGGTTTTCCAGTAAATCAAAATGCGCTGCAGGGTCAGTGAATGCCCACACAAAATAAAACGAGCGGAATTTTTCATCCTTTTGCAGCTCGTCATATATGGCACGCACGCTGTCAGTGGCTTTTTTTCCGCCATAGGATTCAAAGACAATATAGTTGTCAGAGACTGTCGAGTGCAGTTTTGTAATACCGTATTTTATCCGATTTTTATAGTAGGACAAATTTTGTCTTAGCATGTAACGAGACTGCTTGTTCATGGTTGTATGTTCCTTTCCCCAAGTGTTAATAGATACCTCATATACTATAACGATTTATAGGTAAAAAGTCAAATGTTTTGCAAATATATGAAAACTGTGGTATAATGCCCATAATAATGTGATAATATAGGAGGACAAGTATGTCAAAGGGTAAAATAATTTATATGGTTGTACCTTGTTATAATGAAGAAGAGGTGCTTGATGAGACGACAAAACAGTTAAGTGATAAATTGCAAAAATTGATAGATGCAGGTGAGATTAGTGAAAAAAGCCGGATTCTTTATGTGAATGATGGTTCAAAAGATCAGACATGGCCGATTATCTGCCGTCTGCATGAAGAATATACACTTGTCAGTGGATTGAATCTTTCCAGAAACCGCGGACATCAGAATGCTGTGCTTGCCGGCCTTATGTATGCGAAGGATCATTGTGATGCAGCGATTTCAATGGATGCTGACTTACAGGATGATATTCATGCTATTGATGAGATGGTAGATAAATTTAATCATGGAATCGATGTTGTTTACGGTGTGCGCAGCAGCCGAAAAAAAGACACGTTTTTTAAGAAATTTACGGCAGAAGGATTTTATAAAATTATGAAATGGATGGGGGTTGACATTGTCTTTAATCATGCAGATTTCCGCTTGATGAGTAAGCGTGTTTTAATGCAGATGGAAAATTACAAGGAAGTCAATCTCTTTTTACGCGGAATTGTACCGTTAATCGGATATCCGGCAGACAACGTATACTATGAAAGACAGGAGCGCTTTGCAGGAGAGAGCAAATATCCGCTGAAGAAAATGTTGTCGTTTGCATTTGACGGCATCACTTCATTTAGTGTCAAACCAATCCGCTTTATATTAAGCCTTGGTCTTGTCATCTTCTTGGCAAGCCTTGGAATCCTGATCTATTCGATTGTGCGCCATGCAATGGGTGCAACGGTACTTGGCTGGAGCAGTCTTATGGTTTCTATCTGGGCGCTTGGCGGTTTGCAGCTTCTTGCGATAGGTATTGTCGGTGAATATATTGGAAAGATGTATCTAGAGACGAAAGGCCGTCCGAGATTTGCTATACAGGATATTCTAAATGATGTAGACCGGGCCGAGTAAGAGTTCAGAGATTTTGTTTTGACGGGGAAAGGAATGCAAAGAGAAAGTGATAGTGGAAAAAATACAAAATTTTTTGTGTGTGGCAGCGAAAAAGATATTTCTTTGCTTACACATTTTTATTGTGGTTATGATTTTGCTTGAGTTCGGAAGACTTGCAGGTGATGTGTTTCCGTTACATTATCAATTGTTGAATGCTTTGCTGGCATTGATTGGGTTGACAGCAATTTCCCTCCTTTTTTTTATATGCTGCACGAGAAAAATAGCAAGTTGTGTTTGCAAAAAAAACAGAGTTGTTATGTTTTGCATATTTTATGCGGTAATTATATTTGTGATGCAGATGTATCTGTGTAAATGTATCTATTTTTATACGACGTGGGATGTCGGTATACTGCAGTCGGCAGCAGATGTTGTGACACATGGTGGAACAATTCAGGATTGGATCAGCCAAAGAGGAGATTCGTTTTCTCAGAATTATTTTAATGCTTATCCGAATAATATTTTTTTGACGATTATTTTTGCCGGAATAAAATATCTGTCATCTTTATTTGGATGTGTAGATAATTATTTTCCTACGATTGTTGCAGGGGTGATTTCCACAGATGCTGCCATTGTGTTTACTGTGATGACTGTTTGGAAATTAACGCATAGTCGAAAAGTGACTTTCCTGTCTATAATCATTTGCACAGTTTTTTTAGGATTCAACCCATGGATTATAATCCCTTATTCAGATACATACGTACTTCCTTTTTTGAGTGCGGTTTTGTATTTTTATTGCTCCATGAAAGATGAGAAAAAGGGTTATGCATCATGGATAGGAATTGTGATAGCGGCTTCGCTGGGGATAAAAATCAAGCCGACGGTGGTGATTGCTTTGCTTGCAATTGTTCTGGCAGAAATATTTTTTTTGCGAAAGTGCCAAATTAAGGAAATTGCTGCAAAATGTTTAATTGTTGCAGGAGGAACCATAATTGTTTTGGGTCTGATAAATAGTTTGAGTGATGCTGTGTATGACCAGCGGAATGCAGATGCACAAATGACATGGCAGCATTATCTGATGATGGGGGCAAATGAGGAAACACATGGCTCTTATTTTGGCGTTGACAGGGAGCGTTCATGGGGAATATCCGATCCGGAGAAGAGAAAGGAAATGCAAATTGAGGTGTGGAGACAACGTATAAGTGAGAAAGGCATTTGGGGCACAATAAAGTTTTATATGCAGAAATTGATAATTGCAAATGATGATGGCTCATTTGCATGGGGCTGGGAAGGAAATTTCTTTGGTGAATATCGTGGACTGCACAGTGAATTTGCACAAAAATTACAATCTTTTTATTATGCACAGGATAATAAGATGATTTATAATATTTTGCAGAGTATATGGGTTTCTATACAGATTTTGGTTTGTTTCTTTGCAATATTTTTTGATAATAGGAATAAAAGAGCACTTTTCATTGCGATGACATTGACTGGGATTAATTTGTTCCTTATGATTTTTGAAGTGCGTGCAAGATATTTGTTTATGTTTGTTCCGTTTTATATTACAGCGGCTATGCTTGGCCTTTTCTATATGCAGGAAAAAGTCAAGATGATAAAAGATAGAAAATGTCATTTGCAATAGATAGAAGAGAAGGATTAATAAATCAGTGAGAAACTTTATTCGCAAAGCGAATCCCTTGTTTCGAGTTGATTTACTAATCCTTCTTTTTTTATTTCTTGAACACCCATTCTCTTTGAATCTGGAAACTGATTGCAAAAAGCAGGGTGTCAATAACACATTTGCGAAGTGTCGAATAAGTAATAAATGTCAGCAGATGATCGACTAAAACAGCAGACAACAAAAGCTGAACAATTGCCAATGTGTAATATCTTACAAAAAGAAATGGCGAGCTTGAGTCATTTTTAAACACCTGATTTTTGTTCACAAAAAAGTTAAATAGCGAACTGGCAAAACGTGAAATCACAGTCCGCATTAATATAAGCACGGACAAATCGAAAAACGGAAGCATCCACTTGTCGGAGATGATCGGACGAAGCAGATAGCCAAGCAGCCAGTACAAAGCAATGTCGATAATAAAACTGGATAAAGAGCTTAGCATAAACTTCAAAAACACTTTGTAAATCCGAATCGAATCAATGAACGGATTAAAATGCGAGCTTTCATTATTTGCCAGATAAATTGTCTGAATCGGAAATTCTTCAATTGGAATCTGGTATTCCTTCGCAGCAATCAGCATATTCATTTCATATTCGAACCGTTCTCCTTTTACATTTGCAAAATGCTCTCTTATGAGAGGGGTTGGAAGTCCTCTGAGTCCGGTCTGCGTGTCAGAAACATGTATGCCGCATAAAAGCCGGATCATCTGCCGAGTCAACTTGTTTCCAAAACGGCTTCTCAGAGGAATTTCTTTGTCGTCAAACTGACGGCAGCCAAGAATCAAAGAATCCGGATGCTCATAGGTTAGTTTTGCACAAGTGTTAATGTCCGGAAGTACATGCTGACCGTCACAGTCCACGGTTACAGCACCTTTGATATCCGGGCGCTGCTCTAAAATATAGTTAAACGCAGACTTTAGTGCAATTCCTTTTCCGAAATTTACGACGTGGCGGATTATTTTGCAGTGGCAAGTCTCTTTGCATGTTTTAAAATACTTTCGATTGGCAATAAGACTTCCATCATCGACCAAAATGATATTGGAAAAGCCATCGTCGTGCAATTGTCCAACGAGTGATACCATGCGCTCATCCGGGTCCAGTGCCGGAATGATGATGGCAATACTTTCTTTATAATTACCCAAAACATTTCCCCCTGTAATTCTGAAATCGAAATAATACTGTAAGTATAAGCCTATATCGTTTCAGAATCAAGCATTCGTGATTGACATTCTTTTTTTACATTAGCTTTTTGCTGCGTTTGCCGCATTTCGTTTGGCACGGTAACGCTCCGTTCCATCGAGAATTTTTTTGCGGATACGAAGATTTTCCGGTGTAACTTCGAGTAATTCGTCAGTGTCAATGTAATCCAGTGCCTGCTCTAAACTTAATTCTTTCGGCGGTGTAAGACGCAGTGCTTCATCCGCACCGGAAGAACGGGTATTCGTCAGGTTTTTCTTTTTACATACATTGACCTCAATGTCATCGCTTTTTGCGTGTTCGCCGACAATCATGCCGCCGTAAACCTTTTCACCGGGACCAACAAATAAAGTGCCTCGTTCCTGTGCATTAAAAAGACCGTAGGTAATTGTTTCGCCGGATTCAAAAGCAATGAGAGAGCCTTGTTTACGATAAGGGATTTCTCCTTTAAATGGACCATAGCCTTCAAATTCTGTATTGATAACACCGTTTCCTTTGGTGTCTGTCATAAATTCGCCGCGGTATCCAATCAGTCCACGGGATGGAATGATAAATTCCAGACGTGTCGTGCCTGCATTTAATGGGGTCATTGCCTGTAATTCCCCTTTACGCTGGCTGAGGCGGTCAATGACATTTCCGGTAAATTCATCCGGCACATCGACATAAGCACGTTCCATCGGTTCTAATTTTTTGCCATTTTCATCTTCTTTATAAAGAACCTCCGCTTTGCTAACCGCAAATTCATATCCCTCACGGCGCATATTTTCAATTAAAACGGATAAATGCAGTTCCCCACGGCCGGACACTTTATAAGCTTCGGTTGTGTCGGTATCTTCCACACGGAGGGATACGTCGGTATTTAACATGCGGTATAAACGATCACGCAAATGGCGGCTTGTCACGTATTTTCCTTCCTGACCGGCAAGTGGACTGTCATTTACCATAAAATGCATGGCAATCGTTGGCTCCGAAATTTTCTGGAACGGAATTGCCTGCGGATTTTCCGGACTACACAGAGTATCTCCAATGTGAATGTCTGCAATACCTGAAATGGCTACAATCGAGCCAATCGTTGCTTCTTCGACTTCCACACGGTTGAGTCCCTCAAATTCATACAACTTGGAAATTTTAACTTTTTCATTTTTATCCGGATCATGATGGTTGACAATAACGGCATCCTGATTTACATGGATGGTTCCGTTATCGACTTTTCCGATGCCGATTCGGCCAACGTATTCATTGTAATCAATGGTGCTGATTAAGACCTGTGTGTCGGCGTCCGGGTCGCCTTCCGGTGCCGGAATATAATTTAAAATCGCATCAAAGAGCGGCTTCATGTCGGTGCCTTTCTCATTGACATCGCAGGATGCTACACCTTCTTTTGCCGAGGCAAAGATAAATGGGCAGTCTAACTGGGATTCATCCGCATCTAAATCGATAAACAGCTCTAAAATTTCATCGACAACTTCTTCCGGACGAGCTTCCGGACGGTCGATTTTGTTGACACAGACAACAACCGGCAAAGACAGCTCCAGTGCTTTCTTTAACACAAATTTTGTCTGAGGCATTGCACCCTCAAAAGCGTCAACGACTAAAATGACACCATTTACCATTTTAAGAACGCGTTCTACTTCACCACCGAAATCGGCATGTCCCGGTGTGTCGATGATATTAATTTTCACACCTTCATAGGTAATGGCTGTATTTTTTGATAAAATAGTAATGCCTCGTTCACGCTCAATATCATTTGAGTCCATGACACGTTCGGCAACTTCCTGATTGGCGCGGAATACGCCGCTTTGTTTCAATAATTCATCCACTAAGGTTGTCTTGCCATGATCGACGTGTGCGATGATGGCGATGTTTCTGATATCGTCTCTTGTTGTTTTCATAGAAACCTCCATTCATTCATGCAAAAACCACAAAATCGTATTATAGCACGATTTTTTTTATGTGGCAAGTTCGGGCGTAAAACGCTTAACAAAATGCTAGGTTTTTTTGTTTTTTTATGGTAAAATAGAATTCATATAAAAAAGGAGGTGCTCTTGTGGGGCTGAAAAGGAAGAAGCGGTTACTGGGAATTTTGATTTTTTCTCTTGTTATTGGCATGATGGGAAGTGCCGGTGGAGAAGCTGAGGCTAAGAAAAAGATTATTCTAAATAAGAAAAAAGCCGTGATTTATGTTGGCGGTCAACTTCGCCTAAAAGTAAAGGGAACAAAGAAAAAGGTGAAGTGGTCTTCAAAGGAGAAAAAGATTGCGACAGTTTCCAAAAAAGGAGTTGTTAAGGGAAAACGTGCCGGTAAGACAAAGATTACGGCAAAAATAAAAGGAAAGAAACTTGTCTGCAGACTGACTGTGAAGGCGAAGAAAAAAAGAGTTATTACTACGGCAGAGGCAACACCACAGGGAGAAAAGAAACCTGCACCACAGGTGACGCAGACGCCGGGAGGAACCGATAAGCCTTCTGCTTCCCCTGCGATAGAGCCGGTAGTGACGCCAACCGCTGTGCCAACGCCAACACCGGTTGATACTTCAAAACCGGAACCGGTATTTTCAAAAGAAAGCGGAAGTTATGATAAATCATTTGAACTATCTTTGCATGCGCCAAAGGGAAGCAAAATCTATTATACGACAGATGGCAGTGAGCCGGATGTCAGTAGTGTGGGCGGCAGTGTAAAAGATACCGTACCGGCAAAACTTCCGACCAATGAGTATAAGCAGGCGATTACAGTGAAAAACAGGGATAATGATGAAAACAGACTTTGCTCGAAAGTCAATATTCCTTATATGTATGACCCAATGGATTATTATAACGGGCCATTTTATCCGGAAGTCAGTGCAGTTCCGAAAGCAACCGTCATTCGCGCAATGGCAGTGGATGAAAAGGGGAATACGAGTAAGACGGTGACAAAAACTTATTTTGTAGATAAGGATTTGGCAGAGGTTTATAAGAATGCTTCCGTGATTTCTGTTGTCACGGATCCGGACAATCTTCTTAGTGAAGAAAAAGGAATCTACCGCTATGGCAACTGGGAAAACAGTGGTGCTGAATGGGAGAGACCGGCGGCAGTGACGTATTTTGAAGAAGATGGCACGATACCATTTGAGACGACGATGGGGATGCGGATTCATGGCAATTATACGCGCCGCTGGGGGCAGAAGAGTTTGCGTTTTTATTTTCGTGAAGAATTAGGACTGAAAAATCTCAAAGGATATCAGTTGATTCCGGGAGCTGTCAATGCAGACGGAAAGCCAACGAAGAAGTATAAACGTTTTATTTTGAGAAATGGCGGCAACGAATATGCTTACAGTAAAATGCAGGATGTCTTTATTCAGAGCCTTGTGAGTGACCGTGCATTTACGACGCAGAGTTCACGCCCATGCGTTTTATTCTTAAATGGTGAGTACTGGGGACTTTATAATTTGATGGAGCGTTATTCCGATAATTATTTGGAGGAAGAGTTTGGGGTTGATAAAGATAATGTGGTTGTGATAAAAAATGATGAACTTGATGAGGGAAAAGAAGAAGATTACGCTCTCTATGAACAACTGCAGGCAATGGCAGACCTTGACATGTCTTTGACCGATAATTATGAGAAATTTAAAAAAATGGTGGATATACAGAGTTATCTTGACTATTATGCGACTGAGATTTATATTGGTAACAAGGATTGGCCGGATAATAATGTGCAGTTATGGCGGACCAGAGAGGATGACGGCAGTGATTATGGCGATACGAAGTGGCGTTATATGCTCTACGATACTGAATACTCGATGAATTTGTGGGGACAGGATAATAACGGAAATACAAATCGTTTGCAGGAAGCAAGAAATAAGGATGCATTATTTGACGCACTCTGCAAAAACGATTCCTTTAGACAATTACTTGCCGATATGCTGATGGATTTGGCAGATAAAAACTTTAAGTCAGCCGATGCTGCAAAAAAATTAGATGCCATGGCAGCAGTCTACCGCCCATTGATGGCGCAGTACAAAAAGCGCTTTGGTAATGGTGATGTGGACAGCCGGGTAGAGGATATGAAGAGTTTTATGGCAAATCGTAAAAGCCAGATAAAAAAGCATATTCAGGAATCCTTTTCAATTACAGTAAAATAATAAAAGGAATGGAGAATAAAGATGGAACCGGAAATTACAGATATTTTTGACCGCATTATGAATTGGAAGTTACTTCGATTTATGTGGCCTTTTTATAAAAAAAATAAGGACAAACTTTTATATTTATTTTTTGGAGGATGTACAACACTTGTTAATCTCGTGATTACATATGGATTGTGGTATGGCCTGAAGTGGGAACAGTGGTATGCCGGGAAATTTGCACTGGGTACGTTCCTTGGAAATTTAATTGGCATTGTGTCGGCTATTTTGTTTGCTTATGTGACAAATAAAAAGTTTGTATTTGCGTCGAAAACAACAGGAATGAAAGAACTTTTGGTTGAATTTATTAAGTTTGTTGGCGGTCGTGTGTCCACTTTGATTATTGAACTGGGTGGTGTTCAACTTGCTGTAATATTGTTCCCTGATTCTAATACACTTTTGTTTGTGGCGAAACTTTTGACTCAGGTTTTAGTTATTATAATTAATTATTTTATCAGCAAATTATTTGTGTTTAAGGGAACAAAAGAGGCATCTTTTGACAATCAAGACTAAATTTTGATTTGAATTTGTCCGATATACAGATTACGGATGCGAATGTTTATTTTAGAATCAGATTTTAGATAGATGATATAGAAAGGTATGGTTATGGATATGAGACGAGTAAAAAAAAGAATTGGTATATCAGCAGCGGCTGTTTTTGTGACGGTGGTTATTTTTGCCGTCTTTTTATACAGCAAGCAGTATAGCCATGCAGCAGATGAAATATTTATTACCTATAATGACCAGCAGTTAAACCCTGAGGAAACACTGCAGATGACTTCAGGAAGTATTCCGCTTGTGTTAAAAACAACAGGAACCGCCTATGATGAGGATAAGTATATTGTTGAGTGGTCTTTTTCAGATAGTGCGGCAACTAGATTTGCAACACTTGAACAAAGTTCTACTAATAAGATGGTAGCGACAGTACGAGCAGTTTCACCCGGACTTGTAACGGTTATTGCAACGGTGAAAGACAGCATGAATGGTAATGCAGTTCTTGGAAGTGCTACGTGTAACATTAATGTTATGTTTGCTATTGATACATCGAAAGATGCAAATTTATACCGTTTTGTGAATGAATCAGATACAGAGCGTTCTCTTGTTATGTATGCGGATGACAGCCCGGTTCAGTTAGGCTTAAGTTTTGGCGATGCGAAGGATGCTCAGTGGATTAGTTCGAATGATGAAGTGGTTAAGGTAGAAAAGAACACCGGTATTGTGACTCCGGTTGGTGCCGGACGAACACAGATTACAGCCAGCTATACGCCGAAAGGTGAAAGTGATACCTATACGGCACTATTGAATGTGTATGTAAAACCTAAAATTTCGCTTACTAAAGGCAGTGGGTATACAAATTCATTGGTTAATCAGAAGATTTCTTCCGGAACGAATATTTACACGGATACAGTATTTACCAGTAACACACAGGCAATACGAAACAAGATTATCTGGGTGGTGAAGAAAGATGATGGTAAAGGTAATCCTCAGGTATTGGCAGACTCACTTGGACGAGAATCGGATGTTATTCAGGTTACTCCTTCCGGTATGTATGAAAACGAGTTGAAGATTCAAGGAACGGCAGGGAAGTATGTAATTGAATTTTATACAAATGGAACCTACTTGAGTGAGAGCAATCATACGGATGCATATGATCCAACGGTTATTACGTTTACACTTACCGCCGGAATTGGTGACAAAGAAGAAACATTAGGACCGGGAGATTCCATAAACCTGGCAGATGCTTTTGGCATGACGCGAGAGGATTTTGTTAAGTATTTTGTATCCAATAACTGGACGAAAGATGGTGGCTCAATTTATAATTATGCAACTTACGATAGTGCAACAAGCGAGCTTCAGGTAAAAACTACAGTTTCCGAAGGTGTATTAATTGATTCTGTAAATGTGAAACCGGCGTATAAAAAGCAAGTGGCAGAGCTGCTTGGGCTGGACGGCGAGGATAAAGATGTTCTTGCCAATATGCCAATGACATTTAAGGTAACAATCACATTACAGGATCGCATGCATTTAAATCGTACGGAACTTACACTTTCCGAAAAAGAAGAATTTTTGCTGGTTGCTACATATAATGGTGCTTATGATGGAACTGTAAAATTTGAAAGTACGGATCCGTCTTGTGTTAAAGTTGATGATAATGGTTTAGTGACGGCAGTAAAGAATACAAAAGGCGATGTTAAGATAATAGCATCTTTGACAAACTCAGTTGGTAAGACTATTCGCGCAGAGTGTCTTGTTGTGGTACAGGCTGCATTGAAATCATTTACACTTGAACCAAATGTGACGGAAATGACAATGAATGTAGGAGATGTACAGACAATTAAGGCGATTATCAACCAGTCAATTAAGAATCCGCCGTTGTCATGGACCTGTTCTACTGTAAATTCGAAGATTTTTACGGTGATGCCGTCAGATGATAGAAAGAGTGCGGTTATTACAGCAGTGGGAACGGGTGTGGCAGATTTAGAAGTCACAAACACTGTGAATCCAAGTGATAAGAAGACGATCCGTATTACAGTCCGATCAGCAATACAGGCAATTTCCCTGAAACAGACAGAATTGACTGTGCCACGTTATAAAGATGGCTATAATATGGGGAAAAACGATGTGTCATACACGCCGGCAAATGCAACGGATACAGAACTTGTATGGACTAGTTCGGACCCGGGAATTGCTACCGTGGATGATGATGGATATATTACTTTTGTAAATGCCGGGGTGACGTTGATTACCGTCAGACCGGTAAATAATCCAAATGGTGTTATGGCTTCCTGCTTGTTAACGATATTAGGTTCAGCAGATAAGGTTATTTTAAGCGAGAATGAACTTACAATGAATGTAGGGGATACAAAAGATGTGAAACTTGATTTTGAGCCTATTAATACGACAGCAGAGTTAACATGGACGCCAACGGGTGAGTATAAAGATTGTGTTACGATGCTTCCCTATGATGAAGAACGAAGAATTGCTTCGTTCCAAGCAAAATCACCGGGAGTAGTCTATTTTAACATTACATCTCCGCAGACCGGAACGGAAGTGTTAAAGATTACAGTGAAACAGCCTTCGACAGCATTGAGTGTGACACCAAAGGAGTTAACGGTAAGAACGGGTGACAGTGCTGATTTAAAGGCAGTATTTACACCGGCAAATTCGACAGACACTATTATATGGAAAAGTTACAATAATAGTGTGGCAACGGTAGATGTGAATGGACGTGTTACAGGAGCAAAGGCAGGAACAACATTTATTGAGGCCAGAGCCTACAATGGAAAAACAGCAGGACCAATGACTGTTATTATGGTTACTGTGCAGGATGGTGTGAAAGGAGTTTCCTTAGACTCATCAGAAAAGACGGTTCGTGTGGACAGTTCCGTTACACTGATACCTATTTTTAATCCGGCAACTGCTTTTAATAAGGCGATGACGTGGAAGGCTTCAAATAGTAATGTTAAAATTGAGGCGGTTGGTATTTCCAATCTGAAAGTAACCGGTGTAAAAGCCGGTACGGCGATGGTAACCGGTACGACGACAGATGGTGGATTTTCTGTATCCTGTTTGATTACGATTCTGCCAAAACAGAAAGAAAATGATACGAAGGTGACGGTATCGCCGAAAACCAAATATTTGGCTAAAGGCAAGTCATTCTATGTGACAGCCACAGTTACCGGCTCAAGTAATAAAAAGGTAAAATGGACGAGCAGCAAAAAATCAGTTGCAACCGTGACTTCCGGCGGTAAGGTAAAGGCAAAGAAATTAGGAACGACTTATATCAAAGCGACAGCGAAGGATGGTTCCGGTGCGTACGCCAGATGTAAAGTGCGTGTTGTTCGTAAAGTGAAAAAAATTAAACTGAACCGTTATTCGGGCAGACTGCTTGTTGGAAGTACGTTGAAACTGAAAGCAACTGTTCTCCCGAAAAATGCGACGATTAAGTCCGTGAAGTGGACGACGAATAAAAAATCGATTGCAACAGTCAGCAGTACCGGACGAGTATTGGGAACCGGCGAGGGTATTGTAAAGATTAAAGCTTCGGCAAAAGATGGTTCCGGTAAGTCAGCAACTTGCATACTTCATGTTGTTGAGCCGATTGAGGCAACGGGAATTACTGTGGCAAACAGCCAGATTACCGTGGCGAAAGGAAAGATTGCCCAGTCCGGCATTACCTTAAATCCGGTCAATTCGACGACGAAGATTAAATATCACTCCGATAATCCGAGAGTGGCAACCGTAAATAAATATGGTAAGATTAAGACCAAACGTGCCGGAGAGGCTACGATTTACGGAACGACTTCGACCGGACTGTATGGTTATTGTGATGTATTGGTTGTAGATTTAAACCGCAAGGCAGTAACTCTTCGTCCATACGATACCGAACAGCTTCATGTAAATGAGATTAGTACCGGTGTAACATGGTATTCAAGAGATATTAACATTGCAACCGTATCATCGACCGGACTTGTTACCGGACGTAAGAGAGGTATAACAACGATTTATGCGGTTGTCAACGGTGTAAAACTCGGATGCCGCGTGAACGT